>ENA-ORUM01001985-ORUM01001985.1-human-gut-metagenome-genome-assembly--contig:-NODE-1985-length-13450-cov-3.396641_pt1 | contig 13450 bp, 9 predicted proteins | sample MGYA00242083_ERZ509217 | MGnify/ENA primary metagenome ERZ509217 (study PRJEB26280, sample SAMEA2338831) | human gut metagenome | biome: human gut; feature: human-associated habitat; material: faeces... | reverse complement strand
TATAATATAAATTGGCGACGGATATTCCGGCTACAATAGCTAACGTCCACAAGATGGAGGCCGGTAAACCACCGTTTTCTTTAAGTGTCTGTTTCATGCCGCAAAAATAAGCATTGAAATCAGAATATTTACCACTTCGTGTAAGGATATTTTGTCAACATGGCGTTATAATACCGATTGTCTCCGGTCACCTCTTTATCAAGCCACGCAGGTTTCGTGAAATTCTCATTTTCTGTTTCCAATTCAATCTCTGCCATGACTAATCCTTCATTCTCCCCATGAAATTCATCCACCTCGAAGGTATGTTTTCCGGATTTAACAAGATAACGGATTTTGTCGATAACACCGGGTTCGCAGAGCTGTAGCAATTCTTCCGCTTCGTTTAAAGTAATTTCTTTTTCCCATTCATAACGGCTGATTCCGGAGTGATTCCCTTTCCCCTTGATCGTGAGAAATCCCTGCTCTCCTTTGATTCGTACTCGGACAGTACGTTCCGGTACGGAAGAGAGGTATCCTTGTGTGATGCGGATCGATTGGTATGCTTCCGGTTTGAAATCTCCTTTCACTAAGAATTTACGTTCAATTTCTTGAGCCATTTTTTAAGTTTAGAGTTTAGAATTTAAAGTTTAGAGTTTAAGGCGGGATATTATAGTATTCACTTTAAACTCTAAACTCTAAATTCTAAACTATTTATAAGTTCTTGTCCTTGTACATATTTTCCCACCAAGCGGGTTCACCTTTCAGGTATTTGGCAAAATAAGCCATGATGGTGTTACCCCAGATGATTCGTTGGTTGTAATCCACGACGGCATGATCTGCATTCTTGATTAATACGAGTTCCACGTCTTTGCCCAAGAGTTTCAGCGCGGTGTAGAACTGGATACTTTCACCCGTGGGTACGTTTACATCGGCCGTACCGTGCAACAAAAGCATGGGGGTTTTTACCTTGTCAGCGTTGAATAGCGGGCTTTGATCCACGTAGATGTCCTTTCGATTCCACGGGAAAGCATGAGCCGATGCGTTCGTGCTGTAACTATATCCCCAGTAGCCTTCACCCCAGTAACTGGAAATGGAGGAAATTCCGGCATGTGAAATGGCACAAGCGAAGATGTCCGTGCGGGTTTGCAGGTACATGGTTGTGAATCCACCGTAAGAGGCTCCCATGCATCCGACACGTTGTGCATCCACGAAAGGATGTGCTTTCAAGAATGCTTTCGTGCAGGCAATGATTTCGTCTGCCGTGATTTTACCCCAGTTGTTTTGATGACGGGCTGAAAATTCTTGTCCGAACCCGGTCGCACCAGAGGGTTGCATCACATATACAATATATCCATTCGCAGCGTATAGATTGAATGGCCATCTTCCTCCGAAAGTCCTTTCTACCGGGGTTGTTCCCCCGTAGTAATACACGATCATCGGGTATTTTTTCTTGGGATCGAAATTTGCCGGAAGATAATAGCGTCCGTCTATCGTGGTTCCTTTCTTGTAATTGTAGTCCCAGTCTTTTACTTGTCCGAATTCTATATTTTTGTATTGTTCACCTTGCGGATCGGCCCATTCCTGTGCATTGAGGGTTGCCAAGTCCAAGGTATAGACCCGCGTCGGGTAACTCTCGTCTGAGGCAGTGTAGATCCCGGTATTTCCGTTTTGAGCCAAACTGATCTTTTGTACGAGATCACCCGGACATTCTATTCTCGTGATTTTCCCGTCTTTCCCATACCGGAACAAGTAAACGTAATCGGTATCCCCGGCCACGATATAAATATTCCCGTCGGTATGCCAGATGTAGTTGGAGACTGCAGGATTGAAATCTTTTGTAATCGGAGTTACTTCTTTGGAATTTAAGTCATAAATGTATAGCTGCGTGTCGTATCCGTTCACGATCTGTCCTTTAGCAATCTTTACCCCGATTTGTCCGAAAGCGTCAGCCGCTCCGGCAATTAATAATTTTGAATCATCGGGAGAAAAGACACATTGAATGTCAACCAGACGGTCTTTCCAAAGCGTGTCAAGTTGATTCGTGCGGGCATTCAACAGGTAGACAGATTGTTTCCGGTACGGGTATTCGTTATAATCCGGTCGTCCGGTGCTGATTAAAATTTGGTTACCATCGTGACTGATGTCCATGATGGAAGTCGTTTGGTTTCCCCAAGTTAAGCGAGTATGTATGCCCGTTGCCAAATCATATTTGCATAAGAAATACCGATTGCGATAATAAGCCTGTCGATCTTCGATCCCGTCGAGTTTGCGGAGTTCCCATTCTTTCGGGGTGTAATTCTCATTTTTGTAATAGATAAGATAACTCCGGTCCGGTGACCACGAGAAAGAACTGATCGTCTGATCGTCCCGGAACAAGCGTTCCATCTTTTGTTGTTCGATGTCGTAGGTGTATAGGGAGTTTCCCGTTCCTTCTTTTATCAGGTAAGACAACTTGTCTTCTCCGGGTATCCAAGTCAAGTTACTGACATTGTTGCCGTAGAACGTGTACACGATCTCTTTGTCAGCAATTCTGTACACGTTCGTTATGGAACTGCTTTTACCTTTTATAATCTCACCTTCTGCCATGATCAGGTATTTTCCGCTGGGAGAAACCTGAATTCCTCCGATTCTGGGACCGTTCAGCACGTCCAGTATATTTTTCCCACGTTTGGGGGATAAGGTAAATTCCACCGGGGTATCCTTGAAATCGGGATCTGCAATAAATTGAGCTGAAAATAGTTTGTCGCTTTCTTTCGTTTGCAAACTTTTCACGATGATGGAGTGTTTTCCCGGAACCCATTGCAGGGTACATTCTTGGTTTACTGCTTCGGTTCCCTTGTGGCTGGTATACGTGATTTTTTTCACTCCATCCACGTAAACTTCGGCATTCCCATAAAATGAAAATTGCAGTTTCCCGCTCATCCATTGCGTGTTTTCGACGTAAACGGCATATAATCCGATTGCCGGAACGATACTTTTATTTTGGGAAATAACAATGTTATCATTCACGGTTGCAGTTTCCCAAGTGAGAGAGTGATATTGTAGTTCTTGTTCGCCCACGGCAGGGGTTAGGTTTTCGATATTAAACGTGGAAAGAGTTAATAAATCCGCTTGGGAAAATATTTTGTTTTCCACGTTTTTCATGTCCCCGAAAGCCGGAAACTCTACCGGGACGGGAGGTAATCCCATCCATTCCCTGACTGTCTGCCCGTGTAACTGCATGGTACAGATCAGCATGAATAAAAATAATAGTTTTCTCATTTTATTGTGTTTTGATCATTTGAATTCTCTTTCGCGAAAATATGGATTATATTTTAACTTGTAACCCTGTTGATTGTATCTTTTGGACTGTTATAAATATCTTTCTTGTAAATCAATGATTTATAAATAGATGCTTTTGTATCTGTTCGACATCTATTGCCAGAAAACGAAGAGGCTAACTTGCAAATACAGAGATGATAATAAAAAAGTGAGAAAAAAAGTGATTTTTTTATTACACCAAACGCACCCCAAATCGCTTTAGTATAAAAGCCAAAAAAGATGTTAAGCAAAGAAGAACATATAGCCCGGTTGATTTTCCTGCATATACAGGGAATGACGGACAATGTGCAGGAAAAAGAACTGAACGAATGGAGATCGGTTTCCCCGAGGCATGAAGAACTTTTTCAACGAATGTTGTCAAGCGAACACGTGGAAAAAAGTATTTCCCGTTTCGTGAAAACGGAAGAAGAGGAGGAGAGAGGATGGTGGCAACTCCAACAGAGAGCACGATCCGGTCGATCTGTTCGGAAGATAAAATGGTTCCCGTATGCGGCTGCTATTGTATTAATATTAAGCGTGGGAGGTGTTTTTTATTTTTCCGGGGATAAAGAACAAACCGAAATTCTTCCGATAGCTAAGAATGAGGTGCAAGTTCCCGGTTCCCGGGCCGTTTTGATTTTACCCGATGGGCGTAAAGTTGATCTGGAAAACGAGGTGTTACGTTCTGATCTGGCTCAGAGTGACAGTTTATTATTGGTTAGCGCCAGATCTTTAAAATACAGGGATATTGATTCTCCCGACACGACGGAAATTTTTCACACGTTGGAGATTCCACGGGGTGGAGAATATTTACTTACGCTATCAGATGGTACGATGATCTATTTAAATTCGGAATCAACGTTAAGTTTTCCCGTGAAATTTCAGGGTAAGGAGCGTAAGGTGTATTTAACCGGTGAAGCCTATTTTAAGGTGGCGAAAAATACGGAACATCCTTTTGTCGTGACAGCCGGAGAATTGGAAGTGCTGGTTACCGGAACTACTTTCGGTGTTCGGGCATATAAAGACGAAAAGGATATACAAACCACGTTGGAAAGTGGTCAAGTAACGGTAAGGGTGGAAGGTAAAAGTGTGAAACTTGTTCCGAATAAACAAGTGTTGTTTAATAAATCAACGATGGGGTTGGAAGTTCGGGACGTGGATGTCGATTTGTACTTGGCATGGGCGGACGGACGTTTGGTGTATGATAATTGTCCGTTGGAAAAAATCCTGACCGACTTGGGACGATGGTATAACATTGATGTATTCTATAGTCGGGATGAATTGCGTTCATACCAATTCTCTTTGAACATGAAAAAACACGAAGAATTTACTCAAGTATTAGAATTAATCGGTAAAACCGGAGAAGTACAATTTGAAATAAAAGATAACACGGTTATTGTAAAATAAAAAAGTAGCGCTGCTAACACTACTTTTCGTATTTCACTCCCTGTTGGCACAGGGTGTGAGGAATTGTTGAATTCAAAAAACAAAGTTATGAAGAAAATTTCTAATGTCGTCGGGAAGAGGCGGTTTTTATTCCTCCTTTTCTTAATTTTCACAACCCAAATTAGTCTGAATGCGTATTCGCAGGAAAGAAAGATTACGTTTTCATTGAAAAATGCGTCTTTAAAAGAGATTATCAGTGAGATCCGTAAGAATTCTGATTATGATTTCGTTTATCGTGACGTGAATCTGGAATCATTTGCCCGACAAGATGTTGCTTTTAAAGATGCAACGATTGAACAAATTTTAACGGATTGTCTTAAAGGGACTGATCTCGGTTACGAGATAAATGGTAAGACGATCATTATTCGTAAAAAGGCTGTAAGCCAAGAAGAAAAAAAATCGAAAACAATTACAGGTAAGGTTTCGGATGAGCAAGGAAACGTGTTGCCGGGAGTTACGGTTATCATTAAAGGTACGACCTTGGGAACGGCAACTGGTGCTGACGGGGAGTATAAATTGGAAATACCCGGTGATAGTGAGCAAGTCTTGATCTTCTCTTTCGTCGGGATGAAGACTCAAGAAATTGCCGTCGGTTCGAAGACGCAACTAGACGTGAAGTTAGTCGAGGATTCGGAAACATTGGACGACGTGGTTGTGACCGGTATTTTCACGAAATCCAAGGAAAGTTACACGGGGGCTGTTACGGCCGTTTCTGCCAAAGAGTTGAAGATGTACAAAGGCCAAAATCTGTTAGCCACGTTGCGTAACATCGACCCTTCAATCAATGTCGTGATGGACAATGCTTTGGGAAGTAACCCGAACGTGATACCGGAAATTAATATCCGGGGTAATTCCTCTTTACCCATGAGCGTGGATGAATTAAATCAACAAGCATCCAAACAATTGAATGCTCCGTTAGTAATCATGGATGGATTCGAGATTACTTTGCAGAAGTTAATGGATTTTAATGACGAGGAGATTGAAAGTATCAACATACTGAAAGATGCTTCTGCCACGGCAATTTATGGTTCTCGGGGTGCAAATGGTGTTATTGTTGTTACCACGAAGGCTCCTCAAGCCGGTAAATTGAAAATTTACGTGCAAGGAGGAATGAATATTGAAATGCCAGACCTTTCTTCATACGATTTATTGAATGCCCGTGACAAATTGGAATTGGAGCGGATTGTCGGACTCTATGATGATGAAGATGATGTCGTTAACGATCGGGCGTTAAAGGAGAAATATGGTCAATTATATTCGGAGGTGTTGAAAGGTGTGAACACGCATTGGTTGAGCCAACCGGTACAGACCGGTATTGGTCAGAAATATAATTTGCGTCTAGAGGGTGGAAATGAGTCTTTTCGTTGGGGAACAAATATTTCTTATAATTCTGTTATAGGAGCGATGAAGGGATCCGAGAGAAATACTTTCAGTGGTACGGTAACTTTGTCATATTCCGTGAAGAATGTGCTCTTTAAGAATCAGACTAGTATTGATATAAATAAAGGAAAAGAAAGTAAATATGGAACATTCTCTGATTATGCCAAAATGAATCCGTATTACCGGATAAAAGATGAGAATGGAGAATATATCAAGGTGTACACGATAAAAGGGACAAAACAGTATAACCCGCTTTATAATGCCCAGTTGGGGGTAATCGACGAGGATAAATATACCTTGATCACGAATAATTTTTCTATTGAATGGAGCATTAATCATGATTTGCGTTTACGAGCTCAATTAGGCTTACAAAAGAAAAATAGTACTTCTGATAATTATTTACCTGCCGATCACACGACTTTTGCGACTGCTACAGATAGTGATAGTTATTTTCGCAAAGGAAAGTACACTTACGGAACAGGTGAGGATATTAATATTGATGCAAACGTGACGTTGAGTTATTCAAAGATATTTCATGAAAAACACCAGCTATATGCCGGATTCGATTATTCTATAGCCCAGAAGAAAAATCATTTCTACACGTTTATCGTGGAAGGATTTCCTGATGGTAAATTGGATTTCATCGGTAATGCTTTGCAGTATGAGAAAAATGGGGTACCGAAAGGTACGGAAGAATTGTCTCGTCGGGTTGGTTTTACCGGGAATGTCAACTACATTTATAACAATCGTTATTTCATGGATTTATCTTTCCGTGTGGATGGTTCATCGTTGTTCGGGACAAAAAATAAATTTGCCCCGTTCTGGAGTGCCGGTATCGGGTGGAACGTGCATAACGAGAAGTTCATGCAGAATCAGAATATCGTGAATAATCTTCGGATTAGAGGATCGTACGGAGAAACCGGATCTCAACAGTTTTCTTCCTATCAGGCTTTGTCAACTTTCCAGAGTTATACGGGAAAACGTTACATTATTTGGAACGGGTCTGAGTTGATGGGATTAGGAAATGAAAAGTTGAAATGGCAGGTTACCAAGCAATTAAACGGTGGTGTTGAAGTTGGACTTTTCGACGGACGCTTGTCGGCATCTTTCGATATTTATAGTAAAAAGACTTCTAATTTGTTGTCTCAAATGGATTTGCCTTTGGCGAACGGATTCAGTTCTTACGTGGATAACGTGGGAGAGGTGAAAAATACGGGCTACGAGGCCATGATTAGTGGATATTTAATGCGTGATACGCACCGGAATATCATCTGGTCTATGACAGCCAAATTAGCTTACACGAAGAATGAAATTACCAAGCTTTCTGAAGCAATCAAACGGCAGAATGAGCTTTACAAATCAAAAGATGTAGAGATTAATCAGTTATTGTATGAAGGGTATGCACAGAATTCAATTTGGGCTGTTCCTTCCATGGGAATTGATCCGAGTACCGGATATGAAATTTTCTTGGATAAGAATGGGAATATCACGGATAAATGGAATCCATCCGACAAGCGTTATTTTGGAGTCGATGAACCTAAATACAGAGGTAATATCAGTACTTACTTTGCTTGGAAGGATCTTTCCGTGAATCTGTCATTTGCTTATCAATGGGGGGGCCAACAATATAACGAAACCTTGCTTAACAAGGTGGAAGTGACCAATGGTGAAATTGATAAGAATAATGTTGATAGTCGTGTGTTGAAAAAGAGATGGCAGCATATTGGAGACGTGAAACCTTACAAGGGATACGGTTCCGTGGAGACAAAAGCAACTTCCCGTTTCGTGATGGATGATAACGTGTTCCAATTCCAAAGTGCCAGTGTGGAGTATCGGTTACATTCAGATTTCTTGCGTGACAAGTGGAAAGTTGAGACAATCAGTATCGGGGCTAATATGTCGGATATATTCTATATTTCTTCTATCAAGCGTGAAAGAGGAACTTCTTATCCGTTTGCCCGCAGACTGGCTTTAACCCTTTCATTAATGTTTTAAACAATGGTATTATGAAAAGAATTTTACTATATATCACGTTATTCGCAACTTTATCGCTAGCCTCTTGTAATGATTGGCTGGATGTAAAGCCGGAGACTCAAACCGATGAAAAAGATATGTTCAAGTCGGTTTCCGGGTTTAAAAATGCCTTGACTGCCTGCTATATTAAATTGAATTCCAAAAATTTATATGGGCTAAGTTTGACGATTACGGATATTGAATTTATGGCCCAACATTGGAGTTATCAGGAGAGTAATTATCGGGGGGCAGAGGATCTCAAGGCTTTCAAATATGAAAACGATTATCCGAAGACATTAATATCCGCAATTTACGGGGAGATGTATAATACAATTGCCCAAGCCAATATTATACTACAGAATATGCCCGATCACAAGGAGGTGATCACGAACGAGGATATGCGGGCAATTGTAGAGGCAGAGGCATTAACGATTCGGGCATTTTGTCACATGGAAATATTACGTTTGTTTGGGCAAATGCCGCAAAATTCTGATAAACAGGTATCTTTGGCGTATGCTAAAACCGTGTCCACGGTGATGATTCCGCATTATTCATATAATGATTTCACGAATTTGATTCTTGCTGATTTAGATGCGGCTGAAGCTTTGTTTAAAGATCATGATCCGTTATTTACTTATTCTTTCCAAGAATTGGATAATTTCTTCGATACAAAAAATTATAATGTAGAGCTGGCGGACGAGTTTATGGGATTTAGACGTTTCCGTTTCAATTATTATGCTGTGAAAGCAATTCGGGCAAGGTTGTATATGTATATGGGGAAGAAAACAGAAGCATATACTGCAGCAAAAGAAATTATTGATGCCGTCGATAAGAATGGTAAGAAAGTTTTGGAATTGGCGGGAGCGGGAGATATTAGTAGTAGTAATTTTGCTTTGCCTTCAGAATGTATTTTGGCTTTAAGTAATTACGAGATTGAAAGTAATACAGAGAAATTGTTTAAATCCGATAAAACTGAAAGAATATACCTTACAGAAAAACAGTTTAATAATGATTTGTTTGCCGGACAATCTACGGCCGTGAATAACCGAGTGCAAGTGTGGGATCGTACACCTGATAATCAAGGGGCTATAAAACCTTTGCTAAAAAAGTACAATCAACCGTCCTCAACCACGAACACGGATATGGAGGTGTTGGCCACGCAGAAACAGGTGGTTCCATTGATTCGTTTGTCCGAGATGTACTTGATTGCTATCGAATCTGCTCCCACGCTGAATGAGGCTAATGCTCTTTATATTCCTTATATGAAAGCGAGAAACGTGGATGCGTCTCCTTTACAACAAGAACAGTTGATGACCGAGATAATCCGGGAATATCGTAGAGAATTCTTTGGAGAAGGACAAATGTTCTATACTTACAAACGTTTGGGAATAAAAAATATGTTATGGAAGACGGATCGGGAGGTTGGCGAACAGGATTATATTGTGCCATTACCAAGTACAGAACTGAACGCAAATTAAAAGTAGAAAGCTATGAAAAAGATAAATAAATATATACTATGGTTATTACCGATTTTCGGATTATTCGCATGTGAAGATGAGATGGGGGTGTATAATTCACCGGAGAATCGTTTGAATTTTATATATGAACCATTCACGATGGCCGATACCGTGATTCCTCGTACATTTGTTTACGATGTTGAAACCCGGGTATTCGATACCGTTTGGTTGGAAGTTGAAACGATGGGGTATGTAGAAGATCATGAACGTTCGTTTGTACTGGAACAAGTGAAGAAAGGAGAGGGAGAACAAGCCGTGGCAGGAAAGCATTATATTGCTTTTGATGATCCGCTTGTTGCCGATTATTACAAGATTCCAGCGGGAAAAAATACCGTACGTTTTCCGATAATATTAAAACGTGATCCTTCATTAAAACAACAGGAGGTGACATTATGTGTTCAGATCGGTCACAATGAAAACTTTATTCCCGGCTACGAAAAATATCAGAAGAAGATCATTCGGGTGGCAGATATATTGATGCAACCGAAATACTGGGATTTTTATGCATCGTATTATTTCGCTGGAAAATATGGTAAAGTGAAGCATCAGTTTATGATTGATGCCACGGCAGATTTAGGAATCAAGATGAACGATGACTTTTTCTATTCGTTAGTTGGTGATCCGAGTAGCGTTGATATGGGAATGACGGATTATTGGTTCTATTTCTTCACTCGGAAATTGGCTGCTGAAAATGAGGCGAGAGCTGCCAGAGGTGAAGAACCCCTTCGAGAGGCACCGGAGCCCGGTGAAACGGAAGGTGCGTTAGTTAGATTTACCCGGTATGAAAGATAATAATGACAAGTTATGAAAAAGAAAATATACAATATATTATCAGTCTGTTTATTCGCGTTACTTGTTTCGGCATGTTATGACGACGAGGGAAACTATGACTATCATGAAATCAGTACGATTAATACTGAAGGATTGGAAAAGAGTTACACGAAAACGTCCTACCAGGATGTTCTTCATCTGGAACCAACCGTTACGGCAACGGGTGGGGAGAGTGATTTTGAATATTTATGGACGTTGAACCTGACGAAAGGGTCGGGTACGACTTCCAATAAAATAGAGATAATACTGGACACGATTGGAACTGATCGGGTGTTGGATTTTCCGGTAAATATTAAACAAGGGTTTTATGATTTGACATTTCGGGTAACGAATAAGAGCAATAAACTGGAAACGTATCAGGTGATGTCTTTGAGCGTGGTGACTAAATTTTCAGAAGGTTTCTACCTGTTGAAAGATATGGGAAATTCAACAGATGTGGATTTGCACGCTTCTGATAACAGTTTAGTGGATAATATTTTCTTGAAAATGGATGGGGAACATATGCCTGATGCACCGGTTAGCTTAGGGTTAGATCCCGGATATTGTTTTGTTGATGAAACCACGGCAGAATACGTGATCACGAAGGCTTTAACTGTTTGCACGGAGAAGGATGTCCGGATTTCTAATATCGAGGATATGAGTACGATTTACACTCATAGTAACATGTTCCTTGGTGGTGAGGCTCCCGAAGAAAAGCCGTATTATGTGTGGCGAAATGCATACGGGGTCGGATATATTTCTGACAAAGGAGCATACTTTTCTACACAAGCATCCCTTTGGGATTTGTTAGGAACGGGAAAGTTCGGATTCCCCGCTATGGTAAATGATGACGAGGAAACAAAACCCAACCAGAACGGTGTGTTTGCGAGTACTTGTTTTTATTATTTAGACGAATTGAAAGGACGCTTTTTGTTTTTGGATTTTAATGGTAGCTTACATACTTATAGTGATTTGGACAAGAATGGTGAAGAAAAACCGAATAAGCCTAACGGTATAACTCACCATCTGAAATTCTTTGGAAAGAATTACATGGATGAAACGAGTACAGGGTATGCTTTGTTTGAAGATGAGAATACTGCAGGAAAACATTATATTTATCAGTTGGTGTTGGGAATGGATCCTTCTAACCCGATTGAAAAGGTAACAGAAGTTGCAACTTCGTCTAAATTGAACGGGGCGAATCTGTTTGCCGTGAATGAGTTGACAGCTAAAGTGATGTATTTTGTAAACGATAATCAATTGTATATGTATGATCTGGTACAGAATACGGAAGAGTTACTTCGTCCGACGGATATGGCTACGGGAGAAGAGATTACTTATATTAGTAATCGTTACTGGTCGGGTTCTGATAATGCAGATAAAAACTTTGATTATTTGGTATTTGCTACTCATAAGGATGGGAAGTATAAAGTGTATTTATACGAGATTCTTGGAGGTAAGCCTTATGGTAAGCCGGTGCGCGTGCTGGAAGGAGAGGGGAAAGTGGTGAAGATGCATTATGTCGATCCGTCTATGTCCATGGTTAGTTATAGTTATTTTCCTAATTCTTTTTAATGAATCTTTTTAATGAATCTTTTTTCAAAGGAGATGCTTAAAGCGTCTCCTTTGAAATATATACCTCTTACAACATGAAAATCATAGATTGTATTGTATTGGGTGTGGCGTGTCTAGCATGTACACCTTCGGATTATTATACCCTTCAGGGTACCCTGCCCGAAAATAGTAAAGCCACTGAAGTTTATTTACTCACGGGGGAAGGGAAAGGTACTGATACTCTTGCAAAAAGTACGGTACGTGGGGATCGTACTTTTACATTAAAAGGTAAGGCGGAGAATCGTTTGCTTTATTTAAATATGGGAAACTATGGTGGAAGAGTTTATTTTTATTCAGAACCCGGAGAGTACCAGTTGAAAAAGATAGGTAATAATTATTTAGTCGAGACCGGGCAGGAAGGAATGCAATCCCGGTTAAACGCTCATCTCGAAAAGATCGAGAAGAACTCGACGGAAAGGTTCGATTTGCAAAAACGAATGGCAGAAACAAGTGATGAAGGGGATTTAGAGTCATTGGGACGAGAAAATGAACGATTATGGAAACAAGGGAACGATCTGCTATTGGATATGGTGACTGATTTCAGTGGTAGTTCCGTGGCGGCCATGTTGGTACAGGATAATATGTGGATAATCAGTTATGATTTTAAATTATTCACACGAACTGTGAAAGCGATGGGGGATGGACCTGATTCGGAAATAAGAAAGGAGATCATGGAAAAATATGAGGCGGCAAAACAAAAACAATTAACGGGTAAAGCCCCGGATTTTACTTTGCCGGATCTAAAGGGGGAAAACGTAAAATTGTCGGATTACAAGGGGAAATATTTATTGATTGACTTTTGGGCTTCTTGGTGTAAACCATGTCGCATGAAGATTAAAGAGTTGAAAAAAGAATATGGTCGTCTGCAAGAATTAGGGATTGAAGTGATTGCTATTTCCTGTGACAAGAAAAAGGAGGATTGGTTAAAAGCCGTGGAAGAGGATCAACCTATATGGAAACAATTACGTGTTGATCAGGAGATAAACGGAAGTGATACAGCCGATGATTATAAGGTAGAATTTTTGCCTACTCTATACTTGATTTCTCCGGATGGGATGGTTTTGGATACCAATCCGGGAATGGAGGAAATTGAGCATGTTGTAAAAAATAATAAATGAAGAAATGATACATCTAGCAATAAAATTCGTGTGTTTGTTAGGACTTTTATCTGGAACCAGTTTGCTGACACAAGCTCAACCACAGTATGTTGAACCTGCAATAAAGATTGGCGTGATGGCTAAAGACCAGTAGATAATCAGCCAAGATAATTCGGGTTGCCAATGGTAACGATACTTGCCGAAAATTTTAATCATCTCAGTACCTCCATTACCTCTAATTCTACCATAAAATCAGTATTTAGCAAGCTCAATTAAGGTTTACTGATAATTCCA
>ENA-ORUM01001981-ORUM01001981.1-human-gut-metagenome-genome-assembly--contig:-NODE-1981-length-13481-cov-2.696633_pt1 | contig 13481 bp, 10 predicted proteins | sample MGYA00242083_ERZ509217 | MGnify/ENA primary metagenome ERZ509217 (study PRJEB26280, sample SAMEA2338831) | human gut metagenome | biome: human gut; feature: human-associated habitat; material: faeces... | reverse complement strand
GGAGGAATTTATCCAGATTAATGGTATTATCGACTGTTATTTCGTGGAAGAAAATGCAGTTGTGCTGATGGACTATAAAAGCGACCGACTTTGGCAGGAAGATGCTTTCCGTGAGAAATATAAAATCCAGCTGCGGCTTTATAAAGAAGCGTTGGAGCGTGTAACGGATTTGCCCGTGAAGGCATGTTATATCTACGCTTTTGCACCGGGAAAAATGATTCCTATGAATTTTGATTAAAATATAAAAACCGGAAATACCTGAATGAATCAGGTGTTTCCGGTTTTTTTGTGAGAGATAGCGGACAGCTTCCTGTGGGGAAAGGGCATAAGCCCTATGGAAAGGAGACTGTCCTTTTATATTTCGTGCGAGTTGAGGTGAAAGTTCAACTATCTCTTATAGATCGTATGATTATTCTTCGGTTTCAGCAGTTGCTTCCATGAAACGCATGATTACGGAAGCGATTTCTGCTCTGGTTGCTGTGCCCTGAGGAGCCAGCTGGCTGTCGCCCATACCGCTGATATAGCCTTCAGCTACTGCCCACTGCATTGCAGGCTGTGCCCATGCGGATACACTTGCTGTGTCAGCAAATGCGGACAGATCTGCGGAAGCAGTTACATCATAGCCTTTGTATTTTGCGTAGTTGTACAGCATAGCTACCATCTGTTCTCTGGTGATTTCCATGTTAGGAGCAAACAGACCTTCGCCCATACCGCTGACGATCTTCGCATCATTTGCCCAGATGACTGCGTCTGTGTACCACTGACCAACGGGAACGTCCATGAATGCGTTTTCAGCATCACATGCGGGACGGCTTTCCATGTTGTACAGCATCTGAACCAGCATAGCACGTGTCAGTTTGCCGGAAGGAGCAAATTCGTTTTCGGAAACGCCGCTCATGATGTCTTTGTCTACAACATAAGCTACGCCTTTGTAGAACCAGTCGCTTTCCTTCACGTCTGTGAAGTTCAGTTTTGTGGTTTCTGTTGTTTCGTCGTCCTTATCTTCTTCTTTGTCAGTGTCTTCTGTTGTTTTGCCTTCTTCTTTGAATGTTACAGTAACAGTTACGTCACAGTTTGCCATTCTGAAGGTGTATTTGCCGTCTTCATCGTCTACTTTCTTAGCGTCGATTTTGTCGCCTTCCAAGTCAACGATTTCGATTTTGTCTACGACATAACCTTTATCAGGTGTGATGGTCAGAGTAATCTTTTCATCTTCGTTTGCCCAGTCATCGCTGACAGAAACTTCACCGTTTTTAGGGTTGATGATGGTGATGTAGCCGTCGTAACGAGAGCTGGAGGAAGATTTTTTAGACCACTGAGCCACAATTTCTACATTTGTATCATTTACGGTGTAAGGGAAAGAGATAAACTGACCGCCTACTGTCCAACCACGGAAAGTATAACCGGATTTTGTAACAGTACCTGGATCAGAAATAGAATCTCCTTTGGATACTACTTGATATGTACTTTTGTCGCCAGACTGGTTTGTTCCACCATTGAAATCAATTGAAACCATACACTGTTCTTTTACTACAGGGGCATTAGGATCTGTATAGTCAGTAATTTTATCCCCGCCAAAGGCAACATTTTGTGCGTCATTTAAGGTTTTAAAATAACGATAGTATGTTTTATCGTTTTGTGTATATTCTAATTGGAATTTGTTATCAGAATATTGATGAACATCATTGCTAAAGATAGCATCATCGCCGCTTACAGTCAAAGTTACACTAGGTGCATCTTTATCTACTCCAACATACCCGTTAAAAGTACCTCCGCTGATAGTAGCATTGATAGGCTTAGAATTTGCGTTTTCAAAATAAACCGCATTTGCATCATTAATTGTGCCACCAGTCATTTCGAATGTTGCACCAGTTTCATAAGCACCTACTCTATTGTCAACATTGATTCCGCCCCAACCGTTACCGGAAGTTGTAATATCGATAACCTTCAATTTAGAAGCATTATTTACAACAGCATAGCCGTCTTTACAATTTTTGATTGTTACATTATCAATATCAACAGAGCTCTGTTGTGCTGCACCTTTTGCAGTATAAATATTGATACCATGTTTTGCAGAATTCTTACTATCAATTGTAATGTCTTTGAAAGTAACATTTGCACCGCTTTCAACATTGATCATATTACCCTTATTTACAAAAGAATCTGCTTATGCAGTAATACTATATTTGTTTTGACCATCAATAGTAATAGTTTTATCACCTGTAATGGTCAATGCACCTGCAGTTGCTGCAATGGCAGTTCCGTCTAATTCTACGTTCTTTACTAAAGTAATCTTTGCATTGTCAGGCGCATCATTTACTGCAGTCTGCAAGTCGTTGTATGGTTTACCATTTACTAAAGCAACGACATCAGAAGATGCATCGCCTTCAACAAAGATAGAACCACTTCCGGTATTTTCGGTCTTGTTTACATGGCTGTTACCAGTTACTGCTACAGCACCTGTACCACTGTTTTTAACTGTGCCACTAATTGTAGAATCAGAAACAAAGGTATTACCTGTGCCCGTGTTAGCCATATCACCGGTTACTGTAGAAGAAGTCATATTCAAATCACTTTTACTCTGGTTAATAACAGAACCAGTAACGGCTGTGTTATTAATATCAAGAACGGTTTCGCCACCATCAGATGTAGGAGTGGATGTTAAATTTGAAATTTTAATAATATCGCCAGTGATTTCAATATCTTCTGTTGTGACATTAATAGAAGAGTTTTGGTATTCAGAATTAGCCATATTTTTGTCAGAAACTACAATAGCTGCAGGTCTTGCGTCATCTGTTCCATTAGTAGCCGTATTCTGAATTACTGCACCATTAGAAATGTTGACATCAATATTACCCAGATAGCCGCCACTGGCTTTTCCGACAACAATAGCACCTAAAGTACCACCGCTGCCACCACTCTGCAAATCATTGCCATCGGTTAAGGATGTTCCTTCAATAGTACCTCCAGTGATATTCAATTCACCAGCGGCAATACGAATACCCTGTGGACCTGAAAGTTTTCCGCCAGAAATATTAGTGATACCATACCCGGGCAAGTATGCGGCACAGTCGTTGGAACTAACGATTTCAGCATTATCAGAAATATTCAAAGTAAAACCAGCATATTTTCCGCTACTAGCATTTGTTCCCAGAGCCTGTCCGCCACTGATCTTACCACCGGAGATATTGATTACTACAGCATCGTTAATTGGATCTGATTCTTTATTGTAATTTCCTTCTTCTCCCATACCTAAGCCATACCAAGTTAAGCCATAGGAAATATCTGTGTATTTATTTTCATGTTGAATATCTGTTTCGCAAGGCGTACCGATAAGTTGCCCATTTGTTATATTTACAATAGATTTTTCTTCAGTGGAAGCCGTTGTTTCATATTGAGAGGCATTTGCATGAATACATGAAACCCCTTTTATAACGCCGCCATCAATATTAAGTGTTCCATAATTAAGAATTACATTTTCGTCAGAAAAATCCCCATTAGTATTTTCTAAAGTTCCGCTGTTAAGTGTGAATTCTGCTCCAGCAGAAACTTTTACAAGAATGGTACTCATATTTGAGGTGGTAATCTTACCATTATCTGCACTATCTTCGATGAAGGTACTTCCGCTCTTAACTTGAATGCCAATTTCTTCAGAACTGCATGTTAAAGTCTTGCCATTTAGGTCAAGTTTCACATCATTTTCTATTACCAGTGTATTTTCTATTTCAATATTATCAGATATTTGAAGATATCCGTCACTTTTGACTGCTTCCTTTAATTCTGCTTCGGTTGAAATTTTGTATGGATTTTCTTTTGTGCCTTCACCCTGAACAGTTTTTTCTGTTTCGGTTACTTCAGGCAGAGCATTCATTGCTTCTTCTTCAACTTTTTCAGCAGATGTCAGTGCTGCCCAAGCAGTACCTTCTTCCTCTTTTGTATCAACGGTTGTTGTGTCTGTTTCTGTTTCCCCTGCGCTCTGTGCAGGTGTCAGTTCGCTTGTTTCGATAACATTGCTCTGTGTGTTTTCATCCGCCAATGCGGTCACAGGAGCCGCTGTCACAGCCATAGCAACTGCCAGAGACAGGGAAATCATTTTTCCTGTACGTTTTTTCATGATATTCCTCCTTAAAACATAAATTTTTTTCATGTCAAGCCATTACACTTTCACCCCGAATGGTATGGCAGAAAAAACATAACTCATTACGCCTGCATTATACATCATTTGTGAAAAAATTACAAGGGTATACAGGTAAAATTTACATATATCATAAAAATAATTATGTATTGTGATAAAACATAAAAAATACATAGAAATAGTAGGGATTAAAAAATAATAGAAGAATGATATTTTTGTCAGTTAGAACATTCCGCCTTTGTGTTTTATCCCGGAACATGGTACACTATTTTTAACGGATAATTTAATTTTTTTGTAAGGAAGTCACCGTTTTTTTGTAAAATTTACTTGTTATGATATCGTTGAGAAAAAATGCAATACAGGGGGAAATATTATGGAAAATAAATTCAATATTCTGGTTTGTGATGACGACAAGAGCATCGTGGATGCCATCGAAATTTATCTGAAACAGGAAAACTATAATGTAATCAAAGCATATAACGGTCTGGAAGCATTGCAGGCATTGGAAGAAAATGAGATCCATCTGATTCTGCTGGATGTGATGATGCCTAAAATGGACGGGCTCAATACAACAGTGAAAATCCGTGAAACACTGAATATTCCTATCATCATTCTGTCTGCCAAATCTGAAGACACAGATAAGATTCTGGGCTTAAACTTTGGTGCTGATGACTACATCACAAAACCGTTTAATCCACTGGAACTGCTGGCAAGAGTGAAAAGCCAGATGCGTCGGTACACCTCTTTGGGCAGTATTGCAGAAAAAAGCAATGTGATTAAAATTGGTGGTCTGGAACTGGACAAAGATGCCAAGGAAGTTCGTGTGGAAGGGGAACCTGTAAAACTGACTGCAACGGAATATGGTATTTTGCAGCTTTTGATGGAAAATGCCGGAAAAGTATTTTCTATTGACCAGATTTATGAAAAAGTTTGGAATGAATTATCTTTCGCACCGGAAAATACGGTTTCTGTGCATATTCGTCGTATTCGTGAAAAAATCGAGATCAATCCGAAAGAGCCAAAGTATTTGAAGGTGGTGTGGGGCATTGGCTACAAGATCGAAAAAATCTAAACTGTATCAGACAGGATGGAAAGTATGCGCTGCCTGTATACTCTTTATCATGGCGCTGGTGATTTTTTTCTGTGGGGTTGTCTTTTCCAGCATAACGAAAAACTGGGGCAGGAGCATCCTGACGGAAGAAAATTTTTATGACACTGTGGAGTTGCGGAACCTGTTTTTTTCTGCATTAGACGAAGCAGTTTTGGCTGATGTTTATTATGAAAGTGAAGCCAAGATACAGTCAGGAGAAAAAGTGGACAGGGAAGCACTGCTGGCTGGGTTCAAGAGATATTACAACATCATTGATGGGGTCATAACTGGTAATACGGAAATCAATGATACTTATGACGGACTTATTGTTTATGGAGTCATTCCTGAAAGGCTGGAGGACAAGTTCATAGAATATGAGGAATTGGTAGAAACTCGTCTGCCTCAGTACCGCCAGATGTACATTCAAGATCAGTTGGACGAATACCGGGAAGCTGTGCGGTATCTGGAAGGTTTAACGAATTTTTATTATTTTGTAGAAGATGAGCAGGGGCGTGTCATTGCCGGAAATGCAACACGAGCAGAAGTTAGCAGTAAAAGCCATACCATCATGCTTTCTGCAGAATTCTCCAGTGATAACCTCAGCGATAAGTCTTATTACGCATACAGCAATGCTTATGTGGAAAACAGCAATTACCGTGTGTATGCCGCAGTGGATGAGCCGCTTAGAGAGGGCGATGATTTCTATGATTTATATCAGGAATTTGTATTGGCAAAGACCAGTATGCCTTACCTGTTCGTGGTATCCACCGTTGCTTTTTTGCTGTTTATGATTTGTCTGGTATATCTGATTCGTGTGGCAGGTCAGAAAACAAAAGGCGGTCAGGTGAAATACCTCCTTGTAGACAGAATCTATAATGAAATACATTTCCTGTTGGTGGCGTTGTTTGGAATCTTTTCCTTCTTTATGGCACTGACGCTGCTGGAGTTTATTCTTTACCGCGGTATGCCATTCTGGTCCTATGTATTCTTGACGCTGCTGGGCATTTTGTATATTGCAGACGTAGCAGTGGGGCTTAGTTACGTTTTGTCCCTGAGTAGACAGATCAAAGGAAAGATTTTGGCACGGAATACGTTGGTTTCTGTATTCCTGCGGAAAATAGCATCTCTTTTCACTGGGGCAACTTTTAGGGGTTGGATGCTGTTAGTGATGCTGGCATATGGCGTTGGCAACTGTTTCCTGGTGTTTATGATCTGTATGTATTTTAACAGTAGTCTGGTACTTTTGTTCTTTGGGCTTTTGATTGCGTTTAATATATTCTGCTTGTATCTGTTTTTGCGTGCCTTGCGTTCTTTGAAGCGCATTATGATTTCTGCGAGAGAAACATCAAAAGGCAATCTGACTTACCAGTTGGATTTGGCAGAGATTTCTCCGTCTTTCCTGAATTTTGCGGAAGATATTGCAAATATTCAGGATGGGTTGAAAAACGCCGTAGAAGAAGCGGTAAAAGGGGAGCGTATGAAAACAGAATTGATCACCAATGTTTCCCATGACTTGAAAACACCGCTGACATCCATCGTCACTTACGTGGATTTGCTGAAACAGCAGAAACTGGACAACCCGGTTGCCAGAGATTATGTGGATGTGCTGCAAGTGAAGTCCTATCGTTTGAAACAATTGATTGAAGATCTGATCGAAGCCAGCAAAGTTTCCAGCGGCAATGTGGCTGTAGAAAAAATGCGCATTGATTATCGTCAGTTGACTATGCAGGCAATTGGGGAAATGGAAGAAAAGATTGAAGAAGCGAAACTGGAATTCAGGCTCAGTTGTCCAGAACCAGTCTTTATCGAAGCAGATGGCAGACATATGTGGCGAATTCTGGAAAATATGCTGTCAAATGTCATCAAGTATTCTATGGTAGGTTCTCGAGTATATATTGATATTTTCCAGACGGAAGAACACGGGATTCTGGTAATGAAAAATATTTCCGCAGCGCCTATTGACTTTGATGCTACTCGACTGACGGAACGTTTTGTCCGTGGGGACAGTTCTCGTACCACAGAAGGCAGTGGTCTGGGACTTTCCATTGCCCAAAGTCTGGCAGAAGTACAGGGCGGTACTTTTGGTATTCAGGTGGATGGCGATTTGTTTAAAGCCATTGTTAGCATGCAGCTTTGGAGAAATGATCCCAGCGAAGAGGAAGAACAAGACGATGAAATGGAAGAAGAATCTGTGGAAGAAACCAAAGACGAAACAGGAATGATGGAAATGGAAGAATGTTCTTCGGAAGAACAGGAAGAAATGCAAACAGACGAAGAAGAACAGAAGCCATGAACCAAAGTAATAGATTGAATGAGTTATATCAGAATATTTAATAGGCAGAAATTTTTTGGAAAAGCAATTTTTTCAGAAGGTGTCTTTTGAGGAAATTGCTTTTTCTTTGCAAAAATTCTGGGTTTTGTTTTGCAGGAAAGATGGGCTATGGTATAATGACTGCAAACTGTTTTGATAGGAAGAACAAATCTTCTAAGGATGGATTCTGCAGGAAGAAATTAGAATAAAAGGAGAGATTCGGTTTGCTGGAAAGACTTAACCGTTATTTAGAGGGCAGTGAAAAGGGCGTTTACGTTTTTTTGATATGGTCTTTCATCGGTGCTGTCATTGGTGCAGTTGTTGGTGTGGTAGGAATTACATTTCATATATTGCTGGAGGAAGTGACTGCATTTCGCATGTCCCATCCATGGATACTGTTTCTGCTGCCTTTGGGCGGTCTTGTCATTGCAGGGCTGTACCACTTGCTTCGGATGCAGAATGACCGCGGTACCAATCTGATTTTGATTGCCGTTCGTGTCAATGAAAAAGTAAGTTTGCGTTTGACACCGCTGATTTTTATCAGTACCATCATTACTCATTTGCTGGGCGGTTCTGCCGGCAGAGAAGGGGCAGCGCTTCAGATTGGGGGAAGCATTGGATCTTTTATCGGCAGAAAAATCAAGCTGGATGAAAAGGATGAAAGAATCATTACCATGTGCGGTATGAGTGCTGGCTTTGCGGCATTATTTGGTACACCTGTAGCGGCGGTGGTGTTTTCTATGGAAGTCATTACTGTTGGTATTATGCATTACTCAGCCATTGTGCCAAGTATCATTGCTGCCATTACAGCAACAGGTATCTCCATGGCCTGCGGGGTGACGCCAACAGCATTTACATTGGAGTCTGTACCGGCATTGAGCCCATCAGGTGTTGGGTCTGTCATATTGTTAGGAATGTTTTGTGCTGGTGTCAGTGTGCTGTTTTGTCTGGCTATGGAAACGGCAGGGAAATACTATAAACAAATCTTTAAGAATGGATATATCCGTATTTTTGTCGGGGGATGTATTGTGGTGGCAATCACATTGCTGCTGGGTACCCGTGATTATAACGGGGCAGGGATGGATGTCATTGCCCGTGCCATTGCAGGGGAAGCGGAATATCCGGCGTTTTTGTGGAAAATTCTGCTGACAGCGCTGACACTGGGAGCAGGATATAAAGGCGGCGAAATCGTACCATCCTTTTTTGTGGGGGCAACCTTTGGGTGTGTCATTGGTCCATGGATTGGATTGCCGGCATCTTTTGCAGCAGGAACAGGTATGGCTGCGCTGTTTTGCGGTGTAACAAACTGCCCCATTGCTTCTGTGATTCTTTGTGTGGAACTCTTTGGCGCAGAAGGGATTGCATATTACATGCTGGCTTGTGCTGTCAGCTATATGCTGTCTGGATATTATGGCTTATATTCGGAACAGAAAATCATGTATTCCAAAATGCAGCCAGAGTTTATTAACAAGAGCGTTCATTGATGTCTGTGCAGAAAAAGGGATTTTTGCGATAAAAGAACGAATAGAATTTTTGAATAAATGAGTTTTATGCATTATTTTATACATAAAAATGATTTGTCAAAATTACAAAAGTAGTTTGGAAAAATGAAAATATGGCTCGAAAAACTTGAAAAATGGGAAAAATTGTGCAATGTGAATAAAAAAAGTTGAAAATCAAAGAATTTCTGGTGAAACATTCTGATTGCATTTTATGCATGAGTCTAGTATAATCCTATTTGTAAGACAGCAATGACTGTAAAGCAAGTTCAAAAAAGAGAAAAGAAGTTTTAGGGAGGTAAATTGGTATGAAAAAATATTTAAAAGGCATTCTTGCAACAACAATGGTACTGTCTATGACAGCAGCTCTGGCTGGCTGCGGCGGCAGTGGTGAAACAGCTACAACAGATGATACAGCAGCTGAAGGCGGCGAAGCAAAAGAAACTCTGGTTCTGGCAACCAGCGCAGACTTCCCTCCTTATGAATACTACGAAGGTCAGGAAATCGTTGGTATCGACGCTGAAATTGCAAAAGCACTGGGCGAAAAACTGGGTTATGACGTACAGATCGAAGATATGAACTTCGATTCCATCATCCCTTCCATTGTTTCCGGCAAAGCTGACATCGCAATGGCAGGTTTGACTGTAACACCTGAACGTCAGGAAAGCGTTGACTTCACAGACAGCTATGCAACAGGCGTGCAGGTAGTTATCGTAAATGCAGATTCTGACATCACAAGCGTTGATGATCTGTTTGCAGAAGGTGCAAATCATACAATCGGTGTTCAGACAGCAACAACTGGTGACCTGTACACAACAGGCGATATCGAAGAAGCTGGTCTGGGTACAGTAGAACGTTACACAAAAGGTACTGACGCAGTAGCAGCTCTGACATCCGGCAAAATCGACTGTGTTGTAATCGACAACGAACCCGCAAAAGCATTCGTTGAAGCAAACGAAGGTCTGAAAATTCTGGATACAGAATATATCACAGAAGACTATGCAATCGCTCTGGCAAAAGACAGCGAACTGACAGAATCCATCAACACAGCTCTGCAGGAACTGAAAGACGACGGTACAGTACAGTCCATCATCGACAAATACATCACAGCAGAATAATTTTTGGAAATCAATAAAGAACCATAAACCGGGGACGGGAAACCGTCCCTGTTTTGGCATTACAGGAAAAAAGGAGGACTTTTTTTGGAAGGAATACAGACCTGGTGGGAAGGAATCCAGCAGCAGTTTTATATGAACTTCATTGAGGATGATCGGTGGAAATATCTTTGGAACGGTCTGGGCGTTACATTGCAGTTGACATTCTGCGCTGTACTGATCGGTATTGTTCTGGGTGTCATTCTGGCAATGATCCGTTCTACATATGATAAAAACTATCAGGAAATGCGTCCCGGTTTCGGACGTTTTATGCTGAAGATTTTAAATGTTATCGCAAAAATTTATCTGACAGTGATTCGTGGTACACCTGTTGTTGTACAGCTGATGATCATGTACTATATCATTCTGGCATCCTCTAATAATAAATTGCTGGTTGGTATGATTGCTTTCGGTGTCAATTCCGGTGCTTATGTAGCGGAAATTGTACGAAGCGGTATCATGTCCATCGATCCAGGTCAGTTTGAAGCAGGACGCAGTTTGGGCTTTAACTATGTGCAGACCATGCGTTACATCATCATTCCGCAGGCACTGAAGAACGTATTGCCTGCACTGGCAAACGAATTCATTGTATTGCTGAAAGAAACCTCTGTTGCAGGTTACATCGCTATGCAGGACCTGACAAAAGGCGGCGACATTATCCGCGGCGTTACATACAGCCCCTTTATGCCTTTGATCGGCGTCGCGTTGATTTACCTGGTTATGGTAATGTTCTTTACCTTCCTGGTAAATAAACTGGAAAGGAGATTGAGAAACAGTGAGCGGTAATGAATCCTTGATCCGTGTGGAAAATTTACAGAAACATTATAATAAAGGTGCCATCAAAGCGCTGGACGGCATAAATACAGAAATCAAAAAAGGCGAAGTTGTGGTTGTTATCGGTCCTTCCGGTTCCGGTAAATCCACATTCCTGCGTTGTTTGAACCTGTTGGAAGTGCCCACTGGCGGACACATTTATTTTGATGGCGTAGATATCACAGATATCAAAACAGACATCAATATCCATCGTCAGAGAATGGGTATGGTGTTCCAGCACTTCAATCTCTTTCCCCATATGACCATTTTGAAAAATATGATCATTGCGCCTATGAAACTGCAGGGAAAAAGCGAAGCGGAAGCAACAGAACTGGCAATGAGTTTGCTGCGCCGTGTTGGTCTGGAAGATAGAGCAAACGCATATCCTTCTCAGCTTTCTGGTGGTCAGAAACAGCGTATTGCCATTGTGCGTGCTCTGTGTATGCAGCCGGAAGTGATGCTTTTTGACGAACCTACTTCCGCTCTTGACCCTGAAATGGTTGGCGAAGTTCTGGAAGTTATGAAACAGCTGGCGGAAGAAAACATGACCATGGTAGTGGTTACTCATGAAATGGGCTTTGCCCGTGAAGTGGCAACCCGTGTTATGTTCATGGCAGATGGCCGTCAGGTGGAAGAAGGCACACCAGAAGAAATCTTTACAAATCCCAAAAGCGAACGTTTGCAGACATTCCTTGCGAAAGTGCTGTAATCAAAAACCCCTTTTGTTTATATACAAAAGGGGTTTTTCTATGTCAAAATATATTAAGGTTGTAATGTCAAGGAACCACCGGAAAGAGAAGTGGTTCCACCGGCTTTTTCTTTTCTATAAGAAGTGCTGTTCTCGCCGCCGGAAAGAACGGTTCCGTCAGTTGTTGTCACAGAGAAGGTGATGAGATAATCTATGCCTTCCTCAAATTTGTTTGTAAAGTCCGCAGAAAAACCTAACCGCTGCAAGGTTCCTATTTCTGGTGTGGGTGCCATAGGTTCGTTAGCGTAAACATCTTCTAAAGCATCATCCGGATTGTCCATAAGAGACATGGGAACCGTAAAACATTCACCTGTATTTGCATTTTCCACATTAGCTTCTGCTTTTACGATGTCCTTTGCTTCATAGAAAGAATCAGAAGGATATACCAGCAAATATAATGTAGAAGAATTTTGTCCCCATTGGCTTTGAGCGTCTATGTTGCTGTATTGGGCTGTGGAAACGCTGCCCAGTTCTTCCTGTTTGGTGGCACCATTGGATGAAATGGCAATGGAAAGGGTTCCGTCATCAAAAAGCCCTGTTTCCATAGTGGTTTTCCATACACCGTTTTCCAATGTGGCTTTTTGGGACTGTACAGAACCATCCGCTTTTTTTACACGAAACTCAGCGGTTTCTCCGTCTGTAATGGCTTTTGGTGTGGCTTCTGCCAGAAGAACAATGGCACCATCTTGTTTTTGAACAGAAAAATTAGAGCTGGAAAGGAGACTGGACTGTTTCTCTAAAATGTTTTCCATTCGCTGAGTGATGCTGGAGGTGTTGACAGAAATGCTGTCCATAACTTGATTCTGCATATTTGCCATTTGTTGTTCCAGCGCTTTTTGCCTGTTGGAAATCTGAAACAGGAATCCGGTGTTGACCACCAGCAGACCAGCGCAGATACATAAGGCAATATGGGTTTTGTTCATCATATGCTTGCTCCTTTCTATTTTTGGTTTTGGAAAAAGAAACTGCGAAAAAGTTTGGCGTTGGGACAGTCAGGCTGGATGCCGTCGGTTTTGTTTGGCAAAAAGGGAGCCATCTGTGTATCCTCTGTTCCGCAGAGCCCCACTGCCGCGTATCGCTCCAGAAAATCCCTGAAGGAGTGTCCCAATACATAGAGGTGATATTCTGCGGCATATAAATCCAGATAAAGAACCGGCGGATCGAAAGGATCCTGACTGTAATCAAATATCAGAAGATCTCCGCAGGGTACCCAGGTTAGAGGGAGTACATTTTGCAGCTGTGCAGCAGAGGGATGTTCTGGTTCTGCCAGACAGACGCGAATCGCCTCCTGACAGCTTTGGTTTAATAACGGCAGGTCATCCAGAGAAAGTTCCAGAAAAGCGGAAAATAAACTATGGATGGAAGACGGTAATTTTTTCAAGAAATCATCAGAAAAATACGCAGTCAATTTCAGATAGCGTGAATGATGGAGAAAAAATGTCCGCAGGCTGTCAGGAAGTCTGCGATGGATTTGTTTTTCCACAGCGGAGATTTCTTCTTCTGTGGCAGGCGGTTCCAACTGAAATAAAGGGGGATTATCTTTCTCACAGATTGGCGTATATGCCTCCATCCAGCGGGACATGGTTTTCACAATTTCTTCATAGTCCATATAGCTCCCTCCATTCTTCCGAAAAAAGCTCTTTTTTTCATCATAAAGAAAAAGGAAGATTTTGTCCAGAAAAAACAGCTTTAAAGGTTTTATCAAAGCTGGTTTAGGAGCATCTTCATCAG
>ENA-ORUM01001966-ORUM01001966.1-human-gut-metagenome-genome-assembly--contig:-NODE-1966-length-13612-cov-2.899240_pt1 | contig 13612 bp, 15 predicted proteins | sample MGYA00242083_ERZ509217 | MGnify/ENA primary metagenome ERZ509217 (study PRJEB26280, sample SAMEA2338831) | human gut metagenome | biome: human gut; feature: human-associated habitat; material: faeces... | reverse complement strand
CCAACAAGCAGTTTATCACCGTTCAGACCAGCGGCGGCAGCACCTTTTACATCGTCATTGACTACGACAAGCCCACCGACGAGGACGCTGAACAATATGAAACCTACTTTTTCAGCGTGGTGGACGAGGCCGATCTGCTGGCCGCTCTGGAGGCGTCCGGGACGGAATTGCCCGAGTGTACCTGCACGGAAAAGTGCGTGGCCGGGGCGATCAATATGGATTGCCCGGTCTGCTCCTCCAATATGACCGAGTGCGTGGGGGTGGAGCCGGAACCCGAACCCGTGGAGGAGCCGGAGCCCACCCCCCATCCGGAGCCTGAACAGACGGGGGGAAACACCGGGACGCTCCTGCTCATTCTGGCGGTGGCGCTGGTGGGCGGCGGAGCCGGGTGGTATTTCAAGGTCTACCGCCCCAAGCAGCAGCGGGCCGCTGAAACCGAGGAGGACTACGGGGACGAGCTGGAAACCTACGACGATACCCCGCCGTGGGACGAGGAGGACGAGGACGAAACGGAGGGCGACAAATGAAATTCACCAACAGTCCCTATGAAACGATGATGCAGCAGGTTCCCCGGTATGAGCAGCCCGAGCCTGTCAAGGCCCCGGAGGGCTTCCGCTGCCACGGCTGTCCCTACTGGCGGGGGATCGGCTGTGTGGCCTGCTACCGGGAGCTGCTGAAAGGCGCTGGCGGCGGGAGGTGAAGCGGTGGCCCGAGAGCTGACCCGTGAGGAAAAGACGGCTATCCGCAAGCTGGTGATAAGGCTGTGCGCCAACTATGACCGGGATGTGGGCTGCCTGCCGCTGGACTGCCCCTGCTATATGCTGGAGAAGTGCTGGACGGGGGCGCTGTGCCGCTATTTCCGGGAGGCGGTGCTGCCCCTCGATCCGGCGCTGGAGGCCGCCCTCTTGACCGAGGGCCCGCCCCCGGTTTTCAAGCCCTGCCCCATCTGCGGCGGGGCCGTCCCCGCCGATGGGCGCATGGCCTACTGCTCCGAGTCCTGTGCCCGGATTGCCCTGCGGCGGCAAAAGCGGGACTATATGCGGAAAAAGCGGAGGTGATGTGTGGAAAATTAGGCCCTGGAAAACCCGCTTGTATCAAGGCTTTCCGGGGCCCTTTTGGGGGTGGGACGTATCTTTCTATGGCCTGCCCTTGTTTTGCTCAAATGCTTTCCACATCTACCCCCGCCGCTTCTGGACACTTTGTCCAGAGGTGGCGGGGCATCTAAGGAGGTGTTATTCTGGAAGAAAATCAAGGCTATGTGATCCGCCGCACGATCCTGTTTGACAATCAGTGCGGTTTTGCCCTGGGGGAAAATAGCAGGGCCCCTAATCCCTATGTGACGTGGCGGTTTAACGAGCAGGACGGCCAGCGGAATTACTTTTGGGGCCACTACATGAATGAGCCGGATATGGCGGAACGGGACTTACTCAACCGGGCCGAGGACTACCAGCGGCGCTACCATGTGCAGGAAGTGGAGCAGGCCCCGGACAAGGAAACCTATCTGTACTACTCCACCCAGCGGCCTATCGACATCGGCACATACCCGAACAGCTACTTTAACCGCCCTGTTCACATGGATTTATACTTTACCCGCCAGCAAGTGACGGGTGAGGCGTTCCAGGCGTGGGGTGCCATTACCTATGCCCATCCCTTGACGGAACGGGAAATGCAGGACTATGAGCTCCGGCCCTCCCGCAATAACCTGGATATTCGGCGGCAGATGGACGCCCAGGTTCAGGTGGTGGGCAAATGGGAGGATGCCCACCATGTCCCGGAGCAGAGGCGGCTGACATGGTTTTACCCCGACTTCGGCAGCTATGTGGCGAAAGAGTATGTCACCCCGGAGCAGCTTGCCGCCCGTGCTCATGGGGTGGAGCGCCAAGCGGCGGCCAAGGCCCACAAGGAGGACAAACAGCCGATTGCCCAGCAGATGAAAACCGCCCAAAAACAGGCCGAGGAGCACCGGGGCCAGACTGCCCCCAAGAAGTCTGCTCCCCGCCGTGACGAGAGATAGGAGGTACTATGCACAAACAGGATAACCCGCTGAAAACCGTGGAGCTGTCCACCGAACAGAACTACAACATGATCGACGGCCTGCTGAACAACGCCCCGGCCCTGCCGCCCCAGCCCCCGGAAAAGGAGCTGGACAAGGTGAAGGAGCTGGGGGTGGTGCCCTCCTTCTTCGCGGCTCATGTGTACCACTGGGGAGACGTGCATGTGAAAAACTTTGGGGCGGAGCGGGCGGCCCGGATCAGCCCCGCCGGGGCGGCCCTGGAGCGGGACATCCCCTTCACCTTCCACCAGGACACCCCGGTGCTCCCGCCGGACATGCTGGAGACGGTGTGGTGCGGAGTGAACCGGCTGACCCGCTCCGGCGCGGTGCTGGGGCCGGAGCAGAAGATCCCCGTGGTGGAAGCCCTGGCCGCAGTGACCATCCGGGCGGCCTGGCAGTATTTTGAGGAGGGGGAGAAGGGCAGCCTGCGGGAGGGGAAGCGGGCGGACCTGGTGTTGCTGGAGCGGGACCCGCTCACTGCGGACCCCATGAGCCTGCGGGACATCCCCGTGCTGGCCACCTGGAAGGATGGACGGCTGATCTACCGCCGGGAGGGCTGAAGCCCTGGGGGCGCAAAATAAAGAAAGAGGTGCCTGACTATTATGAAAACCATCTTGCAGGAACAGCGGCGCAGCAGCGTCATCGTGGCTTTGATCACCATGGTGCTGGGGGCGGTGCTGGTGGTGTGGCCCGACCGGTCTGTGCGGCTGATGTGCACCCTGCTGGGGGCGGCCCTGCTGATCTGCGGCCTTGTGTATATCCTGGGCTGGCTGGTCCGCAGGCGGGAGGGGGGCATATCGGCCTTCACCCTGATCCCCGGCGTGGTGCTCTCCGGCCTGGGGATCTGGCTGATGACCAGCTCCGACTCGGTGATCGCCCTGGTGCAGTATGTGTTCGGCGCTGTGGTCATCTTCCACGGCGTGCTGGATGTCCAGAGCTCGGTCTCCCTGATGCGCCAGGGAGCGGCTCGGTGGTGGCTGGACCTGGCCCTCTCCGCCCTGACCCTGGCCCTGGGGGCGCTGATCCTCATCAACCCCTTCGGCACCTTCGCCGCCCTGGTGACCCTGATCGGCCTGGTGCTGATCTACGACGGGCTCAGCGACCTGTGGATCATCCACCGGCTGAGCCGGATGGTGCGGGACCTGGAGCGGGATCTGAATGGGGACATCATCGAGACAAGGGGGCGGGACTTGGATGAATGACCTGCGGGAGGTGGACCTGGAGCGGGGCATGCCCCGGGCCGAGCAGGCTATCCGTCAGATGCTCTTTGAGCTGCGCCGCAGCCCCGGCCTGGGGTGCTCCGGGGTGAAGCTTATCCACGGCTACGGCTCCTCCGGCGCGGGAGGGCGCATCCGGGTGGAAGCCAGGCGGCGCCTGGATCGGATGAAGGCGGGGGGAGAGATCTGGGGCTACATCCCCGGAGAGTTCTTCTCCATCTTTGACTCCGACACCCTGGCCGCCTTTCAGCGCTGTCCCACCCTGCGGAGGGACCGGGACCTGGAGCGGCACAACAACGGCGTGACCTTCGTCCTGCTGTAAGGGAGCGGCAGAGTTCTGCCCTGGACAGAAAAAATGAAGGATAAAAAATTTTTCTTGCATTTTGGGGCGGGAACCCTTATAATTCCTTTCAAAAGAGCGGGGCGGAGAAGGATGGGAGGCCCCGCGGGGAGAGTTCCGGAGATCAATAGAGCGCGGCTGCCTCGGACCGCGCTCTTTTTTTACCCTGACCGGGCCGGACGCTCCCAGAAACAGGAAAGGAAGGGAAACCATGATTGAAATCATCACCAAGATCAACTCGGCCGTCAACAACTTCGTGTGGGGGCCGGTGATGCTGCTGCTCCTGGTGGGCACGGGCGTCTACCTCACCGCCCGCACCGGGTGCATCCAGGCCGCAAAATTTGGGTATATCATGCGCAATACGGTGGGCTCACTGTTTCGCAGGCGGGAGAAGCGGGACAAGGATGCCAAGAACCTCACCCCCTTTCAGGCAGTGACCACTGCTCTGGCCGGCACCGTGGGCACTGGCAACATCGCCGGTGTCACCGGGGCTATCTTCGCCGGAGGGCCGGGGGCGGTGTTCTGGATGTGGTTCGCGGCTTTCTTTGGGATGTTCACCAAATTTGCGGAGATCGTACTGGCCCTGAAGTACCGGCAGGTTGACGAGAACGGGGTCCACTACGGCGGGCCCATGTATTACATCGAAAAGGGCCTGGGCATGAAGTGGCTGGCGGTGCTGTTTTCACTGGTGGCGGGCTTCGCCTGCTTCGGGATCGGGAACATCTCCCAGAGCAGCGAGATCGCCGGGGCGATGGAGGGGCTGTTCGAGATGAGCGGCCTGACCACCGGCGTGCTCCTGGCGGTGGTGGTAGGCATTGTGGTGCTGGGCGGAGTCCAGCGAATCGGCCGGGTGACCTCCTACATGGTGCCCTTCATGGCCATCTTTTACATTGGGGCGGGGCTGGCGGTGATCCTGCTGCGGATCGACCAAGTGCCGGCGGCCCTGGCCTCCATCTTCACCAGCGCCTTCAGCTTTGAGGCGGTGGGGGGCGGCGTATTCGGCTATGCCATTATGGTGGCTATGCGCCAAGGATTTGCCCGGGGCGTATTCTCCAACGAGGCGGGCCTTGGCTCCGCCCCCATGGCCCATGCGGCCTCCGAGACCCAGGAGCCGGTGGAGCAGGGGATGTGGGGCGTGTTTGAGGTGTTCATCGACACCATCGTCATCTGCACGCTGACCTCCCTGGCCGTCATTCTATCCGGTGTGCTGGACGTGGGGCTGGACAGCTACGCCACCAACGGCGCGGCGGCGGTGGCCGCCTTCAATGCCATCCTGCCCGGGACCATCGGCGGGACCATCATTCAGATCAGCCTGCTTTTCTTTGCCCTGTCCACCATCCTGGGCTGGAGCTACTACGGTGAGCGGTGCTGGGCCTATCTGTCCAACAACAATAAAGCGGTGGTGTGGGTCTTTAAGGTGGTCTTTGTTCTGGTGTGCATCGTAGGTGCCACCGGAAACGGCACCCTGATGTGGGATATCTCCGACACCCTGAACGGCATGATGGCCATCCCTAACCTCATTGGCCTGCTGCTGCTGTCCAATGTGATCATTCGCAGCACCAACGACTATTTCAAAAAGCACTGACTTCCGGGAGAGACCTGGTATTTTGAAGCACCGGCCGGATGCTGGAAAAGCCCGCGGCCCCCGCCTGCCCCAGAGCAGGCGGGGGCTTTTGCTGTGGAGCTGGCACCGCAGGGGCGCCAGGAGCCATCCCTGTTTTCGGACGGAGTGCCTTTTTCCGCAGAGGGGTGAGCCATTCCCCTGCAAGGGGTACAGGCGGCAAAAGAAAACCGGCGGATGGACGCTTGCGTCTGTGGGGTGGAACCGATATAATATAGAAAGAAAAACGGAGGTCCGCCTGAGGCGGGGAAAGGAAGGCCAGATCATGCAGGAGAGAGCACTACAATTTCATATCCAGTGCGGTCCGGGGGATGTGGGGGGCTACTGTGTCCTGCCGGGTGATCCGGGCAGATGCCGCTCCATTGCCCAGCGGCTGGAGGGGGCGGTCCATGTGCGCACCAATCGGGAGTTTGAGACCTGGACCGGCTCCCTGCTGGGGGAGAAGGTGAGCGTGGTCTCCACCGGCATCGGCGGCCCCTCCGCCGCCATTGCCATGGAGGAGCTGGCCAACCTGGGGACCCACACCTTTGTCCGGGTGGGTACCTGCGGCGGCATCCGCCTGGATGTCCGCAGCGGAGACGTGGTGGTGGCCACCGGCGCGGTGCGAATGGAGGGGACCAGCCGGGAGTACGCCCCCATCGAGTACCCCGCTGTCCCTGATTTCCAGGTGGCCGGCGCGCTGGTGCAGGCCTGCCAGGCGCTGGGGAAGCCCTGGCACGCGGGGGTGGTCCAGTGCAAGGACTCCTTTTACGGACAGCACGACCCCGCCCGGATGCCGGTATCTGGGGAGCTGGAGGCGAAGTGGGAGGCATGGAAGCGGCTGGGGGTGCTGGCCTCAGAGATGGAGTCTGCGGCTCTGTTCACCGTGGCAGCGGCCCGGGGAGTGCGGTGCGGCTCTGTGTTCCACGTGATCTGGAATCAGGAGCGGGAGCAGGCGGGGCTGGACCAGCAGGAGTCCCACGACACCGCGCTGGCCATCGACGTAGGGGTGGAGGCGCTGAAGCTGCTGATCCGCCAGGACGCCCAGAGCCGGGCCGGAGAAGGCCGCTAGACAGAAGAGGGAGGAGCCCCATGGAGCAGGAGAAGAGACAGAAGGAGATTACCCGGCACGGCCTGATCCGGGTGGGACTGTGGCTCGGCGGGGGCTGGCTGCTGCTGGTCCTGTGCGCCTGGGGCATCCTCCCAGACCGGGAGGTGCCCGGGATCCTCTGGGTAGGGCTGGGCTTGCTGACCGCGGAACTAGCCATCCTGTGGGGGAAGACGTGGTGGGAGAGCCGGGGACGCGGCCAGGCGATCCCCGCCGGAGCGCACTGGTGGCAGGCAGAGAAGGAGGAGCTGGCGGCCGCCGCTGTGATGCTGGCGGTGTGGTGGGGCTTTCTGGCCCTGTGCGCCGCGGGGGTGCTCCCCCACATGGAACCGGACCGGTACAGCTGGCTCCTGGCGGGAGCGGTGACCATCCTCTTCGGGGCGGAGCTGCTGCTCTGGCAGAGAGGGAGGCGGGACCGGTAGCCGGTGGCGCCTGCCACCGGCGGGCCCCGGCCGTCAGGCGGCCGGGGCTTTTTTCCGGCTGACCGCTTTTAGTTGGCAAACGGGGAAAAGCGTGGTATAATGGCCCTGAATTTGAAGCAGGCCGCCCCAAATGGGACGCGCCGGGGAGGGAGCGGAAAATGGACCTGACAGAGCGCACCATTGAAAGCAAAACGATGTTCCAGGGCCGGATCATCACGGTCCTGCTGGATACCGCCGGCCTGCCGGACGGGGGGACCGCCCAGCGGGAGGTGGTGCTCCACCCAGGGGGCGTGGCCGTTTTGGCATTGGATGAGGCGGACAACGTGGCGCTGGTGCGGCAGTACCGCTATCCGCTCCACGGTCTGCTGCTGGAGCTGCCCGCCGGCAAGCTGGACCCGGGGGAGGACCACCGCCCCGCCGCCCTTCGGGAGCTGAGCGAGGAGACCGGCCTGGAGGCGGGGGAACTGACCTATCTGGGCCATATCTATGCCTCACCTGGATTCTGCGACGAGGCGCTGCACATGTATCTGGCGCGGGACCTGACCCGCGCCCGGCAGCACTTGGACGAGGACGAGTTTCTGGATGTGGTGACCATGCCCTTTGACACATTGGTGGAGCAGGTCATGTCCGGGGAGATCACAGACGCGAAGACAGTGGCCACCGTGCTGAAGGTCAAGACTCTGCTGGGCCGCTGATATGGACGACAAGGAGGGATTTCTGTGGGAAAGAGCATCCTGATCGTAGAGGATGAGCAGAACATCGTGGATATTTTGTCCTTCAACCTGAGCCGGGAGGGGTATGACACCCTGGAGGCCTACGACGGCCCCACTGGGCTCCAACTGGCGCTGGAGCAGGACCCGGACCTGATCCTGCTGGACCTGATGCTGCCCGGGATGGACGGCTTTGAGGTGTGCCGCCAGGTGCGGGAGAGCGGCTCCTCAACCCCTATTATCATGCTCACCGCCCGGGAGGAGGAGACCGACAAGGTCCTGGGCCTGGAGCTGGGGGCGGACGACTACATCACAAAGCCATTCTCCATGCGGGAGCTGCTGGCCCGGGTGAAAGCCAATATCCGCCGTATGAGCATGGTGCCCGCTGGGAAGGGGGCGGCAGCCTCCGCCAACCGGATGGAGCTGGGCCGGGTGACAGTGGACACGGACCAGATGGCGGTGCTCAAGGACGGGCAGCCCCTTCAGCTGTCTCAGCGGGAGTACGATCTGATCCGTTTCCTGGCGGCCCAGCCGGGCAAGGTGTTTTCACGGGAGGCCCTGATGGAGCATGTGTGGGACTATGAAGGCTATGTGGGCGATGTGCGGGCGGTGGACGTGGCCGTCCGCCGCCTGAGAGAGAAGATCGAGGACGACCCCGCCAGTCCTAAATTCGTGGTGACAAAGCGGGGGATGGGGTACTACTTCGGCGGCTGAGCCGGAGGGGCCGAGGGCGGGGACGTCCTCGGGGACCCGCCGCAGGGGGGACGCCGGTGGTCCGGCGCGGACCCGGAGCGGGAGCGGAGGGTCCTCTCCGGGACGATCCATTCGTCCTGGAGATCAGAAAAAAGAAAAGGGCTCCCGCAGGACGAGTCCTGCGGGAAACTGACCCCGCCAGTCCTAAATTCGTAGTGACAAAGCGGGGGATGGGGCACTGCTTCGGCGGCTGAGCCGGAGACCGCCCAGGGTGCCGCAGAGGCCATTTCCCAGGGCGCCGAGGTGTGGTGCCTGTGACCGGCAGGCGGATGGAACAGAGCCCGCCCCCCTGAGACAGAGGGACGGAGAGAGAAGAGAGGAGGTGCCCCGATGCTGCGCAGCCTGCACATGAAGCTGGTGATGCTGATGGTGCTGCTCATCCTGTCTCTGATGACGGTGGTGGGGGCTTTCCTCATCAACTCTGTGGTGGCCTTTTACATCCAGGACTTTTACAGCCAGATGAGCACAGTGTTCGGAGACCAGGAGATCGTCTCCGACCTGCGCACCGCTGCGGATGGGGAGACCGACGGGGCAGGGGCGCTGAAGACGGTGCTGAATGCCTATGCCGGCCAGCTGGGCGTGGATACCCGCAACCGCAATTTCTACATCCTGGACGGGGAGGGGACCTCAGTGCTGGCCAGCTCCAACGGTGAGAGCGGCGCCTCCGGCTTGTCCTACACCGGGAACCTGATGACGGCTATCGAGTCCGGCCAGGTGGGAGACGAGAGCAACGCGGCCGCCGATTACATGGATGTGGCCATCCCCATCCAGCGGGGCGGCAGCGACTATATCATCTATATCCTGGACAACAAGGCCACCGTGTCCAACCTGAACAACCAGCTCTTCCTGCTGATCATGGAGGCGCTGCTGTTCGGTCTGGTGATCTCAGTGCTGCTGTCCTTCCTCCTCTCCAAGACCATGATCACTCCCATCCAGCGGCTGACGGAGGGAGCCATGCGGGTGGCAGAGGGGGACTTCGCCCATAAGATCGAGGTGGCCTCCCGGGACGAGATCGGCGTGCTCACCGACACCTTCAACGATATGGCGGGTCAGCTCCAGGACACCATCCGCCAGGTGGAGAACGAGCGCAACAAGCTCAACACCCTCTTTCTCCACATGACGGACGGCGTGGTGGCCTTCTCCCGGACTGGAGAGGTCATCCACTTCAATCCCTCCGCGGAGGAGATGCTCCACCGGCCCATCGGGACGGACACCACCTTCGGGGAGCTGTTCGGCGGCCTGGTCTCTCTGGAGCGGGTGCTGGCGGTGCCCGACTACCTCCAGGAGGAGCAGACGGTTGAGGAGCGATTCCTCCAGCTGCTGATGGCTCCCTTCGACCGGGACCGGCAGGGGGGCGTACTGGTGGTCATCCACGACGTCACCGAGCAGCGGAAGAACGAGGAGATGCGCCGGGAGTTCGTGGCCAACGTGTCCCACGAGCTGCGCACCCCCCTCACCAACATCCGCAGCTATGCCGAAACGCTGGTGGACAGCGCCGGAGACCTGCCCCCAGCCATGGAGAAGAAGTTCCTGGGAGTCATCCTCAACGAGAGCGACCGCATGACCCACATCGTGCAGGACCTGCTCACCCTGTCCCGGTTCGACTCGGGGCGCACCGATTTGAAGCTGACCCAGTTCTCCTTTTCTGCGGTGCTCCATGACCTGTATAACGCGGTCTATATGGAGGCCCAGCGCCACAGCCATGCCCTTGAGTTGAAGATCGAGCCGGAGCTGCCCGAGATCGTGGCCGACCGGGAGCGAGTGGTCCAAGTGATGATGAACATCGTGTCCAACTCCATCAAGTACACGCCGGACGGAGGGCGCATCGTCATCTCCGCCGGACGGCGGGGGGACCGGGTGTGGATGTTGGTGGATGACAACGGCATCGGCATCCCGCCGGAGGACCGGCCCCGCATCTTCGAGCGGTTTTATCGGGTGGACAAGGCCCGGTCCCGCCAGTCGGGCGGGACCGGACTGGGCCTGTCCATCGCCAAGGAGATCATCGACCGGCACCAGGGCGTGCTGGAGCTGGCCGACAAGGAGGGCCCGGGACTGGCGGTGCGGATGGAGCTGAAGATAGAGGGGCCGGACCATGAATAGAAAGAGCAAGCACGCCCGCCTGCTGGAGCTGGGCAAGGACGTGCTGATCGTCCTGCTGGCCTGCTCAGCGGTGTGGCTGACTACCAGGGTCCAGCGCACCGGGAGCTTGGGAGATCTGCTGGCGGACACGCCCCAGGAGGGGCAGGGCCAGACCCAGGCCCCCGGCCAGATGGAGATGGTCCGCCCGGTACGGATGGCGGCAGTGGGCAGGAGCGGAGAGACCACCATCCGCTATGGGGCACAGTATGACCAGCAGAGCACCGACGCCCTATTCCAGCAGGTGGCCAATCTGCTGGTGGAGGCGCTGAGCGACGGGGGAGAGATGAGCCCCGTCAGCCAGTGGGAGTGGCGCACCGCCCTGACCTCCCCGCCCAGCCTGTACTTCGACCTGATGGAGGGGGTCCCCCTGTCGGTGCTGACGGGCTGGCTCACCGGGGAGAGCACAGGGGGGGAGGTGTTCGTGCGCCGGCTGGCACTGGCCGCCTCCCGGGGACAGGTGTTCCTCTACTACCAGGATGAGGAGAGCGGGCAGTTTTACGCCGGCCCGGTGGACGTGATCAGCGTCAGCCGGCTGGAGTCCGCTGTCTCCGGCCTGTCGGACAACGGCGCCTGTTTTGCCTTTGAGAAGGAGGGGTACAGCCTCCTGTCTCCCTACACCCTGCTGATGCCGGGCACACCCCAGCCGGCGGTCTATCAGGTCTACAACCCCCTCAGCCGGGAGGAGGGCCTCAACAGCCTGCTGGAGGCACTGGACTTCCCGGCCAGCAGCAGCTACACCTATCAGGGGACCGACGGAGAGTTGGTGGTGCGCAACGGGTATGACACCCTGCGGGTATCTGCCCAGGGCACGGTGCGCTACCATACTACGGAGGGGGAGATATCCCGTTATCCGGTGGCCTCGGACACCGGCGGAACGGGGTGCTATGAAGCGGTAGAGGCCTGCCGGGTGCTGGTCTCCGAGACACTGGGCACCCAGTGCGGGGCCGCCCGGCTGGTGCTCACCCATGTGGAGCGGATCACGGGGGGCTGGGCGGTGGAGTTCGGCTACTGTCTGGACGGCGCGGCAGTCCAGGTGTACGAGGAGGGATGCGCGGCCCGGTTCCTGGTGCAGAACGGACAGATCGCGGAGATCACCCTCCAGGCCAGAAGCTATGAGGAGACGGCGGAGAGCGGGCTGGTGCTGCCCCGGCTCCAGGCCATGGCCGCCATGGAGGCGGCGGGGCTGGAGGGCCGGGAGCTGCTGCTGGGATATCAGGACAGCGGCGGCGGAACGGTCACCGCCGGCTGGATCGCCCGGTGAGAGAGACCGGAGGGGAGGGAGAGCCGTGGCCTGGCCCAAGATCAAAAATATCATCATCCTGATGCTGCTGGTGACCAACCTGTGCCTGCTGGCCTTTGTGGGCTGGCGGGAGATCCGGGACTGGCAGCTCCAGGACAAGGCGCTGGAGCAGGCCGTCTCCTTCCTGGCGGAGCGGGGCATCCAGGTGGACGAGCGCATCGTGCCCAGGTCTGCGGAGCTGCCGCCCATGGGCATGGAACGGGACCTGGAGGAAGAGCAGACCCTGGCAGCAGCGCTGCTGGGGGATGGCCTGACCCGGGAGGAACGCAGCGGCGAGGTCTATGTCTATGAGGGGGAGCGGGGGCTGCTCCAGTGCCACAGCAGCGGGGAGTTCTGGGCCGACTTTCAGAGCGGCGCCTTCCCGGTCCCAGAGGGGGCGGAGATGGCGGAGCATGCTCTGGAGACCATGGAGCTGCTCCACTTCCAGGGGGAGGTGGTGAGCAGCGCGGGCAACGCCCAGGACGGGAGCGTCACCCTGCGGCAGCTGTGGAACGGCGTGCCGGTGCTGCCCTGTCGGGCGACCTTGGTCTACGAGGGGGGCGAGCTGAAGCGGATCGAGGAGGGCCGGCGTCTCACCGGGACGCCCCAGACCACAGCAGGTACGCCCATCACGGCGACGACGGCGCTGATGCGCTTTTATGCGGGCCTGAGCGAGCGGATGGACATCTGCAGTGAGGTCCGGGAGATCGAGATTGCCTATACCCTCTCCAACGCCCTGGGGGGTCCCATCTCGCTGATCCCGGTCTGGCACATCACCACCGACACCGAGATATATGAGCTGAACACCTTGGACGGGAGCCTGGCTGCGGCAGGCGCCGAAGAGACAGAGCGGACGGAGCAGTAGAACGAGACCACTGACATGCCCGGCCGGAAGGGCCGGAGCGGGACAACAAAGAAAGAAGGAGATCATCATGTTCAGCAAAGAAAGCCCCATTGGGATCATCGATTCGGGGATAGGCGGCTTCAGCGTGGCCCGGAAGGTGCAGAAGCTGCTCCCGCGGGAGAATCTGGTCTATCTGGGGGACGGGGCCAACACGCCCTATGGCAACCACACCGCGGAGGAGATCCTCACTATGACCCGCTACATGCTGCGCTTCATGGAAGAAAAGGGGGTCAAGGCCCTGCTGGTGGCCTGCAACACCATTTCCTGCCTCATTGATCAGTACCGGGATGAGATGAGCTGCCCGGTGCTCAGCGTAGTCCAGGCGGGTGCGGACGCGGTAAAGGACTTGGATGTCCATAAGGTAGGAGTCATCTCCACCTGCTTCACTGCCTCCACTCACTGCTACCCGGATCTGATCGGCAAGGCAGCGCCGGACAAGGTGGTCATCAGCCATGGCTGCCCTGACCTGGCCAACGTGGTGGAGCGAAACGTGGGCAGGCCGGAGGGACAGGCGCTGATCGATGCAGATGTACAGAAGAACCTGGAGGGACTGGTCCGGGACGAGCAGATCGAATGCTGTGTGCTGGGCTGCACCCACTATCCCTTGGTGGAGGAAAATATCCACAGGCTCTTCCCGGGCCTGCGGCTGCTGGACCCGGCGGAGCAGATGGCCAAGGACGTGTTGGCCTATCTGGAGCGGGACGGCTTGGTGAACGACGGCCCTCAGCCCGGACGGCTGGACATCTTCACCACCGGCAGCGCGGAGGAGTACGCCATGAAGGCGGAGAAGGTGGGACTGGACCCGGTGACCTCGGTGCAGTTCTATCCCCCCATGAAACTGTAAAAATAGTCCGGCGGAGCCGGCGTCAGAAAAAAGGCTCAAGGGCCGCCCCACCGGGGCGGCCCTTGAGTTTAAAAAATCTGCTTACAGCTTCATGATCCAGCCGTGGGGATCGGGAACGCGGCCCCACTGAATGCCGGTGAGGGTGTCGTACAGCTTCTGGGTGACAGGGCCGATCTCATTGTGGTTGATGATGGCCTTCTCGTCCCCCTCGGCCAGCTCGCCGATGGGGGAGACCACAGCGGC
>ENA-ORUM01001962-ORUM01001962.1-human-gut-metagenome-genome-assembly--contig:-NODE-1962-length-13653-cov-4.698044_pt1 | contig 13653 bp, 9 predicted proteins | sample MGYA00242083_ERZ509217 | MGnify/ENA primary metagenome ERZ509217 (study PRJEB26280, sample SAMEA2338831) | human gut metagenome | biome: human gut; feature: human-associated habitat; material: faeces... | reverse complement strand
CCCTGCGAAAAGAGCCATCCAGCGGCCCGATGAGGGCATCGGGCCCTACAAAAAACCGCTCTATTATCGCCCCCTCATCCGCCTCGCATACGCTCGGCACCTTCCCCCCAGGGGGAAGGCTTATATGAGGGAATTATGAAAAAAGGAGGTCCCCCATGGACCACAAGGACTACATGCGCCGGGCCCTGGAGCTGGCCGCCCAGGCGGCGGCGGAGGGCGACGTGCCGGTGGGCTGCGTCATCGTCCGGGACGGCCAGATCATCGGCGAGGGCCGCAACCGCCGGGAGGAGAACGGGGACGCCACCGCCCACGCGGAGCTGGAGGCCATCCGGGACGCCTGCCGCCGCGTTGGCAGCTGGCGGCTCCACCGGTGCACCATGTATGTGACCCTGGAACCCTGCCCCATGTGCGCGGGGGGGATCATCAACTCCCGCATTGAGACGGTGCGCTACGGCGTGCGGGACGAGAAGGCGGGGGCCTGCGGCTCGGTGCTCAACCTGTTTGAGGAGCGCTTCAACCACCATCCCCGCCTGTACCGGGGCCCGCTGGAGGAGGAGTGCCGGGACCAGCTTCAGGAATTTTTCCTGGATCTGCGGGAAAAAGAAGGCTTTTCCAGAAATGTTTAATGCTTTTGTAACAACTCCTGCTGGTTTTGTTCACAAAAACCCGGTATCATGATACTTGCAGGGCAAGAGCGCAATCTTTTTCATTTGAATCCTCCACAGGAGCGGAGCCGGATCAACACCGGCTCCGCTCCTCGCGTCTGCCCCCCTCTCTCTTGTTTTCAAACGGTCCACAAAGATTTAAAACTTATGTAATACTTTGGGGGAGGTTTTTTAACAAGTCTTTGTTAGTATCATACTCGCAAGAGACAGTTCGTTTCATTTTAATCCTCTTTTTCAACGGTAAGGCCCGGACGCTTTGGAGCAGCGTCCGGGTTTTGCTGTTATTCCGGCTTTTGGAGCAGGGTAAAGCGGCTGCGGGAGAAGTCCAGCACCCCCTCCCGCCGGAGCCGCCCCAGCTGGGCGGACAGGGCGCTGCGGTCCACCGACAGGTAGTCGGCCAGCTCCTGCCGGTCCAGGGGGATGGTGAAGGAGGAGCCCCCCGCCGCCTCCGCCTGGTGGGACAGGTAGGAGAGGACCTTGGCCCGAGTGGTCCGCTGGGACAGGTGGCCGATCTTCCGGTTGAGCATCAGATTTTTCCGGGCCATGAGCCCCAATAGCCGGCCGGGCAGTTCTCCGCCCCCGGGCGGCGGGTCCATGAGATGCTCCGGGGGAAGGAAAACTCCCTCGCCATCCTGGGCGCCCTCCACCCGCACAGTGAGGGGGACCCCGGCGCAGGCGAAGGCCTCGGCAAACAGATCTCCCGGCTCCACGGCGGCCAGGAGGGACCGGTTCCCCCAAAAGTCCTCCCGCACGATCCGCACCCCGCCGGACAGCACCACTCCCACCCCCGGGGCCGGCTCCCCCGGGTGGAGCAGGGTCTCCCCCCGGCCCCACCGCCGCCGGATGGGCCGGAGCCGGGGCAGGAGCTCCTTCAGCACTTCCTCTTCCAGTCCGGAAAACAGGGGACAGCGGGCGAGCACCGCAAAAATTTCCTCCATTGTGCGCCTCCTTCGTTGGAAATCCAACATACAGCTCCCCTCTATCCTAGTAGAATAGGGCCATACCGTCAAGGGAAATTCGGCGAAGGCCGGAGGAAACGCGCAAGGAGGAATTTTTTATGATCCGCAAGATCATTCGCATTGACGAGAGCAAGTGCAACGGCTGTGGGGCCTGTGCCGCCGCCTGCCACGAGGGGGCCATTCAGATGGTGGACGGGGTGGCCAAGCTCACCCGGGAGGACTACTGCGACGGCCTGGGGGACTGCCTGCCCGCCTGTCCCACCGGGGCCATCTCCTTTGAGGAGCGGGAGGCCCCCGCCTACGACGAGGCGGCGGTGAAGGCCGCCCAAGCGGCCAAGGCGGCCCAGAGCGGGGGAGAGCTCCCCTGCGGCTGCCCCGGCAGCGCCGCCAAGTCCCTGGAGCGCCGCCCCGGTCCCGGCCCGGTCCAGTCCGCCCAGGACAGCGAGAGCCAGCTGAGCCAGTGGCCGGTGCAGATCAAGCTGGTCCCCGTCCAGGCCCCCTATTTCCAGGGCAAGAAGCTGCTGGTGGCCGCCGACTGCACCGCCTACGCCTACGCGGGCTTCCACCAGCGGTTCATCCGGGACCACATCACCCTGGTGGGCTGCCCCAAGCTGGACAGCGTGGACTACAGCGAGAAGCTCACGGAGATTCTCCGGCGCAACGACCTGAAGAGCGTCACCGTGGTGCGCATGGAGGTGCCCTGCTGCGGCGGCATCGAGCTAGCGGTGAAGAGGGCCCTCCAGGAGAGCGGCAAATTCATCCCCTGGCAGGTGGTGACCATCTCCACCGACGGGCGGATCCTGGAGGAGACCTGAGGGCGGCTGTTCGCGGCGCCAACCGCCGGCAAAACACCCCGCCGCCCAAGGGGCGGCGGATTCTGTGCATCTTTTTCAGGATTTCTTAAGGGGATTTCTCAAAAAACTCTGATTTTTTTACAAAATATCTTCCCCCTCGACAAAATCTGTGTTATACTTCTTTCCACTGCCTTTACACAGATTTAACAAGAGAGAAGGAAACGATGTTTTGAACCGTCTCGAACCGGTCCAGACCCTGCCCCAGGCGCGGCCGGCCAGGAGGGGCACCTGGCGTCTCCTCTGGCTGGCGGTGGGAATGACCGCTCTTGGGCTCCTGCTGGGCGTTCTGGGGCTGTATCTCTCCGCCTGGTCCTGCCCGGACCTGTCCAGCGCCTCCCTTTCAGACTACTACTGGGACACCCCCATGCTGTGGTACCTGAATCTCCTGCCCGGGGTCATTCTCATCTGGCTGTTTTATTTTCTCCTGGGCCGGTGCTGGCTGGCCTACCTGGCCTCCGTCCTCCCCCTGCTGGGGCTGACGGCGGCCAACTACTACAAAATTCAGCTGCGGGGGGATCCCCTCCTGGCCAGCGACCTGGCCCTGATCTCCGAGGCGGGGGACATGGCCGGAAAGTACACCCTGGAGTGGACCGACCCCATCCGGAACGTCCTGCTCTGGGCGGCGGCGGGGCTCCTGCTGGCCCTGCTCCTGCTCCCCCGGCGGCGGACCATCCGGCGGGACCTGCGGCTGTTCGGGCTGTTCTCCGCCATCGCGGTGGCCGCCACCGCCTTTGGGGGGCTGTACTGCAATGAGGACCTCTATGAGCAGACCCAGGCCGGGGAGGACTTGGTCAACCCCTGGATCGACGCGGAGGCATACCTCTCCCACGGCGCGGCCTACGCCTTTCTCCACACCATACAGGATCTGGTCCCCCATCCCCCGGAGCGGTACGACCCTCAGGCGGCCCAGGCCATCCTGGAGTCCTACGCCGAGGCGGACATCCCGGAGGATCAGGAGGTCAATGTGGTGGGCATCATGCTGGAGGCCTTCTGCGACCTCACCGACTTCCCCACCCTGGCGGACCATGAGGCGGTGCAGGCGGTCTATGAGCCCTGGCACCAGCTGGAGGAGGAATCGGTGTCCGGCAACCTGCTCACCAACATCTTCGCCGGCGGCACGGTGGACACCGAGTGGGGATTCCTCACCGGCTACAGCCAGCACCAGGACTTCACCAAGGCCACCGACTCCTATGTGTGGTACTTTGACCGCCAGGGCTATCAGACCCGGGGCGGGCACCCGGGCTTCGGCTGGTTCTATGACCGGGAGAACGTGAACCAGTACCTGGGCTTCCAGGAGTACTGGTTCACCGAGAACCACTACGGCGAGCTGGTGGACCCGGTGGACGCCCAGTGGAACTCCGACTACATCCTCACCGAGGAGATTGTGAAGGATTTGCAGGCCCAGCTGGAGGAGAGCAGCCGTCCGGTGTTCTCCTTCTCGGTGAGCTATCAGAACCACGGCCCCTATGAGGAGGACCACACCGCCCTGGAGGTCTATCTGGACCCGGAGGCCGACGGCCTGCCGGAGGAGTCCTGCAACGTGTTCAACAACTACCTCCACGGCATCAACCTGACCATCGACGCGGTCACCGCCATGGTGGACGAGCTGGAGGCCATGGACGAGCCGGTGGTGCTGGTCCTGTTCGGCGACCACAAGCCCTGGGTCGGCAACGGAAACAGCGCCTATGCCGGTATCGGGGCCGACTTTGACCTGTCCACCCTGGAGGGCTTTTACGAATACTACTCCACCCCCTACCTGATCTGGGCCAACTCCGCCGCCAAGGAGGCCCTGGACCGGGACTTCCAGGGGGAGGGCGGCGACTTCTCCCCCTGCTTCCTGATGAACGAGCTGTTCGAGCAGTGCGGATGGACCGGCCCCGCCTTCCTCCAGTACGCGGAGGAGATCCGCTCCCTCACCCCTCTGGTCCACAGCCAGGGCCTGTACCTGACCCCCGACGGGGAGCTCACCGACGACCTGCCCCAGGAGGTGGCCGACCGCCTGCTGGAGTACCAGTGGGTGGAGTACTACCGGGAGCACAAGGTGGTCCCCACCGACGGCACCTGACCCGCTCAAAATGCCGTTACTCTCCCGCCAACACTGAAACGAATTCTACTCAACAGAGGTTTTTGACAAGCTCAGGTTCCTCTGCCGCCCATCTGGCGGCGGAGGAGCCTTTTTCCAACCCCCAGCTTCTGCCTCAGGAGAGTCCCCCGCTTGACGGAGGGGCGGAAAGCGGGTAAACTAGTGCTGTACTTGATAGAACCCCCCTGTCCCACGGACCGGGGGGCATTGCCGCGTTATAATTTCCATATCATGGAATAGTTTGATACAGGGAGTGATTGTGAGTGGAATTGCTCCGCTCTGTTTTGAAAAATCTGCCGGAATTTCAGGAGCTGACCGCCGCCCTGGAGGGCGGGAAGTCCCCCGCCGCCGTCTCCGGCCTGGCGGCGGTCCACCGGGCCCACTTCGCCGCCGCCCTGGGGCAGGAGACCGGCCGTCCCGTGGTGGTGGTGTGCGCCGACGAGGGGGAGGCCGGCCGGATGGCCCGGGACCTGTCCTATCTCACTGGGGGGGAAGTCCCGGTGCTGGCCTCCCGCTCCTTCGTGTTCCACAGCATCGCCACCGTCTCCCGCCAGTGGGAGCACCGGCGGCTGGCCCTGCTGTGGAAGCTCCGCAATGGGGAGCTCCCCTGTCTGGTGGCCACGGTGGAGGCTCTCCAGCAGCGCACCCTGCCCCCCGAGGTGCTGGACGGGGCCTGCACCGTGCTGGAGCCGGGGCAGCAGGCCGACCTGAACCAGCTCACTGAGGCCCTCACCGCCGCCGGCTATGTCCGCTGTGACCAGGTGGAGGGGGCAGGCCAGTTCGCCCTGCGGGGCGGCATCCTGGACGTATTTTCCCCCGCCATGGCCGCCCCCGTCCGGGCGGAGTTCTGGGGGGACGAGCTGGACACCATGGGGACCTTTGATCCCTCCACCCAGCGGCGCACCGAGAACGTGGACCGGGCCGTCCTCCTGCCCGCGGCGGAGACCCTGCCCCAGCTGGCCCACGGGGGGCTGTCCAGTCTGCTGGAGCGGCTGGACCAGCTCTCCGCCAAGGCCCGGAGGGACGGGAACGAGGACCTGGCCGTCACCCTCCAGCAGGACCGGGACGCCCTGGGGGAGGGCCGCTCCTTCCCCGCCGCCGACCGGTACCTGCCCCTCATCTACCCAAAGGCGGCCACGGCGGCGGACTTCCTGCCCCTGGACGCCTGTGTGCTCTTCTCCGAGAGCAGCCGGGTGGGAGAGCGGGCCAAGACCTACCAGTGGCAGCTGGAGGAGGACGTGAAGACCCTGCTGGAGCGGGGGGAGCTGGACGGCTCCTGCGGGGAGCTGTGCCTCCCCTTCGACCGGCTGTGCCGGAGGCTGGAGGACTTCCCCTTCGCCTATCTGGACTCCTTCTCCCTGTCCTCCTACCCGGTGTACCCCAAGTGCCTCCTGTCCGTCATGGCCAAGCAGCTGCCCTCCTTCGGGGCCAGCCTGGAGACGGCGGTGCAGGACCTCTCCCACTACCAGAGCGCGGGCTTTGCCGTGCTGGTACTGGTGTCCAGCGAGCAGCGCTGCCTGAACCTCCAGACCCTCCTGCGGGAGCAGAAGGTGAAGTCCGCCGTGGACTTTGCCCTGAAGGCTCTCCCCAGGCCGGGGCAGATCATCCTCACGGTGGGCGGCCTGTCCGGGGGACTGGAGTACCCGGATTTGAAGCTGGCCGTCATCACCGAGGGCCAGGAGGGGGGCGCAAGGAAGCCCTCCCGCTCCCGGGCCGCCGCCAAGAAGGGCCCCACCAACCGGCAGAAATTAAAGTCCTACGCCGACCTGTCCCCCGGGGACCTGGTGGTCCACGAGCACCACGGTGTGGGCCGGTATGTGGGCATGGTAAAGATGCCCGCCGACGGCATTGAGAAGGACTATGTGAAGATCGCCTACGCGGGAAGCGACGTGCTGTATGTGCCCGCCACCCAGCTGGACCTGATCTCCAAGTATATCGGCGGGGGCGAGGACGCCCAGGAGACAAGAAAGCTGTCCAAGCTGGGGGGCACCGACTGGGAGCGGGCCAAGAAGAAGGCCAAGAAGGCGGTGGAGGACCTGGCCAAGGGCCTCATCCAGCTCTACGCCCAGCGGCAGCGGCAGCCCGGCTTCGCCTTCTCCCCCGACTCCCCCTGGCAGCGGGAGTTCGAGGAGCAGTTTGAGTACACCGAGACGGAGGACCAGCTCCGGTGCGTGGACGAGATCAAGCGGGACATGGAGCGGGCCGTCCCCATGGACCGGCTGCTGTGCGGGGACGTGGGCTACGGCAAGACGGAGGTGGCCTTCCGGGCCATGATGAAGTGCGTCCTGGACGGCAAGCAGGCCGCCGTGCTGGTGCCCACCACCGTCCTGGCCCGGCAGCACTACCTGACGGCCAAGCAGCGCTTTGCCAAGCACCCGGTGGAGATCGACGTGGTCAGCCGCTTCCGCACCCAGACCCAGATGAAGGACACCCTGCGGCGGCTGGAGCAGGGGGGCATCGATCTGCTCATCGGCACCCACCGCCTCTTCCAGAAGGACGTGAAATTTAAGGATCTGGGCCTGCTGGTCATCGACGAGGAGCAACGCTTCGGCGTCCAGCACAAGGAGAAGCTCAAGGAGCTGTCCAAGCAGGTGGACGTGCTCACCCTCTCCGCCACCCCCATCCCCCGGACGCTGAATATGGCCCTCTCCGGCATCCGGGACATGTCCACCCTGGAGGAGCCGCCCATGGACCGCCAGCCGGTGCAGACCTATGTGCTGGAGCACGACTGGGGGGTGCTCTCCGACGCCATGCGCCGGGAGCTGGAGCGGGGCGGCCAGGTGTACTACCTCCACAACCGGGTGGAGACCATCGACCGCACCGCCAGCCGCATCCAGGCCATGCTGGGGGAGGATGCGGCGGTGGGGGTGGCCCACGGCAAGATGACCCAGGAGGCCATCGACGACGTGATGAGCCGCATGACCGACGGGGAGCTGAATGTGCTGGTGTGCACCACCATCATCGAGACGGGCATCGACATCGCCAACGCCAACACCCTGATCATCGAGGACGCCGACCACATGGGCCTGGCCCAGCTCCACCAGATCCGCGGCCGGGTAGGCCGCTCCACGCGCAGGGCTTACGCCTACCTGACCTACCGCCGGGGCAAAGTGCTTACCGAGGTGGCCTCCAAGCGCCTGGGGGCCATCCGGGAGTTTGCCGAGTTCGGCTCCGGCTTCAAAATCGCCATGCGCGACCTGGAGATCCGGGGGGCGGGCAATGTGCTGGGGCCGGAGCAGAGCGGATTCCTGCTCAGCGTGGGCTACGACATGTACCTCAAGCTGCTGGAGGAGGCGGTACTGGAGGAGCGGGGCGAGAAGCCGGAGCGCCCCACCGAGTGCGCCGCCGATCTCAGTGTGGCCGCCTCCATCCCAGACCGCTATGTGCCCTCGCCGGAGCAGCGGATGGACCTCTACCGCCGCATTGCCGCCATCCGCTCCGAGGCGGACGCCGACGACGTGATGGATGAGCTCATCGACCGCTACGGCGATCCGCCCCGCACGGTCAACAACCTCATCTCCGTTGCCCTTCTCCGCGCCGATGCCGCCCGGAACGGGATCTCCCAGATCGACCAGAAGGGCGCCAACCTGAATTTCTATCTGGACCAGTTCGATCTCCAGCGGGTGAGCGCCCTGTGCGGCCTGGAGAAGTACCGCTCCCGCCTGCTCTTCTCCGCCGGGGAGAGGCCCTACCTGGCCCTGCGGCTCAAAAAGGGGGAGGACGCCCTGAAATTTGGCCGCAGGCTGGTGGAGGACTACGCCGAAAACGCCCCCAAAGCGGAACCGTAGGGCGGCGCGCAAAACTTCCGGTTGTATCCGCTGGGGAAATGGTGTACACTGGAACAGGCTTTTGGAACCCAAATAAGGAGGACAAACACGCATGAACGTGAAACAGTTTCTGTGCGCCGGCATGACCGGGGCGCTGCTCGTGGCCGGACTGACAGCCTGCGCGCCCGGCGCGCCGGAGGTGGACCCGTCCGACGTGGCCTATCAGACCGCCGGTGTGACCAGGGACACGGTGCTCTTTACGGTGGATGGCACAGAGGTTACCGCCGACGAGTACCTGTTCTGGCTGCTCCAGAGCGTGGCCTCGGCCAAGCAGAGCGGTTACCTGGCGGACGACGACGCTTGGGAGGAGGAGCTCAACGGCGTCCCCACGGCGGAGTATCTGAAGGAGGACGCGCGGAACACCAGCGTGCTCTACACCACGGTGTCCAACCACGCGGCGGCGGCGGGACTGACCGTAACTGAGGAGGAGCAGGCCGAGGCGGACGCTGAGCTGGAGACACTGACCCAGCGGGTGGACAGCTATTACGGGATGACCCTTCAGGAGTACCTGGACCAGCAGTGCATCAGCGAGGCGGCTTTCCGCAAGCTGAACCAGGTGCCCTATCTGGCCCGGAGCCTCCAGACCCAGATGGAGGAGGCGGGGGAGCTGACCGCCCAGGACGCCGATCTGGATGCCATGGTGGAGGAGGCGGGCTACTACAAGGCCAAGCACATCCTGCTGGCCTTCCCGGAGAACGAGGACGGCAGCGCCGTCACCGACGAGCAGAAGGCCGCCGTCAAGGCGGAGGCCGACCAGCTCCTGGCCCAGATTCGGACCGCCGCAGACCCCTTGGTGGAGTTTGACAAGGTGATGAACGAGCGCAGTGAGGACGGCCGGGACGCGGACAACCAGCTCTATGCGCCCGACGGCTACCTGGCCTATGCCGGCCAGATGGTGCCTCAGTTTGAGAGTGCCGCCAAGGCCCTGGCCGTGGGTGAGATCAGCGAGCCGGTGGAGACCGACTACGGCTACCACATCATTCTGCGCCAGGACTTTACCGACGAGGAGCGCCAGCAGCTCCGGGACAGCATGGCGGCCATCTACCCCGATTACGCCATGAGCAAGCTGAACGAGCAGTGGGTGGAGGAGGCGAAGGTAGAGGTCAAGCCCGCCTATGAGAAGCTGGATCCCAATTCCTTCTACAAGAATATGGTGGCCTTTGCCGAGCAGTGGCAGGAGGAGAAGGCCGCCGAGGAGGCCGCTCAGGCGACCGCCAGTCCCGCGCCCGAGACCGGGACCCCGGCACAGAGCACAGAGCCCGCACCGGGTGCCACCGGGAGCGGAGCGCAATAAGCACAGGCAAAAACCCCGCCGATCCGGCGGGGTTTTTGATTAAAAAACTATAGTTTAAAAGAAAGATTCTATTGTTTATAGTAAAAATCCAAAGTTGTGTCAATCTATATCTAAAGTTTGGGACAAAGGGTGAGACACAATGGAGGACAAGGAGAAAAAGCTGGCGCTGCAAAAGGCGGTGGGCGAGCGGGTGTACCACAGCCGGAAGCTGGCGCGGATGAGCAAGGAGGAGCTGGCCGAGCGCCTGGGCATCTCCTCCCAATATGTAAATGATATTGAACAGGGGAAAAAGTGTATGTCCATGGCGATTTTTGTGGAGCTGGGCGAGGTGTTCCACACAGGGCTGGATGAGCTCGCCCACGGCGCGCAGAAGGAGGAGCCCGTGCTGGAGCACCTGCTCTGCCACCTGCGCCAGCTCTCTCCGGTGCAGCGGGATATGGCCGTTCACATGCTGCATCTGGCGTTCCGGGCCGCCCAGGAGCTGGGCCCGGAGGAGTAGGCGTGGCGCTGGAGATCCGGGTCCTGGTGGTGGAGGATGATCCGGAGACCCGGATGCTGACGGAGGCCCTTCTGTCCGGACGGAAGGGGGTCTGTCTGTGCGCGCTGGCAAAGGACGGCCTGGAGGGGCTGGAGCTGGTGGAGCAGACCAGGCCCGATATCGTGCTGCTGGATCTGATTCTGCCCGGGATGGACGGGCTTGATTTCCTCCGCGCCCTGCGCCGCCGGAGCGCGCGCCCGGCTGTGGTGGTGGCCTCCCAGGCCTCGGAGCCCACAGTCATCCGGCTGGCCTTTCAGCTTGGGGCCAGCTACTATCTCATAAAGCCCCTCAACTTCGACTCCCTGCCCGATCTGTTTCACTCGCTCTGCCTGGAGCCCCGGGAGCGGGCGGCGGCGGACTATCTGCGGGGGATGGGCGCGTCCGGGCTGGGGGTGGAGGCCGCCGCGCGGACGGCGGCCGTGCTCTCCACGGGCGCGGAGGGGGCCATTCCGCTCAAGGAGGGGTATGCCGCCGCCATGGCGGCCCAAAACACCAGCTACGCCTGCGTGGAGAAAAACATCCGCTCCATGGTGGGCAAGCTCCAGGCCGGGGCCTGCGGGGAGTATCAGGCCCTCATGGGCGGCCTTCCGGCCGAACGGCCCAGCAACGAGCTCTTTCTCCGCCGGCTGGCCCGGCGGATTTTGGAGTGGTAGCGCCACGTTTCCCCTGAAATCGGACAGGCACTCTGCTATACTGTAGCCAGAAATTGGAAATTACAGTGAGCGAGGAGCGAGCGACATGGGCGTATGGCATACATACAGCACCAGACAGACCCTGTCTGAGCTGGAAACGGACAAGTCCCGGGGGCTGAGCGGGGCGGAGGCGGAGCGGCGGCTGGCCCGCTGGGGGCCCAACCGGCTGGAGGAGGGGAGGCGGCAGGGGCTGCTGCTGCGCTTCCTGGGGCAGATGAAGGACCCCATGATCCTGGTGCTGCTGGCCGCGGCGGCCCTGTCCCTGTGGGCCAGCGGCGGCGAGGACTGGCTGGATGCGGCCATCATCCTGGTCATCGTGGTGGTGAACAACATCATCTCCATCTCCCAGGAGGACCACGCCCACCGGGCCCTGGAGGAGCTGCGGAAGATGACCTCCCCCCACGCCACCGCCCTGCGGGGGGGCGCGCCCGTCCGGGTGGAGGCGGCGGAGCTGGTGCCGGGGGACGTGATCCTGCTGGAGGCGGGGGACCTGGTGCCTGCGGACGCCCGCCTGCTGGAGGCGGCGGGACTGCGCTGTGACGAGAGCGCAATGACTGGGGAGTCGGTGCCCGTGGAGAAGGCGGCGGGTGGGCCGCTGCCGGAGGACGCCCCCCTGGGAGACTGGACCAACATGGTGATCTCCGGCACACTGGTCACGGCGGGGCGGGCCACCGCCCTGGTCACCGCCACCGGCATGGACACACAGATGGGCCGCATCGCCGGCCTGCTGCTGGAGGGAGAGACCCAGCCCACCCCCCTCCAGCGGAAGATGGGGGAGATCTCACGCTCCCTCTCCTTCCTGTGCCTCTCCGTATGCGCCGTCATGTTCGGGGTGGGGCTGCTCCAGGGGAAGGACATGCTGGGCATGTTCCTCACCGCCGTCTCCCTGGCGGTGGCCGCCATCCCGGAGGGCCTGCCCGCCATCGTCACCATCGTGCTGGCCCTGGGGGTGGGGCGGATGGCGGACCGGGGGGCCATCGTGAAGAAGCTGCCCGCGGTAGAGACCCTGGGCTGTGCCAGCGTCATCTGCTCGGACAAGACGGGCACCCTGACCCAGAACCGGATGACGGTGCGGGAGCTGTGGGTCCCGGCGGGGGGCCACCGGCGGGACGCCCTGCTGGCGGGGGCCCTGTGCGGCGACGCCCGGCTGGAGTGGAAGGCGGGGGCCCCGGTATCCGCGGGGGACCCCACCGAGGGGGCGCTGGTGGTGGCCGCCGCCCGGGAGGGGCTGGACCGGAACCAGCTGTCCGAGAGCCTGCCCCGCACCGGGGAGATTCCCTTCGACTCCGGGCGCAAGCTGATGACCACCGTCCACGAAAAGGAGGGGGGCGGCCGCCTGGTGCTGGTGAAGGGGGCACCGGACGTGCTGCTGGAGCGGTGCGTGTCCGGCCCAAGAGGCCCACTGTCGCCGGCGGACCGGAGACAGATCCTCGCCGCCAATGAGGACATGGCCCGCCGGGCCCTGCGGGTCATCGGGGTGGCCCGGCGGGAGCTGTCCCTGCAGCCCAGAAAGCTGGAGAGCGGGACGGTGGAGCGGGACCTTACCTTCCTGGGGCTGTTCGGCATGGCCGACCCACCCCGGCGGGAGGTGAAGGGGGCGGTGGAGCGGTGCCACCAGGCGGGCATCCGCCCGGTGATGATCACCGGGGACCACCGTGCCACGGCCATGGCGGTGGCACGGGAGCTGGACATCTGCCGCCCAGGGGACCTGGCCCTCACCGGCCCGGAGCTGGACTTCATGCCCCAGGAGATGCTGGAGGAGGACATTGAAAAATTCGCTGTCTTTGCCCGGGTGTCGCCGGAGCACAAGATGCGCATCGTCCGGGCCTGGCAGAAAAAGGGGCGGGTGGTGGCCATGACGGGGGACGGCGTCAACGACGCCCCAGCCCTCAAGGCGGCGGACATCGGCTGCGCTATGGGGCTGTCCGGCACCGACGTGGCCAAGGGAGCGGCGGAGATGATCCTCACAGACGACAACTTTTCCACCATCGTCCAGGCGGTGGAGGAGGGGCGGGGGATCTACTCCAATATCCGCAAGGCCATCCACTATCTGCTCTCCTGCAACATCGGGGAAATCTTCACCATTTTCGTGGCCACCCTCTTGAACTTCGGGCAGATGCCCCTGGTGCCGGTGCAGCTGCTGTGGCTGAATCTGGTGACTGACTCCCTGCCCGCCCTGGCCCTGGGCGTGGAGCCGGTGGAGGAGGGCGTGATGGACCAGCCGCCCCGGGACCCCTCCGCCGGGCTGTTCTCCCGGGGATTCTCCCTGCGCCTGGCGTGGCAGGGACTGATGGTGGGCGGGCTGACTTTGGGGGCCTATCTGCTGGGGCTGTTCCACCTGGGCGCCCCCGGCATGGAGGGGGCGGCGGCCAACACCATGGCCTTCGCCACCCTGACGCTGAGCCAGCTGTTCCACGCCTTCAACGTCCGCAGCGAGGACCAGTCCCTGCTGGCCCAGGGGGCGCTGTCCAACCCGGCCATGAACAAGGCGTTCCTGGCGGGGATGGTCATGCAGCTGTCTGTGCTGCTCCTGCCGCCCCTTCAGGGGGTGTTCTCCGTGTGCCCCATGGACCTGACCCAGTGGGTGACGGTGCTGGCCCTGGCCATGGCCCCCATCCCCATCTGCGAGGCGGAAAAGGCCCTGCGGCGGCGCAGGCCGGAGGCGGAGGAGCCCAGACAGGAGAAGGAGCTGTCCGCGGCCCGAAAGTAAACAGACGCGCCCCGGCCTGCTCAGGCCGGGG
>ENA-ORUM01001959-ORUM01001959.1-human-gut-metagenome-genome-assembly--contig:-NODE-1959-length-13692-cov-2.048104_pt1 | contig 13692 bp, 13 predicted proteins | sample MGYA00242083_ERZ509217 | MGnify/ENA primary metagenome ERZ509217 (study PRJEB26280, sample SAMEA2338831) | human gut metagenome | biome: human gut; feature: human-associated habitat; material: faeces... | reverse complement strand
CCGTATGAGGACTACCAGCAGGGCGGCGATGTCATCGCCATTTTTTTGGCCCCTGCCACAGCGTCGCTGGCCCTGTCGGTCTACGGCCAGATCAAACAACTGCAGCGCCACCTGCTGCCCGTTGTGGCCGGCTGTCTGGTGGGCTCCTGCGCCTCGGTGGGCAGCGTCATTTTGCTGTGCCGCCTGTTCCGGCTGGACGAAGCCGTCACCGCCGCGCTGCTGCCCAAAAGCTGCACCACGCCCATCGCCGTAGGCATTGCCGAAAGCCAGGGCGGCATCGCGGCCATCACCATGGTGGCCGTGCTCGTCACCGGGTTCATCGGCGCGGTGTGCGCCCCTTTGTTCGCCAAGCTGATGCACGTGACGGAGCCTGTGGCCGAGGGCCTTGCCATCGGCGCATGCAGCCATGCGCTGGGCACCACAAAGGCGGCGGAGCTGGGCGAAGTTCAGGGGGCGATGAGCGGCATCGCCATCGGCGTATGCGGGCTGATCACCGTGGTCGCGGCGCTGTTTCTGTGAGCACGGCATACCGGAGCATTCAAAAAGCGCGTGTGGGCTTCCACACGCGCTTCATTTTTATACCGTTTTATTGCCCGCAGCCCGGACCGGGCTGCACGGCAGCTGCCTATTCATACAAAACCTGCCCCGCAAACACACAGACCACCCGCTTCAGATCCGGGTGCTCCGCCATCAACTGGTGCGCTGCCGTCAGCACGGCGCCCGCGCTGGGCGAAGCCGGAATGGCGTCTGTCTCCAGCACCTCACGCGCCGTGACGTTGGCCGTATGGCTGGGCACGGCCATCACGGCATCCACGATGTACGGGTTATAGTTTTCCGGCACAAAGCCCGCGCCCAGGCCCGGGATGTTGTGCCGTCCGATGTACCCGCCGCCGATGGCCTGGCTCTCGTAAGGCTCTACGGCAACCACCTTTACATCCGGGTACCATGCCTTGATGTATTCGCCCACGCCCGTAATAGTGCCGCCGCTGCCTACGCCCGCAACAACCGCGTCCAGCGCGCCGCCCGTTGCCTTGGCGATGTTCGGGCCCGTTACACGGCGGTGAAATTCAGCGTTCAAGTCATTGTCGAAATAGTTCAGGAAATAGCCGCCCGTCTGCTCCACGGCCTCCTGCGCGCGCTGCTCCACGCCCCTGCGGCCGTAAACATAGTTGGAAAGCACGATTTGCGCGCCGAACTTCGTCAGCATCTGCTGACGCTCCAGCGGCACGGTAGCCGGCATGCAGAGCATCAGCGGGTGGCGGCTGTGGGCGCAGGCCACGGCCAGCGCCACGGCAAAGCTGCCGCTGGAACACTCGATCACCGTCTGGCCCGGCTGCAAAAGGCCTTTTTCCGTGGCCAGAGCCAGCATTCCTTCGGCCAGCGCGTCCTTTGCGGAGCCCGTCGTCCCGCCGTAGGCCAGATATGCATACAGGGAATCCGGCAGATCGTACTTCGCACAGTACCCGGAAAGCGCCACCACGGGGCGGCTGTACAGCGTTTCATAATAACTTTTGTGGATATTCAAAACGAAACAGCTCCCTTCCCGGCGAAACCGCACACAATATCACGATTATTATACTATAAAATCCCAGTTTTGGGAATGCGTTTTCCATAAAATTTGCATTTCGCCGCCGGCATGCGCCAAGCGCACAAAAAGCTGCAAAAAAAATGGGCAACCCGCTGAAAAGGCCTTGACTTTACACCGCATGTGCGGTATAATGAACAAGCTGTGTAAAGCGGTTTGCTTTACACAATGATTTTGAGAAAAGGAGCGGCCGCGGTGGTTACAAAAAACCTCGAAATTTCGTACCTGCTTGATTTTTACGGCGACGTGCTGACGGAAAAACAGCGCGACGTGATGGAGCAGTATTACAACGACGACCTCTCCCTTTCTGAGATCGCGGACAACTTCGGCATCACCCGCCAGGGTGTACGCGACGCCATCAAGCGCGGCGAGGGTACGATCCTGGAGCTGGAGGACAAGGTCGGCTTTGCGCGGCGGTACCGCGCTGTACAGGAGGGCATTGAATCGCTGGAGCAGCTCGCCCGCGACATCAATTTCTACAACAACAACAATTACGCGATGTCCGAGGACATCCACCGCGCTGCGGACGAGATGCTGCATATCATCAACCGCATGAGCGAGGCGTGAACAGCGCTGCATAACGAACGGAAAGCGAGGCGTGCCGCCGATGGCATTTGAGAGTTTAAGCGATAAGCTGGCTTCGGTATTCAAAAAGCTGCGCGGCAAGGGCAAGCTGACCGAGCAGGACATTAAGGACGCTATGCGCGAGGTGCGCATGGCCCTGCTGGAAGCGGACGTCAACTATAAAGTTGCGAAAGATTTTATCGCCGGCGTCACCCAGCGCGCCATGGGACAGGAGGTCATGGAGAGCCTGACCCCTGCGCAGCAGGTCATCAAGATCGTCAACGATGAGCTGACGGAACTGATGGGCGGCAGCGAGGCCGCGCGCATTCACATCAAGTCCAAGCCGCCGACGGTGATCATGATGTGCGGCCTGCAGGGTGCGGGCAAAACCACACATACCGCCAAGCTGGCCAAACACTTTATCAAGGAGGGCCACCGCCCGCTGCTCGCCGCATGCGATATTTACCGCCCCGCCGCAGTCGATCAGCTGAAGATCGTAGGCGAAAAGGCCGGTGCGCCGGTGTTCGCCCTTCCGGGTGAAAAGCCCGAGGCCATTGCCAAAAAGGCCGTGGCCCACGCAAAGGACTACGGGAACGACATCGTCATCCTCGACACGGCGGGCCGCCTGCATGTGGACGGGGACCTGATGGCCGAATTGCAGCGCATCAAGGAAAACGTCCAGGTGGACGAAACGCTGCTCGTCATCGACGCAATGGCCGGCCAGGACGCTGTGAATGTAGCCAAAAGCTTCTCTGAAAGCACCGGCCTGGACGGCGTTATCCTGACGAAGCTGGATGGCGATACCCGCGGCGGCAGTGCGCTTTCCGTGCGTGCCGTTACAGGCAAGCCCATCAAATTCGCGGGCGTGGGCGAAAAGCTGGACGACCTGGAGGTATTCCATCCCAGCCGCATGGCCAGCCGCATTCTGGGCATGGGCGACGTACTGACGCTGATTGAAAAAGCGCAGGACACCGCCGACCAGAAAAAGGCCGAAGAAACCGCCAAGCGCCTGATGCAGAACAAATTCGACATGAACGATATGCTGGATCAGTTCGAACAGGTAAAGAAAATGGGCGGCGCTGCCGCCATGATGTCCATGTTCCCCGGCGCGGGACGCATTTCGGACGACGAGCTGGACAAAAGCGAAAAAGAGCTTGGCCGCATGAAGGCTATCATCCAGAGCATGACAAAGGGCGAACGCGCCAAACCCTCTACCATTGACCCCAAACGCAAGCGCCGCATTGCCGCCGGCAGCGGAACGCGCGTGGAGGACGTTAACCGCCTGCTTCGCCAGTATGAACAGATGCAGAAGATGATGAAGCAGTTCAAAAAGAACCCCAAGGGGTTTGGGCGCGGCATGAAAGGCCTGGGCGGCATGTTCCGCTAAGCGCCGCTTTTATTTCGGTAATCACGGGGCTTTGCCCCGCTGATATACAGTTTTTAAAAAATTACAGGAGGTGACAGGATTGGCTGTTAAAATCAGACTGCGCCGCATGGGCGCCAAAAAAGCTCCCTTTTACCGCATCGTTGTCGCCGACTCCCGGTACCCCAGAGACGGCAGATTCATCGAGGAGATCGGCACCTATGATCCCAACCAGGAGCCTTCCGCTGTGAAAGTGGACGCTGAGAAAGTGAAAAAATGGATCGCCAACGGCGCTCAGCCCACCGATACCGTCAAAGCCCTGCTGAAGAAGAACAACGTTCTGTAAGACAAAGACCCAATCGCCGCGGCCGGCCCGGTTTTAGCGCCGGACCGGCCGTTTGCACAAGGCCCACCAAATCGGGCAGAACGGAGAAATGCTATGGAACTGGACAAACTGATTGTGACCATCGCTCGGGGCTTGGTGGAGGACAAAGACGCTGTCTCGGTCACCCGGGACGAGCCCTTGGAAGACAGCACCATCGTCTACCACCTCCATGTGGCGGAGGACGACATGGGCCGTGTCATCGGCAAACAGGGCCGGATCGCCAAGGCGATCCGCACTGTGGTACGCGCCGCCGCCAACCGTGCGGAGGAAAAGGTCGCTGTGGAAATCGACTAATGGCACACCGGACAGGGGAAGCGGCTTTGCTTTCCCTGTTCTTCTATAAAAGGGCGGGCTGCAAAAAATCCACAGCCTTCGGGCCGCGGACTTTTTGGAAACCGCCTGCATTACACCGGCAACAGGAGGGACAGTATGAAACTGGAGTTTTTGGAGTGTGGCGAAGTGGTCACCACTCATGGCATCAAAGGGGAGCTGAAGGTGTATCCTTGGAGCGACACCCCGGATTTCCTCAAGGAATTTCGGACGGTGTACACCGATGGCGGCAAAACCCCCTGGACCATCACCAGCTGCCGTGCCCAGAAAAATATGACCCTGCTCAAGCTCAAAGGGATTGAGACCATTGAGGAAGCGGTCAAGCTGCGGGGCAAAACCCTGTATATCCGCCGGGCGGACGCCAAGCTGGAGGAAGGGGATTACTTCATCCAGGAACTGATCGGCCTCTCGGTGGTGGACAGGGACACCGGCCGGGTGTACGGCACCTTGACCGACGTCTCCCAGACCGGGGCTAACGACGTCTACCACATCACCGACGGGGAGGGGCAGGAGTGGCTGATCCCCGCCATCCCCCAGGTTATCCAATCGGTGGATTTGGAGGGGGAGAAAATGATCATCACCCCCCTGGAGGGCCTGTTTGACGAGATGGAAGAGGTAAACGACTGATGCGCATTGAGATTGCAACCCTTTTTGTGGACATGTGTGAAACAGTGCTGGATACCAGCATCATCGGCCGGGCCCGCCGGGCGGGCAAGCTGGACATCCACTGCCGGGACATCCGGGCCTACACCCTCAGCAAACAGGGCCGGGTGGACGAAGCCCCCTATGGCGGGGGCTTTGGCCTGGTGATGCAGACCGAGCCCATCTACCGCTGTTACCAGAGCATTGTGGAGGATATGGGGGCCAAACCCCATGTCATCTACATGAGCCCTCAGGGCAAGCCCTTTACCCAGCAAAAGGCCATTGAACTCTCGAAGATGGACAACATCTGCATCCTCTGCGGCCACTATGAAGGGGTGGACCAGCGGGTCATTGACGAGATTGTGGACGAGGAGATCAGCATCGGGGACTACGTCCTCACCGGTGGGGAATTGGCTGCTTTGGTGGTGGTGGACGCGGTGGGCCGCCTCTGCGAAGGGGTGCTGGCCGATGAGAGCTGCTACACCGATGAGAGCCATTACAATGGACTGCTGGAATACCCTCAGTACACCCGCCCGCCGGAGTGGATGGGCCGCAAGGTGCCAGAGATCCTCTTCACCGGCCACCATGGCAACATCGACAAGTGGCGGCGGCAGAAATCCCTGGAAAACACCCTCAACAAGCGGCCGGACATGCTGGAGAAAGCAGACCTCACCCCCGAGGACCGGGCCTATTTGGAGGAATACCGATTCCGCCAGCAGGCCCAGAGCGGATGGCGGGAAGAGGAATAGTTTTGCAGGAATTCTTGCAAAATAGGCGTAAAACCGGGGAGAATCCAAACAAATCCCGGAAAAACCCCCGCTGCGATCAGCGGGGAAAGACAGGGCTTGTGTACAAGGTATAACTGGGACAGCGGATATTTCCCCCTGCGGAGTGTATAATCTGCTAATTATGTTGAAAACTTACTAGTGATTTCAACCAAACAACTGGGGGATGAATGTGCAGGTTATGGAAAACAAGCAGAAATTTGGGAAAACCTGCCCTATTCCCAGCCTTTTGGATTGACGATCGCTTTGGATATGTTATAATGAACTTATCAATGCAGGTTTTGGCGGGGATTTGCCCTATCAGCGAAGAAAACCGCCGTGCAGATACAATACGTCCCAAACATTACGTGTATAGGAGAGTATGAACCATGTTTGTGAAAGAAGTTTTTGTTAAGAATCAGGTCGGTTTGCACGCTCGTCCCGCTACTTTTTTCATCCAGAAAGCCAACGAGTACAAGTCCTCCATCTGGGTGGAGAAAGAGGAGCGCAGAGTCAACGCTAAGAGCCTTCTGGGCGTACTCTCCTTGGGTATTGTCGGGGGGATCACCATCCGCATCATCGCGGACGGTCCCGACGAGGAGCAGGCTGTGGAAGGCCTGGTAAAACTGGTGGATTCCGGTTTCACTGAGAACCACTAGGCTTTTTCTTACAAATTGCATGACAGGAGGGGGCTGACCATCGTCAGCCCCCTTGTTGCATATTTTGGAAAATAGCCGAATCCCCTCGGACGGATGGGAACTACTTCCCGACCTGGTGGAGAGCGGCCATCTGCCGGTACTCCTGGGCGGAGCGGCGGATGGATTCCACCTCCTCCGGGGTCAGCATCCGTTTGACTTTAGCCGGGGACCCAAGTACCAAACTCCCCGCCGGAATGACGGTGTTCTGGGTGATGAGCGCCCCGGCCCCCACCATGGAATCCCGGCCGATGACCGCCCCGTTGAGGAGGATGGCTCCCATCCCAATGAGGCAGTTGTCTTCTATGGTGCAGCCGTGGAGGATTGCCCCATGGCCCACTGTCACCCCTTCGCCTACCAGGCAGGGCATGCCCTCGTCCAGGTGGAGGACGCAGTTGTCTTGGATATTGCTGCCGGCGCCCACCTGAATGGCGGCTAAGTCGGCCCGCAGCACGGCGCCATACCAGACGCTGGCGCCGGGGCCGACCGAGACTTTCCCCACAAGGGTGGCGTTTTCCGCCACAAAGGCGGTAGGATCGATGGAAGGGCAGTGGGAACCAAGGGATTGTATCATACCAAAAAACTCCTTTTAGGTGGACTTTGTTTCATCATAGCAAATCGTTGGCAGGTTGGCAAGGATGGGGGCACTGCTTTTTCTCTCCGGTATTTTGTGGTACAATAGCCACAGCGAAGCTGTGGCATTCGAAGAATTGCTTGCAGGGCGAAGCCCTTTGCGGCGAGAGCCGCACCGCAATTCCTATCGTTTGTGCAGACTTTATGGTACAATGGCTTGGGATGCGCTTCATTCACCGGCAAAGGTTCGGAGTGCGGCGGCTTATGGAAAGGAGGGGAACCATTGACCGATGAAATTCTGGCCCGGCTGAAAAAGCGGGTGAAAAACCTGCCCATGCAGCCAGGTGTATATATCATGAAGGATAAATCGGGGAATATTATCTATATCGGCAAGGCGAAATCCCTAAAAAACAGGGTTTCCAGCTATTTCCGATCCATTGACAAACACCTGCCCAAGGTGTATCAGATGGTGCAGCACGTGGATGACTTTGAATACATCGTCACCGATAGCGAATTTGAAGCTTTGGTGCTGGAATGCAGCCTGATCAAATACCACACCCCAAAATACAACATCCTCCTCAAGGATGACAAGGGGTACACCTACATTAAAATTACCAATGAAGAATACCCCCGCATCGAATCGGCCAAACAGCGGCTGGACGACGGGGCAACCTATATCGGACCCTATATCTCCGGATTTGTGGTGAAACAGACGGTGGATGAGGCAAACCGGGTGTTCGCCCTGCCCTCCTGCAGCCGCAAATTCCCCCAGGAATTCGGCAAGGGAAGGCCCTGCCTCAACTTCCACATGCGCCGGTGCATGGGCCTGTGCCAAGGTAAAATCTCCAAAGAGGAGTACGCCGAGACCCTCTCCCAGGCTATGGATTTCATCAAGGGGGGCGGCAATGCCACCCTAAAAATTTTGGAGAAAAAGATGGAGGAGGCAGCGGAAAACCTGGAATTTGAAAAGGCCGCCCACTACCGGGATCGGATCAAAGCCATCCAGAAGATCAACGAGCAGCAAAAGGTGGTCTACGCCAAAGCGGTGAACCAGGATGTCCACGCCTTTGTCCAAGGCAGCGGCGACACCTGCGCCGTGGTGCTAAAATTCCGGGAGGAGCGGCTGGTGGACAAGCAGGACTTCTTCCTCGGGGAGGTGGACAGCCTCCCCGAGGCCCGCAGCGAATTCCTGGTGCGGTATTACTCGGGCAACAGCGACATCCCGCCCTTAATCGAAATCGACGACCAATATGAGGACCCGGAGCTGGTGGAGGAATACATCACCCAGCAGGCGGGGAAAAAGGTGACCCTGCACATCCCCCAGCGGGGGGAACAGCACAAACTGGTGCAGATGGCCATTACCAACGCCGCCCAGCAGATCTCCCATTTGACCGAGCAGTCCGGCCGGGATGTAGCCGCCTTGGCAGAACTGGCCAAACTGCTGGGGCTGAAGAAGCCCCCCCGGTATATTGAAGCCTACGACATCTCCAACATCGGCAGCGATACGGTGGTGGCGGGCATGGTGGTATTTGAAGGGGGAAAACCCCTCAAATCCGCTTACAAGCGGTTCAGCATCAAGACGGTCAACGGCATCGATGACTACGGCTCCATGCGGGAGGTGATCACCCGCCGGATGAAGCGGTATGAGGAGGAGAAAGGGAATGAGACACACGATCAAAAGCATGAGGCAGATGTTCCGGTCGTCGGAAAAGGACAGGTAAAGGACCTGATCCTTCCGATTCTGTTTCTGATTGCTTCCTGTATTGGATTTATGCTTTATACCGGAGGATTTTTTGAGGGAAAAGATATTATAACGGCATTGTCCGAATGCAGCAGCGGAAGAAGTCTTGTATTGGGGTCTTTTTCAACGCTGATCTTTACATTTCTTCTGTATATTCCGAGGAAGGTCGTGGCCTTCGTGGATTTCTGCGGGAGTTTCAGCCAGGGATTTAAGTCGATGACATCGGCCATCATGATTCTTTGCCTGGCATGGACTCTTTCCGGCATATGCGGAGAAGAGTATTTAAGGATCGGACAGTTTGTCAGCGGGATTATCAGCGGAAATACATCCGCAGCGGCTGTGCTTCCGGCCCTGTTTTTCCTGGCTGCTCTGGGCCTGTCCTTTGCCACGGGAACTTCCTGGGGAACATTTGGAATTCTGATTCCTATCTCCGTAGCTGTCGTGGGGAATGATATTTCTGCGCTGACGCTGCTGGTGGGGTCTGTTTTGTCCGGAGCCGTATGCGGAGACCACATTTCTCCGATCTCCGATACAACGATTCTGGCCTCTGCGGGAGCCGGATGCCGCCATATTGACCATGTTGCAACACAAATGCCTTATGCGCTTATTGTGGCAGTCTGCGCTGTAGTCGGATACCTGACGGCGGGAGCGTTGAATAACGGATTTTTAGGCCTGGCGGTTGCGGCCGGAGCCCTGGCTGTGGCCATGGCTTCCATCGTGTGGAATCTAAAAAAGAAAGCTTAGAGGTGATAAGATGAGCAATTTGGCCACAAGAGCAATAGAAGAAATAGGAAAAGTGATCATCGGAAAAGATCATATCACAAGGCAGGTCATGACTGCGATCCTGGCCAACGGCCATATTCTGATCGAGGATATTCCGGGTGTGGGAAAGACTACGCTGGCGATTGCATTTTCTAAGGTTCTGGGTCTGGATTATCAGAGGATACAGTTTACGCCGGATGTGATGCCTGCGGATATTGCCGGGTTTTCTGTCTATAAGCAGGGCAGTGAATCCTTTGAATACCAAAAGGGGGCGGCCATCACCAACCTTCTCCTGGCAGATGAGATCAACCGGACTTCGCCCAAGACCCAGTCGGCTCTCCTTGAAGCCATGGAGGAAGGAAGAATCACCGTAGATGGGGTGACGAGAGAACTTCCCGATCCATATGTGGTCATTGCCACACAAAACCCTCTGGGAGCGGTGGGGACCCATTCACTCCCGGAGGCCCAGCTTGACCGGTTTATGATCCGGATTTCCATGGGATACCCGGACCGGGAGAGTGAGGTGGCGATGCTCAAACAGGAGAGAGTCAATGTTGCCATCGATTCTCTGGAAGAGATCATACAGGTGACGGATCTCATACTGATGAAACAGCAGGCGGAGCGGATATATGTCCACGAGGATCTGTACCGGTATATTGTCGATCTTGTATGTGCCACCAGAAATCATCCGGATCTTAGCATGGGGATCAGTCCCAGAGGAACGATCTCTCTTCTTCAGATGGCCAAGGCAAATGCATATCTCGATGACAGAGATTATATGGTACCGGATGATATTAAGCAGATTTTCTATGCCACATCCGCCCACCGTGTCATGAAAAGCAAAGAGGCGAGGATCAAACGCAGGACGGTCAGGGAGATTCTTACGTCCATAGCCGAAGAGATCCCTGTCCCAGAGAGCAGATAAGGAGCATCCATGATCATTGGAATCATCATCCTAAGCGTGATTTATGTTATCTTATATCAAAATATCATCGGAGGATGCCTTCTGGCATCCTTATTTGTTTTGGTGTTATTTTCCTGGTGGAACGTGCGGAGGAAGACATCAAAGCTTAAGATTGAAGTGTCTCTTGACCGGAAAGCGGCTTCAAGGAAGGAAGAGATTCATTTAAAGGGAATCTTTGAAGGAATCCGGTGTCTGGATGCCGCAGAGTGCGAGGTGACTTACCAGGTGCGCTACTGGCTCATGGGCCGGAAAAAAGTCATAAAGGAGAGATTTGAGTATTCCGGGAAGGAGTCAGAGGGCTTTTTGATCCCGCTTAAATTTGACCACTGTGACGAGGTGCACATAACGGTAGCTAAAATAAAAATGCGGGATATGACGGGCCTGTTTTGGGCAGATAAATTTGTAAAAGTCAAAGCCGGGGTGCTTATCATGCCGGATGCGTATCCGCTGGGCCGGATGTCAGATCAGTCGGTGGAGGCAAAGACCATGGACCCGTATGAGTATGACGGCCTCAAGGAATACCGGCCCGGAGACAAAGGCTCCAGGATTCACTGGAAACTGCTCGCGGGAAAAAATCTGCTGATGGTGAAGGACACGGAGGAAGAAAGGGAAGAAAAGCTCTTTATTTTTCTAAGTCTTCCGGAGCGGGGAGAGGCATATGATGATTTTTTTGCTGTATTTTTCTCTGTCTCAAAGTTTTTTTTAGAGCAGGGAATGCCTCAGACAATTTACTGGGGGACAAAGGAATACTACCTGGAACGGTATCAGCAGTATGAAGAATTGTTTGGGGAGATGTTTGCCTCAGACTTCGACGGAAACTTTGAAAACAGGGAGTATGAGGGAATTCATATTTATATGAGAGAGACAGAGCCTGACCTGATTTATGTCGAAACAGAATCGGAGACGAATACAGTTGACAGGAGCGGGCTGGAACAGGGAATCTATGATCTGGAATTATTTTAAATCAGACTGCAAGGGGTCTTTTTATATGAAGGAAAAAATTCAACCATATATGAAATATATATTTCTGAGCATGATATTTCTTGGCTTGACAGACAGTGTGTTTGTCGGGTTTTTTACGAGAGCCTTTCAATATTATCTGCTCTGTGCCGGTGTGGCGATCCTGACAGTGCTCTGCGTTTTGTTAGAAAGGTATCCGAAAGCCGTCTTCGGCGCAGTCGGCTTTGCGGTAGCGGCTGCATTTTTTTTAAGGAGCGCTCTTGCCAATGGATTTCAGGTGATCAGCAACCGGATGGCCGATGCAGTAAATCAAGTGTTTGATATGGGATTTTATTATTACGTGGATATCCGGCCTGAGTATACGCGGCGGGACAGTATCCTCTTTATCCTGCTTTTATTCCTGCTGGGCAGTGTGGTGTTTCATTATCTGACGAAGAAGACGAAGATCTTTGCGGCAGTGGTATCTGCCGTCGAAGCCTGTCTGCTGATCCTGACTCCGTACTCTATCACGGGACCGTTTCTGCTGTTTTTATGCGGATTGACTGGCTATGTCCTTTGGACACGCAAAAAGACATTCAGCGCATCGGTCATATCCGTATGCCTTCTTCTGGGGGCTGTCGCAGTATCCGGAACTGCCGGAGAGCCTGCAGAAAGCAATCCGGTGAAGGAGACGGCACTGGAACTTGTAAGGACGCTGTCACAGGGCAAAGATTATCAGGTGGCAGGAGGGATCGGAAGCGGCGATATCGGAAAGATCGGTTCCGTGGCGCCCAGGGGAACGAAGCTGTTTCAAGTAAAGCTTTCAAAACCGGAGACGCTGTATCTGAAGGGATTCACAAGCGGTGTTTATGAAAAAGGAATGTGGAAAAAGGAAAAGAAAGACGCAAAGGTGATTCTGGGAGAGAACAGCCTGGATCTGCCCTACCAGTTTTTTGATCTGAAAATTCCTGAGCTCAGCCTTGAACTTTTAGATACCGGTCTTCAGAAAAAAACGGAAATTGCAGAGATCCGCTATCAGAAATTTACGGATGAATATTATCTTTGGCCTTATTTCAGCAGTATTTCTCCGGAAAAGGGGAGATACTACGGAGATTACAATATAAAAAGGAACGGAAAGAGGGAAAAGGAAACGCTTACATACTATCCTGTATCCTTAGACAATATCCTGAAGGCAGACGGGAGGATCACCGATGCCCTTCTGGACGGACAGACCGGGGATGTAACTTTGGAAAGGGAATATTTTGAGGCGATGGATTCCTACAATCAATATGTCAGGAGCCAATATTTGAAGGTTCCCGGAGATTTAAAGAAGAAGCTTACAAAGAAATTTCCGGAACTGCTGCAGGTGGTCTCCATAAGGAAAAAGACCGGGATGATTCAGACACTTTTGAGAGAGAACTATCAGTATACAAGCGACTCCGGAACTACCCCGGAGGGGAAAGATCCCATCTGGTATTTTCTGAATGAGAATAAAAAAGGCTACTGTACGCAGTATGCCTCCGCTGCGGTCATGATGTTCCGTTCTGCGGGGATTCCTTCCAGATATGTGGAGGGATATCGGATTGATGAAAGGAAGTTTAAGAGGGATCATACGGCCCAGGTTACGGATTTTTATGCTCACGCATGGCCCGAAATATACGTAGAGAATGTGGGGTGGGTTCCGGTGGAAGTGACCAATACCCGGAATCTGCTGTCCGAACAGGATCAGACAGAGAGGGATGCATCATACACAGAACACGGGAAGGATTCCTTTTTGAAAAAAAATCTGGTTCTTCAGAGCCTGGCTGCACTGCTCTTATCTTTTTTCGTAATTGTTACAATTGTTAAGATTACGGCAGAAATTATCCGGTACAGAAACTGGAGAAAGAGCACGAACAAGGAGAAAGTCATAGTTTATCAAAATTTAATAAATTCTCTGACAGAAGGCAAGAAGCTGGACGAAAAATATGTCCTGACTCTCGAAAAAGTGCGTAAAATCTCGGAAAAAGGCAGATTCAGCCAGCATGAAATCACTGACGAAGAACTAAGATATGTGAAGAGATTTGTCGATATATTAAAGAAAAAAATATAATTGTTACACAAATGTTAAAAAACTCTTGACAGTTTTATTACATATAAGCTACAATAGCAACAGTGAAAGAAATACATGAAACATTATTGTAGTATTTGTATTGATCGGCCTTGGAATTCAGAGCTGGGTATCAGCAGTATGCTTTTTAGTGGGAGCATGTTTTTCTGCTCTTGCAGGATTTATCGGGATGCATACAGCAACAAAAGCAAACGTAAGGACTGCAGAGGCAGCAAGATCAGGCGGGATGAGCAAAGCTTTATCCATCGCATTTTCCGGCGGTGCCGTTATGGGAC
>ENA-ORUM01001951-ORUM01001951.1-human-gut-metagenome-genome-assembly--contig:-NODE-1951-length-13757-cov-2.317472_pt1 | contig 13757 bp, 9 predicted proteins | sample MGYA00242083_ERZ509217 | MGnify/ENA primary metagenome ERZ509217 (study PRJEB26280, sample SAMEA2338831) | human gut metagenome | biome: human gut; feature: human-associated habitat; material: faeces... | reverse complement strand
CGAAAGCCCTTTTTGGCAGTGAACAAGCGTTGATCCGGCTGGACATGTCTGAATACATGGAAGCCCATGCCGCCTCCAAAATGGTGGGGGCGCCTCCCGGCTATGTGGGCTACGACGACGGCGGCCAATTGACCGAACGGATCCGTCGCAGGCCCTATTCGGTGGTGCTGTTCGACGAGATTGAGAAAGCCCATCCAGATGTCTTCAATATGCTGCTGCAAATCCTGGAGGACGGCACCCTCACCGATTCCCAGGGCAGGCGGGTCAGCTTCCAGAACGCGGTGATCATCATGACTTCCAATCTGGGAGCCCGGTTTATCACCGAGCGGAAGAACTTCGGCTTCTCCGCCGGCGGGGAGGAGGACGACGACAAACGCATCCGCAGCGATGTGCTGGGGGAGCTACGCCGGGCCTTCAAGCCGGAATTCCTCAACCGGGTGGATGAAACCATCGTATTCCACAAGTTGACCCAGGAGGAGATCCACACCATCGCCCAGCGGCTGTTGGAACAGGTGAGCCAGCGGGTGGAGCAGATGGGGATTGCCCTCACTTTTGCTCCCCAGGCGGTGGAGGCAGTGGCCAAAGCCGGGTTTGACCCCATTTATGGGGCGCGGCCGCTGCGTAGGGCCATCCAGCAAAAAATTGAAGATGCTTTTGCCGACCATCTGCTCAAGGGGGATTTTGCGGCAGGAGACAGCGTCCTCTGCACTTTAGAAGGGGAGGAGTACCGCTTCCTAAAAGGGGAAAAGAGGCAATAGAATTGGCAGCAAAAGGGAGGCCGCATCGCGGCTTCCCTTTTGTTAGCTCCGCCAAAAAATATTATCTTTTCCTATGCAAAATGACGTATAAGCGAGAATTTTCGTGTATGGCCGACCTATTCACAGATAATTCAAAAATTCCGATGTCGATCGCCACTGGAAAACATGCTAAACTAAAGCAAGATTTAAGGGCCAGCCGTTTTTATCTACCCCTAATACCGCCTAAAACAGGCGTTTGTCAGCGATGGGAACGGCGGCAGCCCAGGGGCGAGAGCCCGCTAAACCAAACACATAGAAGTGGGAGGCGCATCCTCGTGGAAAAAACAGACAGGTTGTTGCATCAGAACATTTTGAAGGTCTTTCTTGGATATCTGCTGCCGACCGTCATGGGTATGATCACTCATTCCCTTTACTGCTTGGCGGACGTTATGTTCATCGGCGTGTATGTGGGCAGTACCGCACTGGCGGCAATGAACATCTGCATGCCCATCTTCACTCTATTTACATCCATTGGGCTGCTCATCGGCGTGGGTGCTTCTACCACCATCATGGTCAAGTTGGGGCAGGGGGATCACGAAAGCCCAGATAAGATTTTCTCTCTGGCTATTTTATGCAACCTGGTTGTAGGGGTCACCATCAGTGTGCTGGCCACCCTTTACCTGGAGCCCTTTGCCCGGTTCCTGGGGGCCACCGACCAACTGATGCCCTACGTTTCCCAATATATGACCCCCATCAACTGCACCTGCTTCGCCTTTATCCTCTCCAGCATGATGCAGGTGATCATCCGGGCGGATTACAACCCCAAATTGGTGATGATTGCCACTGTCACTGGCAATCTGTTTAACATCGTCTTTGACTATGTGTTTATGGCCAAAATGGGGATGGGGATTTTCGGCGCGGCCCTGGCCACCGCCATTTCTCCCTTCATCAGTTTGGCGCTGATGAGCCTTCATTATATTTTGAAAAACAACACCCTCCATTTCACCCGGGACTGCTACGACCTTTCACTGCTCAAGCGGATTTTGCAGAACGGCATTGGAACCTTCTGCCTGGAGTTCACCTCCGGCATGATCATTTTTGTGTTCAACATCGTGCTTTTGAAGATCAGCGGGGAGCTGGCCGTCGCCTGCTACACCATCATCTCCAACATCGCGTATGTGGGCAAGGGCATTTTCAACGGCATCGCCCAGGCCACCCAGCCGCTGATCAGCGCCAACTACGGCGCCCAGCAGTATGACCGATCCCAGCGGGCGGCAAAGATTTCTATGCTCACCGCTGTCGGTTTCTCTACGGTGGTATTCCTCTTGGTGCTGGTGATGCCCCGGCAGATCGCCGGTTGCTTCACCGAGGACATGAATTTGATCGAGGCTTGTATCCCCGCGATGAAGCTTTACTTTGTCTCCTTTGTCTTCACTGGCCTCAACACCATGCTGATGTACTACTTCCAATCCATCGAGCGGCCGAAGATCTCCACCGTTGTGGCCCTCTCCCGCGGGATTGTCCTAGTGCTGGTGGGCATCATTGTCCTCACCCCAATCCTCGGAGAAAACGGCGTTTGGCTGACCATCACCTTTGCCGAGCTTGGCACCCTTGCCTTTGCTTACCCCTATAAACGCCTGGTGGACCGGCGGCAGACACAGCGCGCTGTGCACCTGCTTCCACAAGTGACGGCCAAATAAAAAAGAGGATTTCTTTATAAACAAAAAGCGCCTGGGGATGACCTAGGCGCTTTTTGCTGTATGTCCGTATGGGAAAAGGTTGCATGGCAGTTTGTGCTATGATATATTTTATTCATAATCATTGCGTCTGGGTAAATAAGAGCGGCGGAGGTGTTTGCGGTGAACAAAAAGACAGATCTTTCTGTGGATGCGATCAAGATCGGGATTGAGGACAAACTTTACTATATCATTGCGGATTCCTGTATAGGGTGTGGGAAATGTGAGGGAGAATGCCCTGTCGGCGCAATTACCATGGGAGCGGAAAAGCGGGAGATTGACCCGTCCATTTGTATTGACTGCGGTACTTGCTCAGTTGTATGCCCCGTAGGCGCGGCTGAGCCGGTATTGGGGGAACGGGACAGCATACCCATCCAGGCTATAGATCCGGACAAATGCTATTTTAATCCGGGCTGTGCATTGAGCTTGTACAAACCAGAAGTTCCAGAGATGATGTTGAACTTGTTGCACGAACATTTCGGGCAGGTAAAGCTCCACAACATTTGTTGCCGAAACGATCCCCAGTTGGAGGCAGGCTCTGTCATCATCAACAACTGTGCGGGCTGTGACCGCCGCTTCCGCTCTTTATATAATGGCATTCGCACGGTTTCCTATTGGGAAGTCTTGGACAGTATCCCAGATTTGAAATTGCCGGACTATGGGGGGATGACCGTGTCGATCCACGACTCCTGTGGGTACCGGCACAGGCCACAGGTTCATCGCGCTATAAGAAGCCTTTTGCAAAAAATGCACATCAAAATTGTAGAAGCGGAGTTTAGCGGAACCTCCTCTGTCTGCTGCGGTGATAATTTTTATGGTGCCGTCCCCAACGAAGAGGTGGAGCGGCGCATACAGATGCGGGCGGATCAATTCCCCTGTCAGGATGTTGTTGTATACTGCATTGGCTGTGTGCGCTCCATGACGGCTGGAGGGAAAACGCCCCGCTATCTGCCCGATCTTTTGTTTGACCGTCATGCGGAACCGATGCCGGATACGCTTGACGAATACCATTCCAAACTTATGGGTTACATAAGGTCGCATGAAGGGGCAAGATCCCATTAAAAAAGCAGTTGCCGCTGGAACGAAAGCATAGGAATTAAGCGCCTGGGGGGATTTTTCCCCAGGCGCTTTTTCGTTTGTATGCCACAGATCAGCAGGGGCGGTTTGCCGGGCTGGCATGTCTTTCGAGAGAATAAAAAACGCCCCTCTCCTGGCGGCTTGGGCAGGGGAGGGGTGTTCTATACAATAGGGGTTACATATCCCGGGAGGCGACAAAGTTGGCGCCGGTGCCCAGGACGTCCTTAACCACGATGTCCCCTACTTTGACAGGGGACTGGACCTGCACTGCATTCAGCAGCGCCATGGCTTCCGGGATCATCGCCTTGGGGATGTCCCGGTCGGTTTTCACTGGTAGACGGTGGTGGATGCCACCGGTGATCTTCACAGTGGAGGTGATCACCCGGGTGGGATTGACCAGCTCTTTTTTCCCGTAGTCGGCGCCTCTAGGGCAGGAGTTGCCGGTGACGGCATAACCGTTTTCTTCATCCACATGGAGGTGGCAGCCCTTGGGGCAGACAATACAAATCAAATCGGTCATCTTCGCTTACTCCTTTTCTACAGAAATGACAATCTCATCGACGGCTTTGTCCAGCAGCGCCTTGGGGATGACGATTTTTTCCATCTCGCCAGGGGCCATGTGCTCCCGCTTGAAGGTGGAGAGGGCCTCCCCTCCGGAGGTCACCTTGATGACAACATCTTGGAAGACGTTGCGCACCCGGAAAAAGACCTCTACAAATTTGTCCACATTTCCGGTGCGGATCTTCTGGGGGACGGTGTAGCCCACATTGTCCCCGTTTTTCAACTGGATCAGCTTGCCCTCTTGGATGCCCTCCGAAAGGATGTATTTGGCCGCATTGCCGCCAGCCCGCTTGCTTTCCGCGGTGACAAAGTCCACCAGGTCGTGAACGTGGACCACATTGCCGCAGGCGAAAACGCCGGGGATGGAGGTCTCCATATTCTCATAGACCACCGGGCCGTTGGTGCGGGGATCGATTTGGATGCCCACCCCGCGGGAGAGCTCGTTTTCCGGGATCAGGCCCACCGACAACAGCACGGTGTCGCAGTCGAACTCGATTTCCGAGCCAGGGATGGGTTTGCGGTTCTCATCCACCTTGGAGATGATCACCTTTTCTACCCGGCGGTCGCCTTGGATGTCGGTGATGGTGTGGGAGAGATAAAGGGGAATGCCGTAGTCGTTGAGGCACTGGACGATATTCCGGTTCAAGCCGTTGGAATAGGGCATCAGCTCCACGCAGGCCAGGACCTTAGCCCCTTCCAGGGTCATGCGGCGGGCCATGATCAGACCGATGTCTCCGGAGCCCAGGATGACTACCCGTTTGCCCACCATATAGCCCTCCATGTTGACATACCGCTGGGCAGTGCCGGCAGTAAAGATGCCGGCGGGGCGGGTGCCGGGGATAGAGATGGCGCCCCGGGTCCGCTCCCGGCAGCCCATGGCCAGGACGATGGCCTTGGCCTCCAGGATCATGTAGCCGTCCACCGTGTTGATGGCATGGACCTTTTTATCCTCGGTGATTTCCAGCACCATGGTGTCGGTTTTTACCTCCACATCGGTGCTGCGGACCATTTCGGCAAAGCGTTGAGCGTATTCGGGGCCGGTCAGCTCCTCTTTAAAGTAATGGAGGCCGAAACCGTTGTGGATGCATTGGTTGAGGATGCCGCCCAGTTCTTTATCCCGCTCCAGAATCAGCACTTTTTTTGCGCCGCCGGTGTAGCCTTCGTAGGCGGCGGCCAAACCGGCGGGGCCTCCGCCGATGACAATCAGATCATACATTACAGATTCCCTCCCACTTTGGTCTCGCCGGTGATGATGTAGCTGCCGGTTTTGTCCATCTCGATTTCGCTGTAGGGGATGTGGAGCTCCCGGGAGATGATCTCCTGGACACGGGGGCCACAAAATCCGCCTTGGCAGCGGCCCATGCCGGCGTTGCAGCGCCGCTTCACCCCGTCGATGGTCTTGGGGGGGATGGGGGAATGGAGGCAGGCCACAATCTCCCCTTCGGTGATGGTCTCGCAGCGGCAGATTACCCGGCCGTAACGGGCATCCTTGGCGATGACCGCAGCTTTTTCTTCCTGGGGCAGATCTTTGAAGTTGATCTTTTCCCGGGTGTCCACAAACCCTTCTTTCTCTGTGGCGGAGAGGCCCAGATCCCGCAGGATGTCCCCTGCCATTTTGGCAATGGCCGGCGCGGCGGAGAGGCCAGGGGATTTGATGCCCGCCAGGTTGATGAAGTTTTTCGCGGTTTTGGATTCGGCAATGAGGAAGTCCTCCCGGTCAATGTAAGCCCGGATGCCAGCAAAGTTGCGGATGTTCTCCCGGAAGTTGATGCCCGGCACCGATTTGAGGGAGGCGTTCAGCACTTCAGCCAGGCCGTCAGCTGTGGTGGAAACATCCTCATATCCCTCTACAAAATGGGAGTTGGGGCCTACGATCAAATTGCCGTGGACGGTGGGGGCCACCAGGACGCCCTTGCCCACCTTGGTGGGGCATTGGAAGATGACTTTGTTCACCAGCTTGCCTTGGCTCTTATCCAGAAGGTAATACTGGCCCTGGTTGGGCAGGGAGCGGAACTCCGGTTCGGCCACCAGGTTGTGGACCTCGTCGCAATGGACCCCCGCCGCGTTGATGATATAACGGGTTTCATAGACATTTTTATCGGTGGTGATTAAGTACCCATCGGCGGTCTTTTCAATGCCGACCACCTTGTTGTTTAAGTAGAGTTCCACCCCGTTGCGCACGGCGGTCTCCGCCAAGGCGATGGCGAATTCCCAGGGGTTGACAATGGCGGCAGTAGGGGCGTAGAGGGCGCACTGAACCTTGGGGTTCAGGTTGTGCTCCATCTTGAGGGCCTCCTCCCCGGAGAGGATCCGCAATTCCGGGACGCCGTTTTTCACCCCGCGCTCGTAGATCTCCTCTACGGTTTTGGCCTCTTCGTCGTTGAAGGCGATGACAAACGAGCCCACCTGGTTGTAATGGACGCTCAGTTTCTGGCAGAGCTCCTTGGCCAGGCGGCTGCCTTCCACATTGAGCTTAGCCATCAAGGTTCCGGGCTCCGGGTCGTAGCCCGCGTGGATGATGGCGCTGTTGGCCTTTGTCGTCTGGTCGGCGACGTCGTTTTCCTTCTCGAGGACCGCTGTCTTGAGCTGGTATTTGGACAGCTCATAGGCGGTGGCCGCACCGACGATACCGCAGCCGATTACTACCACATCATACATGAAAAGGGTACCTCCTCAATTGTTTTATCAGTCACATTCCAAAGCGCGCACAAAAAAAGAGGCAAAGCAAGCCAAAGCCGCTGGAATACGGCCGGTAGCTGCTTTGTCTCTCTCATCGCTAAAGCACATATGAAATTCAATTTCAGTATACCACGTTTGCTGTCCGGTTTCAACCGCGAGAGGCCGTTATTCCTCCCAATTTTTAGCCCGAGATACGGCTTTTTTCCAGCCTTTTAACAGTTTCTCCCGCTGTGTGCCCTCCATCTGGGGGGAATAGATCTTGTCAAGGGTCCACTGGTTTTTGATGTCGCCCAGATCCTTCCAGAACCCGACAGCCAACCCGGCCAGATACGCTGCACCCAGGGCGGTGGTCTCCCGGATCATCGGCCGGCGGATGGAGCGGCCCAGGATGTCCGCCTGGAACTGCATGAGGAAATTGTTGGCGCTGGCCCCGCCGTCCACCTTCAGTTCCCGCAGGTCGATGCCGGTGTCGGCAACCATGGCGTCCAGCACATCCTTAGTCTGGTAGGCGATGGCCTCCAGCGCCGCCCGGATGATATGGTTGCGCCCGGCTCCACGGGTCAGCCCAAAGATGGCCCCTCGGGCATACATGTCCCAGTGGGGGGCGCCCAGTCCGGTAAAAGCGGGCACCAGGTACACCCCGCCGTTGTCCTCCACCTGGGTGGCGAAATACTCGGAATCCTTGGCGTCACCCAAGAACCGCAGTTCGTCCCGCAGCCACTGAATCACAGCGCCTGCCACAAATACAGAACCCTCCAAGGCATAATTCACTTTACCGTCCAATCCCCAGGCAATGGTTGTAACCAGCCCATTTTCGGAAAACACTGGTTGTTCTCCTGTATTCATCAAAAGGAAACAGCCTGTGCCGTACGTATTCTTTGCATCTCCCCTGGAAAAGCAGGCCTGTCCAAAAAGTGCGGACTGCTGGTCTCCTGCTGCTCCTCCGATAGGAATTTCGCCTCCGAAAAAACTGCTGTCCGTCACACCGTAAATACAGCTGGAAGGCTTCACATCCGGCAGCATACACCGGGGGATATCCAATTCCTTTAAAATATCCTCGTCCCATTCCAGAGTATTGATATTGTAGAGCAGCGTTCTGGAAGCATTGGAATAATCCGTCACATGGACAGCACCCTTTGTCATTTTCCATATCAGCCAGGTTTCTACGGTTCCAAAAAGCAGTTCTCCCCTTTCAGCTTTCTCCCTGGCCCCTCTCACATGGTCTAAAATCCACTTTACTTTCGTTCCGGAAAAATAGGCGTCGATAATCAGTCCGGTTTTCTTCCGAAATACATCCGTGAGTCCTTTTTCTTTCAGAGAGTCACAATATTCCGAAGTCCTTCTGCACTGCCACACAATAGCATGATAAACCGGCTCTCCTGTATTTTTATCCCATACCACTGCAGTTTCTCTCTGATTGGTAATACCGATGGCCGCAATATCCTCAGCCTCTGCACCGGCTTTTTGCATTGCCTCCACAGCAACGCCCAGCTGGTTGGACCAGATTTCGTTTGCATCGTGTTCCACCCAACCCGGCTTTGGAAAATACTGGGTAAACTCCTTCTGGGCAAAGCTTACGATTTCCCCTTTTTTATTAAATAGAATGCAGCGGTTACTTGTGGTTCCCGCATCTAATGCCATTACATATTTTGCCATATCTCTTTACCTCCTGCCAGAATAAAAAAGCTGTCCAGAAAAAAAGGATTTCCTTTTATATCTGACAGCTTTTCTCGTACTCTTTTCTGCCTTGCTTATTGCTTTTGCATAACATCTATTGCTATTTTAGCGCGATTCGAAGAAAATTTCAACAAAATAAGGATTTTTTCTAATCTTTTTACACGCTATTCAGCCGCCAAACTTTTTTTGATAAGGATAAGCCTCTCAACATAGATCTTGTAAATTTCGCGCCATATCGTCTTCTCTAATACTGCCAAATTTATATCGTTCTATTTCCTCTTATCATCACAATAAGTCAGCTTTGCGATACATTCACAATGTGTTGAGTGTGCAATTCAGATTCCCCAAAAACAGAATTTGCTCTTGGCGGAACAAAAATTTTGAGCATTGATTGCACCAACTTTAATTGTGCAACGGGTCGCTGCACAATTACTCTAACTCCTTTTCAATTTCTTCAACAGACGGAAGACTACTTCGCAGTTCCTCCGGCAATGCTTTTGCAATTTGGTTTTTCCATTCTGCTACACCAATCGGATTTTGATATCCTGCCAGAGAATACTCTACTACAGTTTTATTTTTTCCTTTTACCAACAACAAACCAATTGTCGGCTTATCATCTGGATGACGTAAAATATCATTAACCGCATTTTGGTACATATTTAACTGACTGATAAAGCCCGGTTCAAAATCACAGGCTTTCAGTTCGATAACGACATAGCACCGTAGCTTCAGATGATAAAACAGAAGATCAATATAGAAATCATCACCACCAACTTCCAGATGAACCTGTCTGCCGACAAAGGCAAATCCTTGCCCTAATTCCAGCAGAAAACTTTGAATATGTTCTGTCAGCTGGCGCTCTATTTCCACCTCTCTGCGAGGAATATCTGTTCCAAGAAAATCAAACAGATAGGGATCTTTGAATACCTGATTTACCAGATCAGAATCTGTTGGCGGTAGTGCTGCCTGGAAATTGTTTACGCTTTGACCTGCACGTTCCATCAGCCTACTCTCAATTTGCATATCGAGAATTGTTTTGCTCCATCCGTTTTCTATTGTTTTCTGTGCATACCATATGCGGCTCTTTTGGTCTGTCAGCTTATCCATCAAAGAAATATTGCTTCTCCACGGAATTTGTGCAACGACCCGTTGCACTATTTCATAGTCAGGCCAGCACTCGGCAAATTTCCGCATGTATTTGATATTTCTCGGAGAAAATCCAGACATATCAGGAAATGCGTCCTTCAAGTCTTTAGCCATGCGGTCGATAACTTTCGTACCCCAGCCCTCTTTCTCCTGCTTTTTTATAATGGCTTTGCCAATGTTCCAGTAAAGACAAATCATACTGGAATTTGCATTCAATACAACAGAGATGCGCTGCTTCTGAATCTCTGCTTTTATTTCTTCTATAAAATTCAAATAAGTATCACTCATCTCGGAAAGATTAGGAGCGACAGGAAATATCACCCCGTCTTTATTCTTTCCCATCCGCTTTCTATTATCCAATTTTTCTTCCTCACAATTCTTCATAATTTATAATTTTCAAAAATGCCATTCTTTTAAAATATTATATCAGAATAAACAAGTGTTTTCTATATGTCACTGTAACTGCCAACAATAAAATCCTCAGTCTCTCTGAGGATTTTATTCTTATCAGTTTTGTATGGCAGGAACTATCCTTCAGTTCCTGCCACTGCTTATACATTGAAATCAATGCTTTGTGTAATCACTATTCCTGATTGGAACTGTAGCTCGATTTTATTCTCATTTATAACTCGTACCGTTTTCAAAAGCCGCCGTACCAGTTCATCATCAAACTCCCGTTTCAAGTAGCCAATCTTACGAGTATACTGCTCCATATCTTTCACGCGCTGTCCATAAGCATCCGCTAGTTGGCATTCCTTGAGTTTCTTCGCCTTCTGTTTTTTCAGTTCTTTCATCCGGTCTGCAATCACACGGTATTCTTTATCAAAGTCCTCATCTGCGGCCTGCTTTCCGGCACTTTCTTCGATCAGCTTCAACATTTTCTGTTGCAGTGCTTCGATTTGCTTAGCATATTCTGTCGGCTCTGCAGATGCGGAGTAGCTGCCGATGACTCGGATTACATTTTCACGGAACGCCTGCACGAATTCTCCCTGATCTTCCACCACGCTGCCGATGGCTGTCATAATCGTTTCATGGAGTGTTTTTTCTTTGAGAGTAGGGGAATGTTTGCATCGCTTGGAACCATGCTTTAAGCGGTTGTCACAGCGCCAAACCGCCTGTTTGTGTCCATACTTTGACCATACCTGCCTGCGATACGGCTCACCGCATTCTGCACAGACCATGATATCCGACAGTACATATTTGGAACTGTATTTTCCTTTCTGTGGCGCATCCTTTTTACGGGATGCTGGACGGTAGATGCTGGCTCTGCGTGCCTTTTCCTCTTGTACACGGTGGAACAATTCTTTGGGAATGATGGGTTCATGATCATCTTCAATGTAATACTGTGGCACAATCCCTCGGTTCTTCACTTTCTTCTTGGTCAGGAAATCCACGGTATAGGTTTTCTGTAGCAGGGCGTCTCCCATATATTTTTCGTTTGAGAGCATCTTGTCAATGGTGGTTGCATACCACGTTGTCTGCCCGGTTGCGGTTTTAACGCCATCCGCTTCCAGAATCCTTTTGATCCGGTAACTGCTGTTGCCCTCCAGAAACAGTCGGAAGATTCTGCGTACCACTTCCGCTTCTTCCGGTACGATTACAAGGTTTCCGTCCTCGTCTTTGGTGTACCCCATAAACTTGCTGTGATTGACGATCACCTTGCCGTCCTCGAATTTCCGGACGATTCCCCAGTGGCAGTTCTCACTGATATTCCTGCTTTCTTCCTGTGCCTGACTGCTCAGTATGGTCAGGAGCAGTTCGCCGCTTCCTTCCAGCGTATTAATGCTTTCCTTTTCGAAGAATACCGCAATGTTCTTTTCTTTCAGTTTTCGGATATTGATCAGCGCATCTACTGTGTTGCGGGCGAATCGGCTGATGGACTTAGTCAATACCATATCAATTTTTCCCGCCATACAGTCATCGATCATTGCTTGGAAATCCGAGCGTTTTTTCGTGCTAGTCGCGCTTTTTCCGTCATCGGCGTAGATGCCCGCCAGTTTCCAGTTGGGATTTCCTCGTATCTTCTCTGTATAGTAGCTGACCTGTGCCTCATAGCTGCTTTCCTGTTGTTCCTGCAGGGTGCTGACACGGCAGTATGCAGCTACACGCAGGGCTTTCATCTGTGGTCGGATATGGCGGTCATACGTTCCCGTTGCCGGAATGACCGATATGTTCTTTTTTGCCTGTGCCATTTATGTTTCCTCCTTTATCGGTATGGTAATGCTCCGGTCGTTTTTCAGATAAAACTCCAAACCGGTATGTTTTTGTACCACAATTTTTCCTATGGTTTTCTCCAGCAGTACCAGATCACATGTAGTCTGTATTCCGACACTACTCAGAGCATCTGCTATTATCTCATTCTGATAGGCTCTGTCATCAATGCGAATATTCCGATATTGTTCCGCAGCCCTCTGGAATGCCAGCTGTTTGACCACCTGCGCATCACAACTCGGTTCTGCCAGCAGACGGTTGATTTGGACAGTCAGCTTTCGCTCGGCTGTACTTTCCTGCTGCGGTAATTCCTTGAAGTCCGGCTTCAGATAGGAAGGTGTTTCTATTACCTGATTGACTGCCTGTATAAATGCCTGTTCCAATTGTTCTTCGCTTAAAAATCGGTTGCGGCAGAACACACGGTTGTGATGGATGTAATGCTTGCATCTCCACTTTGGATGCTTTCCTTTCTCTGTGTATTTGCGGTAAGGCTGTCCGCATTCTCCGCAGACCAGCAGGCTGCTCCAGACACTTTGATTCGCAAAGCTGTTTGGCTGGGCGGCTCTGCCCAAGTCTTTCACCCGTTGTATCCGTCTGCTCTGTACCTGCTCAAATATACTTTGTTCAATCAGGGGAGGGTAGAACTCGTCTCCTATATATTTTCGGTTCTCCAGAATCTTTCCGATAGATCCGTGGTTCCAAGAGGATTTATGACTTGCATTTAAGATTCCCCGCTGTGTAAAATCTTTTGCGATTCGATATGTAGAAATACCTGCCAAGTATGTGCTGAAAATCTCCCGCACGAATTCTGCGGTCTCAGGCTCGATCTCGGCTTTGCCGTTTTGAATATAATACCCAAGTGGTGTACGCCTTTGCATTTATTACACTTCCTTTCCATAGTGTTCTTCCAGTTCCAGCCCGTTTTTCAGTTCAAAGCACAGCCTGTTGGGATACACTCTGATCCTTTCAACAATCAGTCGGAACAATTCTTCATCGAATTCTTCTATCATAACCGGCCGGGTGCGGAAGACCGTCAGCAGATACTCGGTCTGTGCAATTTCCTGTTCCATCAGGTTCTGCTCTTTTAGGAACTGCTGCCTGCGGCTGATTTCTTCTAACTCGGTATCCAGCTGATTCCGGCGTTCTATAAAAACAGCAGAGCCTATGTCGCCGTCCGAGAGGACTTTCTGCAACCAATGGCTCTGCTGTTTGAGTTCCTGTATTCTGTTTTCCAATGTGAGCAATTCCTGCTCCTGTGCCGCATCGTTTGGTACTGCCTTCAGTACCGCAAGCAGGGGAAGCAGGACATCTTCCGCATGCCCGGCAAGCTTGTTCCACATGCGCAAAAACATCTGCCGAATCACATCTTCCCGGATTGGTTTCTGCCTGCACTTTGTAATATCCGCGATATGCTGACGGCAGCTCCACTGAATCTTTTCATATGGCTTGCCGATATAGATTTTTTGCCGGCGGAATGTACTGCCGCACTCCCCACAGATGATCCGACTACTGAACGCATAGCGGCTTTGATAAATCTCTACATTGTCCATGTGGTGTTTCTGCCTGCGATATTCATAAATCTGACGTACCGCCTCTGCTTCTTCTCTGCTGATGATCGGTTCATGATTATCCGATACCAGATACTTTGGCAGTTCTCCGTGATTATATTTTTTCGTAAATGGAACACCTTCCGTTGTATATGTTTTCTGATAGAGCAGATCGCCCTCATATACCGGATTCTGAAGAATCCATTTCACAACATTGTCCTGCCATGCTTTTGCTGTCCGTATGGTGGGAACTCCTTCTGCCTGCAGTTCTTTTGCAATCGCATAGGAACCTTTTCCACCGAGATATTCATCAAAAATCCTGCGGACGATGCCAGACCCGAAATCCAAATACCGTTTTCCCTCTGTATCATAAAGGTACATACCTT
>ENA-ORUM01001949-ORUM01001949.1-human-gut-metagenome-genome-assembly--contig:-NODE-1949-length-13769-cov-11.055126_pt1 | contig 13769 bp, 11 predicted proteins | sample MGYA00242083_ERZ509217 | MGnify/ENA primary metagenome ERZ509217 (study PRJEB26280, sample SAMEA2338831) | human gut metagenome | biome: human gut; feature: human-associated habitat; material: faeces... | reverse complement strand
CGGAAGGCGGGCCTATGGGGCTGTCCAAAAGTGCGCAAGAATCTTGACGGTACCTGCAAAGGAGGTCGGCGCATGCTGCGCATCGGTCACGGATACGACGTTCACCAGCTGGTGGAGGGGCGTCGCTGCATTATCGGCGGCGTGGACATTCCGCACGATCGTGGTTTGCTCGGGCACTCGGACGCCGACGTGCTGGCCCATGCGCTTGCCGATGCGATTTTGGGTGCATGCCGCGGTGGGGATATCGGGAAGCTCTTCCCCGATACCGACCCTGCCTACGAGGGCGCCGATTCGCTGGTACTGCTTTCCCGCGTGATGGAATACGCGCGCGAGCGCGGCTATGAGTTCGTAGACGCCGATTGCACCCTGGCGTGCCAAGAGCCCAAGATCACGCCCTACCGCGACCAGATGCGCGAGAACCTGAGCCGCGCGCTCGGCGTCTCCGTGGAGTGCGTGGGCGTGAAGGCTACCACGACCGAGCGCCTTGGCTGGGAGGGCGAGGGCAAGGGCATCGGCGCCTGGGCCGTCTGCCTGCTCGAGCAGCGATGTTAGCCCTATCATCTTCATTTTTTCTTTGTTAAGGAATCTCGCCCGACGCGATGTTTCGGCGAGTCCTATGCCTGCCGACGCAGTAGTCGGTTAGGATATCACCAAGAGTCGACATGCACAGGCGGTCGCCGTGCTCGCTTGTCGCGAGTTCCGCAGCAAACCTCCGCGCGCTGAGGTTTGCGAGGACTGCCCGAGCAGCAAGCGAGCACGGCGACCGCCCCCAGGAGGACCCTCATGAAGATCTACAACAGCTCTACGCACCGCAAAGAGGACTTTCAGCCCATCGAGGAGGGCAAGGTCCGCATGTACGTGTGCGGCCCCACGGTGTACGACAACATCCACATCGGCAACGCACGCACGTTCATCAGCTTCGACGTGATTCGCCGCTGGCTCATCGCGAGCGGCTACGAGGTCACGTTCGCGCAAAACCTCACCGACGTTGACGACAAGATCATCAATCGCGCCAACGAGCAGGGGCGCACCGCGGCCGAGGTGGCGGAGGAGTTCTCCGAGAAGTTCATCGGCGTCATGCGCGCTGCCAACGTGATGGACCCGGATATTCGCCCGCGTGCCACCAAGGAGATCGGCCCCATGATCGGCATGATCAAGAGCCTGATCGAGCAGGGCCACGCGTACGCTGCCGATAACGGCGACGTGTACTTCTCCGTGCGCAGCGACCCCAGCTACGGCGAGGTATCCGGCCGCAACGTGGACGACCTTATGGTGGGCGCGCGCATCGCGGCGGGGGAGGAGAAGCGCGACCCGCTCGACTTCGCCCTCTGGAAGGCCGCCAAGCCGGGCGAGCCCAGCTGGCCGAGCCCGTGGGGCGAGGGGCGCCCCGGCTGGCACACCGAGTGCGCCGCCATGGTTCACCGCTACCTGGGCACGCCGATCGACATCCACGGCGGCGGCTCCGACCTGGCATTCCCGCATCACGAGAACGAGTGCGCGCAGGCCACCTGCTGCTGGCACGAGGGCTTCGCCAACACGTGGATGCACACGGGGATGCTGCTCGTGGACGGCGAGAAGATGTCCAAGAGCCTCGGCAACTTCTTCACCCTGGCCGAGGTGCTGGAGAAGCACTCGGCTGCGGCGCTCCGCCTGCTTATGCTGCAGACGCACTATCGCTCGCCGCTGGACTTTTCTTGGGAGCGCCTGGAGGGCGCTGAGAACTCGCTCGAGCGCATTGCCACGTGCGTGGAGAATCTCGTATGGGCGGCGAATCATGCATCTGGCGAGCCCGATGCCGACCGCGCCGCAGCGCTGATCGCCGCCGCCGAACATGCCTCCGCGGAGTTCGAGGCCGCGATGAACGACGACTTCAACACTGCGGGTGCGGTGGCTGCCTATTTCCAGCTCGTGACCGAGGCGAATACCTACCTCGACGAGGTGGGCGGCGCTGCGGACGCAGAGGCGTGCTTCGCCTGCTCCGCGGGGATCGCGGGCGCGTTCTCCATCTTGGGCGTCAAGCTTCGTGAGCCCAAGGAGGAGCTGCCGGTGGGGCTGCTCGGCGTGGCCGCTGGGCTTGCGGGGTACACGGGCGATAGCGTGGACGAAGCGGCCGAGGTCATCCTCACTGCCCGCGCCGAGGCTCGCGCCGCCAAGGACTGGGCCCGTGCCGACGCCATCCGCGACCAGCTGCGCGACATGGGCCTCACGATCGAGGACACCGCTGCCGGTTCCCGCCTCAAGCGCGCCTAATGAGACAGTTGTGCCGGGTTAAAGTGTCTCATGAGACAGTTGTGCCGGGTTAAAGTGTCTCACAAGTGTCTCATGCGAATGCTTTGGATAATTCAGCACCAGGTGCTGAATTATCACTGTGTCAGGTTCAGTCACCCGCGCGCCGCGTCGAACGCGGCCTGCAGCTCGGCGGTCGTATCCTCGACGGTCTGCACGCACGCGCTCACATCCTCAGGTTCACCGACGAAGCTGTAGCCCGTCGTGTAGTCGGGGTAGGCCCATGCATCCGGCCTCGGCCATTGCGAGGAGATCTCGTCGACATCGAGCTCGCCGAAGCTTTCGTCGCCGCGCACGCCCACGAAGGTCATCTGGTGGAGGACCTCCGACATCGGCGTATCTGCGCCGAAGCCCTCTACCACATCGCACACGAGGGCCCGCATGGTCGTCCCGTTGTGCTCCCAAGAGAGCACGCGCGCGTAGTGCAGGGGCACGGGGCCGGTTCCGACGTTCGGCTCTCCCTGCCAGACGTTACGGAGATAACCCATCCGCTCGTCGTACTCCCAGACTTCGAGGCGCAAGCCGTCTTCGGTATCCATATCGCTGTAATCGGCGGACGGGTCGCTGCTGTAGCCCACGAGCAGACGAGGCACCCCGTCGCCGAAGTCGATGATCTGCGCTAGGGCGAGGCCGCGTGCGCCGTCGATGGAGAGGCTCGAGTTCTGCGGAATGCTCTCGACCGAGGGCGCACCGTAGAGGGTTTCGAGCTGAGCGATCTTGTTCAGGAACGCCATCGCCTGCATCGCATCCGTGGTGCCGACCTCGCTACCCGGCTCGATGCGTTTGATGGAGAGTTTTCCCTCTTCGCTCGAGCTATCGACGCGGAGCGGCGGCAGGCTCTGCTCGCCGATCTCGTTGTTGTCCGTCACGCTCAGATAGCAGATCGTGCCATCTGCCACGTCTCCGAGCACGTCTTCGAGGGTGAAGCCCCGGCTGTCGTCAACGTCAAGGGGCTCGACGCCGGAAAGGTCGAGCGCGCGGCCCTCGGTATCGAACGCCCGGCAGACCGCGACGCTGTAGTCGTCGAGCGCCTCGCCTTCGGAATCCAAGGGGACGATGCGGGTCGTTGGCGCGAGGGCATGCTCGGACACGTCGCCGATCATGACGGTCGACGATGCCTCGGGGGCGGCTTCCTCCTCGGTGGCTTCCGAGGTCGGAGCGGAGGTGGGCTCCGGCTCCATGAGCATGCGTGGTGCGTCGGATTGCCAGCACACGAACGCGCCCGCCGCGAGTGTCGCGATGATGAAGACGATGCAGGAGGCTGCCCGCGCGCCGCCGGACAGGGCCCGGACGAGGAGCACGCAGCCGGTCACGGCGATCGCTATGGTGCAAAGCGCCGTCACGACGATGACGACGATGGCGGCGGCGCGCTCTCGGGCGAGGTCGTCGCGCGTGCTGGAGCTGTCCGCGTTCGCCGCGGCCTCCTCATCGGTCCCGTCTACGGCGTTGGCCGCGCTCGACGCGTCGACCGATTCGTTTGCGCCCGCCTCGAAGGTAAGCGTGTGGCCTGTGGCTTCTGATCCCGCGCCCTGCGCCCCGGCGCCCGTGCTGCCGTTTCCTGGCGCGTCGGTCCCGCTGCCAGCTCCTCCGGACCCGTTTGAGCCCTCGTCCGCGCTGGCCCTGCCGCCGGAGCCCGAGCCGTCTGCCGCCTGGCCGCCGTCCGAGCCCGCAGCGCTGCCTGCCGCCCCCGTCGCTTCGGACCCGGCTCCCGCGGGTTGGCTGACGCTGAGCTGCGTGCGCTCGGCGTCCGACGCGGCGAGCGAGACGACGGTGCCCTCCGTCAGCGGGACGCCCGTGAAGCTGCGCTGGTCCTCGTACTCGCCGGCCTCGTCGGCGAGGCCCACGGTAACGTCCATCGCGGCGTCAGCGGTGCCGGTGATCGATACGTCGTAGGCGGGGCCCTCCTTGAGACGGAGAACCGTAACACCATCTTGGGCCGCAGTACCCGCACCGTCTACGTTATCCTCGTAGGAGAGCGTGCCGAACGAGGTGCGCTCCTGTCCGTCGGCGGTGGAGGAGAGCGTCTCGCCGTCGAGCGTCACATCGATCTGCGCGGCGCCACGGGGCACGGTGATGCGTACGTACAGATACCGCTCGCCCGTAACCTCGCTCGCGATATCGGAGAAGAACCCCCGGAGCTCGTCGGCGTTCTCAACGTCGTAGTGGCAGCCCTCGTTGGCGATGGCGAGCTGCAAGGCGTGCCCCTCGGAGCTCTCGTCCAGGCCGATGGTGTAGATGCGCGTTCCCTGGTCCTTCAGGCTTCCGGCGTAGGCGATCAGGTCGTCGCCCGCCAGGCCCTCGGTGGGCTCGCCGTCGGACATGAGCACGATGATCTTCTGGTCGGCATCGCTTTCGGCGAGCATCTGCTCAGCTTGGCGCAAACTCGCCTCGATGTCGGTATCTCCCGCCGCGGCGAGCGCGTCGATGCCCTGGGTGAGCACGGTCTCGTCGTCCGTGAGGTCGGTGAGTACGTGGGCGTCCTGGGCGTACGAGACGAGACCCACGCGTGTGCGCTCGCCCATGACGACGTCGATGAAGGTCTTGGCGGCATCCTGCATCTTAGCGAGGCGGTCGCCTTCCATGCTGCCCGAGACGTCGAGGGTGAGGATGACATCACGGGAGGGTGCCTCGGCAGGTTCTGCAGCCGTTTCATCGGCGGGTTCGGACGCGACCGACACGCTGCCCTGTGACGCGGTGCTGCCACCGGGGTCGGAGGAGCTGCAGGACGTGCATCCGGAGAGAGCCGAGCTGCCCGCCATGGCGAGCACAAGGGCAACGAGGCAGACGAGCGTGCGGCTGCCGGCGGACGCGGTGCGGCCCCCGCCGGCAGAAGGGGTCCCGCCCATGCGCCAGGTTCCGTCCGGGCTGCCGAGCGCGGTCGAGACCAGGGCGAGCGCGAGAGCGATGACGAGGAGCGGTACGTGCGGCGAGGCCCAAGATCCAAAGTGCCAGACGGCGGGTTCGAACACCAGCTCCAGCGGGTCGGCGATACCGGTCGTTATGCTCGGCATCGTCGAGCGCAGCGCGATGAAGAGCGCGGATACCGCTGTTGCGGCGATGGCGCAGGCCAGCGGCACAACAAGGTGCGGCGTGCGCGCGGGAGAGGCGGTTGTCGCGCGCCCCTGCCACCGGGGAAGCGCGCGGGCGAAGCCCCAGGCGGGGATGCCGAGCAGCAGTACGAGCAGGATGCCCAGAATGGCGAAGACGATAGCGGCCTGGGTGGTCGTGGACCGACCCAATCCGGCGAGGGCGCCGATCGTCGCCGCGCCGTGGAGCGCGAAATCGATGCCCAGGCTGAGCAGGAGGAATGCGTACAGGGCTGCTGAGATGGCGCGCATGGTGCAGATGCCGGTAGACGGTGTCACGTCGAGCCTCGGGCACGATGCGGCGGGAGCGCCTGCCGGGATCTCAAGGCCGGCTGCCGCGACGGATGCGGTGTCCGTGGCGGGCGCTTCGGCGGCGGGAGCGACCCCCGCCAAGCTGCCCGGCTCCTGGGGTTCGAGATGCGCGTGTGGCGCATGTGTCGGTGCTTCTGCCTGAGGGGTCTCAGCCTGCAAGGGCTCAGCCTGCAGGGCCGGTTCGCGTTGCGCGGCGGCTTCGGGCCGGGCAGCGGACTCGCGCTGTTCAACGTGGATGAGCGGCGCACCGCACGTGGTACAGAAGCGAGCATTCTCGGCGTTCGATGCGCCGCAGATCGGGCAAAACATGGGAGCTCCTCCCCGCAGGAGTATGTGCTGCTCGTATCATAGCGCTCGGCGAGACCGGGGGCGAGCTGCCGGAATTTTTTTGAGCAATGGTTTCGTGCACCTCGTGCCGATTGGAACGGCTTCGCGTCCGTCATCGCAGCGGAGCGGAGACAGGCGGCGGCGGTGCGCTTCTCACGGCGGGCGTGTACGTGTGTAAACTTGTCAACTTTACGCACGAAGGGCCGTTTCAGGCCTGCTTCGTGAATAAAGTTGTCAACTTTATGCGTGAGGGTCCTGGTCGATGTGCGAAGGGTCCGGGCCGGTGCGCGAAGAGCCCGGCGTCGGAACATTGCCAGCAACCGCCTGCGCCGTCGTTAACCGAGGGACAGCGACAAGCGGCGTCCGCTCGTACGTCGCGTGCCCGCTCCACATGCGCCCCGATGCTCGCAGCCGCTCCCGCCCGACTTGCAAGCTGCTTGTCTCACCTGTTAAAGTGCAATGTTCTGACATTTTTGTTCGCCGGGGCCGCTGTGGCTTTACCGGGCTAACCTGTAAAGTGGACACGGACGTGCGAAAAGGCAAGGCGCGCGGCGACGAGCTGCAAGCAAAGCGCGTCGCCGGGCGGCGCAGAGGAGGTATCGTGACACGAGGCAAGGCGAATCGGGAGCGTGCCCGGGCGGCATCGAAGCGCGGGCAGCGCGCGAACAGGCCGGCTGCTGCCGAGCGGGCGCGCCATGACGCCGTCCGCGGCGATGCTGCGGACAGGGCCGTGGGCAGTCCCGTCGACGCAAAGGTCCGGCGCGCGCGGACCGATTACCTCGAGGGCAGGCGCGCCGCAGCGGAGGCGCTGCGCACGGGTTTCCCGGTGAAGCGCGCGCTCGTGGACGAGAGCCAGGGGCGCGACGCCGCGCTCGCGCAGCTGGTGGACGACCTGCGGGCGGCGGACATCGCGGTCGCCTATGTACCGCGCGCGCAGCTCGACGCACTCTCCAGCCATGGGGCGCACCAGGGCATCGTACTCGAGGTGGGCGCATTCCCGTACGTCGACCTTGCGGACGTTATTGCGGCGGCGGGCGTGGGCCCGGCGCTCGTGGTGGTGCTCGACCATGTGACCGACGCCGGCAACTTCGGAGCCATCGTGCGGTCGGCCGAGGTCGTGGGCGCAGCGGGCGTGGTTATCGCCAACAAGCGCGCAGCTGAGGTGACGGTTGCCACCTACAAGACCTCCGCCGGCGCCGTCATGCACCTGCCCATCGCGCGCGTGCCAAACATTGCCCGCGCGCTCGAGCAGCTGAAAGCCGCGGGCTTCTGGACGGTCGGCGCTTCCGAGCATGCCGAGGGCAGCTGCTGGGATGCGCCGCTCACCGGCCGCATCGCGCTCGTGATGGGTTCGGAGGGCGACGGCATCAGCCGCCTCGTGCTCGAGACCTGCGACGACCTCACCAAGTTGCCGCAGCGCGGCGCGACCGAGAGCCTGAACGTCGCCCAGGCGGCCACGGCGCTCTGCTACGAGTGGCTGCGCGTGAACATCGATGCGCTGGAAGGCGCTGCCGGCGGGAGCGCCGTAGCCGCCGCGCCTTCCGCCTGCGGCGCTGCCGACCTATCAAATTCAGGCAAGAATGTTCCAAAAACGGCGCATTCTGAGGCTGATTTCGGAACATTCTTGCCCGAGTTTCGCAGAGTGTCTGCCACGGTGGGCGCGGCGAGCTCTGCTGCGCCCGCCACGGACGGAGTGGGAGGTGCTCGTGAGTAAGAAGAATCGGCAGAAGGCCAAGGCGAAGCGGTTCGGCGAGGGCTCGGCGCGCGCGGCGGTCGATGCCAGCACGTACGGCGCTGGCAACGCATTTGGCTCCGCATTCGTGTCGTCCACCGTGGTCGACCCCGCCCGCGGCACCAACTCACGCGGCCAGCGCGAGCTTTTGGTGGTCGATGGCTACAACGTCATCCACGCGACGCCGCGCTACGAGCAGCTCATCTTCGACCGCTCCGATGACCCGTATTCCAACGACGTCTACGACCGCGCTCGCACCGCGCTCATCGCGGACGTGGCCGCGTTCGCGCAGCGCCGTTATGATGCTGTGATCGTGTTCGACGGCGCGGGCAACGTTTCGGCGGATCGGCCCAACCTCCCGCAGGCGGGCGTGCGAATCGAGTTCTCGCCCACAGGGGTATCTGCGGACACGGTGGTGCAGCGCCTGTGCATCGAGGCGCGCGAGGCGGGACGCGCGTGCTCGGTGGTGACGAGCGACGGTACCATTCAGGCGACGGTCATGGGCAAGGGCGTCACGCGTATTTCGGCGAGAATGCTCGTAGACGAGATTCGCTCGATCGATGCCGATGTGGCCGAGGCAGAGGAGGCGCCGCAGGTGAAGCTCACGCTCGGGAGCCGTCTTTCGCCCGAAGCTTTGGCCAAACTCGAGGCCCTGCGCAATCGCGGGTAGCCGGACGGGAGCAACCGCTGACGTGCGATGCGAAATTCCCTCTGTCCTGATTTCGCATGCTTGCGCGGTTGGCGCACTTTCAGTATCCTGAACAAGCTAGACGCCAGCGTGGCTCAACGGTAGAGCAGCTGATTTGTAATCAGCGGGTTGCGGGTTCGATTCCTGTCGCTGGCTCCAGAAGCATGAGAAGCCCGGTGCCCTCGCGGTGCCGGGCTTTTTGCTGCCGCGCGATAGAAACGAGTTCGGTTGCGGACTTTCTGGCGAGATGTAGTTGCCCTCCGCGCTGCCGGTCGAGGTTCAGACACCACCGGCGCCGCCGGGCGACATTCGGACGCTCGCCGCGCTTTCGGGCCGGATTCGGACGCTAGCTGGCTTCTCGGGCGACAATCGGACGCTCGGAGGCCTCTGAGCGTACGAAACCCGCCCGAAGACGGCGCTAGTGTCCGAAACCTGCCCGAGTTTCGAGACGAGACAGTTGTGCCGGGTGAAACTGTCTCAGGTGGAGACGGTTGTAAGCTACGGCCCGCGCGATGGGCTTATCACGTGAGGAGCAACGGGCAATCCACAGGACATCCACGACTGGAGCCCCTGAATCAGTTCACAAAACAGCAGGTCAGCGTCTATAGATACGCCCGGGCGCGTGTATTTAAGCAATTTGGTTGACAGCTCAGCGCACATCGTCGTACTATTCATCTGCTCGCAGGGGCGGTAGTTCCGTTATGGACGTATCCAATCCGGCGAGGCTTGCTTCTCTGGGAGTGTGCCCGAGTGGTTAATGGGGACGGGCTGTAAACCCGTTGGCTCTGCCTACCAAGGTTCGAATCCTTGCGCTCCCACCAGCAAGCAAGCGCCTGTGTAGCTCAGTCGGTAGAGCACCTCGTTGGTAACGAGGAGGTCACCGGTTCAAGTCCGGTCGCAGGCTCCAGTACGGCGGTGTAGCTCAGCTGGTTAGAGCACACGGTTCATACCCGTGGCGTCACTGGTTCGAATCCAGTCACCGCTACCAGGTAACACGGTGGCTTTCCTATGTACGTGGGGGAGCCACTTAGTTCAAAGAGGCATGTCCCGGCGGGGACGACCTTAAGGAGGAGGGCTTTATGGCCAAGGAAAAGTTCGAGCGTACAAAGCCGCATGTTAACATCGGCACCATCGGCCACGTCGACCACGGCAAGACCACGTTGACGGCCGCCATCACCAAGGTTCTCTCCGAGACCGAGGGCTGCAAGGCTGACTTCACCGCCTTCGAGAACATCGACAAGGCTCCCGAGGAGCGCGAGCGCGGCATCACCATTTCCGTCGCCCACGTCGAGTATGAGACCCAGAACCGTCACTATGCTCACGTCGACTGCCCCGGCCACGCCGACTACATCAAGAACATGATCTCCGGTGCTGCCCAGATGGACGGCGCTATCCTGGTCATCGCCGCCACCGACGGCCCCATGGCCCAGACCCGCGAGCACATCCTGCTCGCCCGTCAGGTCGGCGTGCCCTACATCGTCGTGTTCCTGAACAAGTGCGACATGGTTGACGACGAGGAGCTTATCGACCTCGTTGAGATGGAGACCCGTGAGCTCCTCTCCGAGTACGATTTCCCCGGCGACGACATCCCCGTCATCCGTGGTTCCGCTCTCGGCGCCCTCAACGGCGAGGAGAAGTGGATGGATTCCGTCCGCGAGCTCATGGCTGCCGTTGACGAGTACATCCCGACCCCCGAGCGCGACGACGCCAAGCCGTTCCTCATGGCCGTCGAGGACACCATGACCATTTCCGGCCGTGGTACCGTTGCTACCGGCCGTGTCGAGCGCGGCGTGCTCAAGCTCAACGAGCCCGTCGAGATCGTCGGCATCAAGGAGACCCAGTCCTCCGTTGCCACCGGCATCGAGATGTTCCGCAAGACCATGGACTTCTGCGAGGCTGGCGATAACGTCGGTATCCTCCTGCGCGGCATCAAGCGCGAGGACATCGAGCGCGGCCAGGTTCTCTGCAAGCCCGGTTCGGTTCACCCGCACACCAAGTTCACCGGCGAGGTCTACGTCCTCACCAAGGAGGAGGGCGGCCGTCACACCCCGTTCTTCGATGGCTATCGTCCGCAGTTCTACTTCCGTACCACTGACGTGACCGGTACCGTCAAGCTCCCCGAGGGCACCGAGATGGCCATGCCTGGTGACCACATCACCATCGAGGGCGACCTCATTCACCCGATCGCCATGGAGGAGGGCCTCCGCTTCGCTATCCGCGAGGGTGGCCACACCGTTGGCTCCGGCGTCGTGAGCACCATCATCGAGTAACTTAGGCTTTTCCTGAGTAATCTCGGTTTCGCCGACTTCAAGGGACCCGGCTCCATCTCGGGGCTGGGTCCTTTTCTGTGGGGCCGTGTCACGGGCCGTCTGCAGGTATGTTGAGCTGAGCACGTGCGGGCTCAGGCGCACATACCGTCGAAAGATGTGGAACGTATCTGCAGATAAACCGCGACATGGAACATCACATTGACAACGTCGCAGGTAAGATGCTAGTCTTTTCCATCGTGCCCGTTGGGGGCGGTATTTGGAGGTAATTGATTCATGCGTACTCTCGTCACCCTTGCATGCACTGAGTGCAAGCGTCGCAACTACACGACGACCAAGAACAAGGCAACCATGCCTGATCGTATGGAGATCAAGAAGTATTGCCCCTGGTGCCGTCGTCACACGGTGCACAAAGAGACTCGCTAGTCTCTTATCGTTTACACGCCAGTAGTTCAATTGGTAGAGCATCGGTCTCCAAAACCGAGTGTTGAGGGTTCGAGTCCTTCCTGGCGTGCCAGTCTTCAATCCGTAAGCCTCGTCGTTTCGGGGCTTACGGTTTCCTGTGTTAAGCGCTCATTGCGCCGGAGGTAGCTACAATGGCCAACAAGAAGAACAAGAAGAAGGCTACGCAGAAGACCGACGCTGCCGCTGCGCCGTCTTCGAAGGCCGAGGTGAAGGCTACCAAGAAGAACGCCGAGGCGAAGCCTGGCAAGGGTGCTCGCGGCGGTAAGGCCACAAAGGCCACTGCGGTGACCAAGGCCAATGCAAAGGCGGCCAAGGCGAAGGACAAGAAGGGCAGCAAGCCCGGGTTCTTTGCCGGCATCGCGCGCTACTTCGCCTCCGTGAAGAGCGAGATGCACCGCGTGACCTGGCCGAGCAAGAAGGAGCTCATCAACTACTCCGTGGTGGTGTGCGCTTCGCTCGTGGTGGTCGGTGTCGTCATCGCGCTGCTTGACTTCGTGATCGGCGAGGGTCTCTTCCTCGTCTCTGGATTGAGGGGCTAAGCCATGTCGAAGCGTTGGTATGTAGTTCACACCTACTCTGGTTACGAGAAGAAGGTCAAGGATACCCTTCAGCATCGCATCGAGACGATGGGCATGCAGGACCGCATCTTCGATATCCAGATCCCCATGGAGAGCGTGACCGAGATCAAGGAAGGCGGAAAGCGCGAGACCAAGGATGTTAAGGTCTTCCCGGGCTATGTACTCGTCCGTATGGAGATGGACGACGATGCCTGGACGTGCGTTCGCAACACCGAGGGAGTCACCGGTTTCCTTGGCGGTAACGGAAAGCCTGCTCCGCTCTCCCGCGATGAATATAACAAGATGATGCGCAAGTCCAAGACGGGCGACGCTCCCAAGCGCACCACCGTTGGGCTCGAGGTCGATATGGCCGTTAAGGTTACCTCTGGTCCGCTTGCAGATTTCGACGGTAAGATTTCCGAGATCAACGCCGAGGCCGGCAAGGTCAAGGTCACGCTCGAGATCTTTGGCCGCGAGACCCCGGTCGAGCTTGGATTCGACCAGATCGAGGTCATTTCCTAAGGTTGGATTGTACGCGGGCCGGTGTTTCCCGTTCAGACCGCTCATCCGAACGGGTGCTTCTAGCACGGGCGCGCTTACGATAGTTCGATTTCACGTCATTCGGTTCAGGAAGGTTTTGAGATGGCTGAGAAGAAGATTGCCACCGTCATCAAGCTTCAGATTCCTGCCGGTCAGGCCAACCCGGCGCCCCCTGTCGGTCCTGCCCTTGGTGCTGCCCAGGTTAACATCATGCAGTTCTGCCAGGCGTTCAACGCCGCCACGCAGGACAAGGCGGGCGATATCATCCCCGTCGAGATCTTCGTCTACGAGGATCGCTCCTTCGACTTCGTGACCCACACGCCTCCGGCGGCCCACCTCATCAAGAAGGCCCTCGGCCTCAAGAGCGGTTCCGCCGTGCCGCAGCGCGACAAGGTTGGCCAGCTCTCCCAGGAGCAGCTCACCCAGATCGCCGAGACCAAGATGCCGGACCTCAATGCCAACGACATCGAGGCCGCTAAGAAGATCATCGCCGGCACCGCTCGCTCCATGGGCGTCACCGTCGCTGAGTAACGTTGTTTTCCTGCGGGTGCGCTAAGGTGGCGCACCCGTTTGCGCGCAATAGGGCGCGCGTTTGATGTGGGAGGGCATATGCCCGTTGACCACAGGAGGTAGAACATGCCGAAGCATGGAAAGAATTTCCGCGCCGCTGCGGAGAAGGTCGAGAAGTTCAAGCTCTACAGCCCACTTGAGGCCGTGAAGCTCGTCAAGGAGGTCGCTCCGGCCAAGTTTGACGAGACCGTTGAGGCCCACTTCCGTCTGGGTATCGACACCCGCAAGGCCGACCAGAACATCCGTGGTTCCATCTCCCTGCCCCACGGCACCGGCAAGACCGTTCGCGTCGCCGTGTTCGCCGAGGGCGAGAAGGCTCGCGAGGCCGAGGAGGCCGGCGCCGACGTCATCGGTTCCGACGAGCTCGTTGCTGCCATCCAGGGCGGCGAGATCAACTTCGACGCCGCCATCGCTACGCCGAACATGATGGCCAAGGTTGGCCGCATCGGTAAGATCCTTGGTCCCCGTGGCCTCATGCCGAACCCCAAGCTCGGCACCGTGACCATGGATGTTGCCAAGATGGTTGGCGAGCTCAAGGCCGGCCGCGTGGAGTATCGCGCCGACCGCTATGGCATCTGCCATGTGCCGCTGGGTCGCGTGTCCTTCGACGACCAGAAGCTCGTTGAAAACTACGCCGCTCTCTACACCGAGATCCTGCGCGTGAAGCCCTCTTCCGCCAAGGGTCGCTATGTGAAGAGCATTGCGCTCAGCTCCACCATGGGCCCCGGCGTCAAGGTCGACCCGTCTGTCCAGCGTGACTTCATGGCTGAGTAGCTCCTGCGACACAGCTTGTAGCTTGTTTGCTGAAGCCCGAGTGCCCCTGCGGCACCCGGGCTTTTTTATGACCTCTTTTGGGACGGGGTCGTTTTGGTTCATTCCTCATCTTAGGGTTATAGGACAAAAAGTGTGTCCGCTTCAGAGGTGTCGACGCAGGTCGGC
>ENA-ORUM01001939-ORUM01001939.1-human-gut-metagenome-genome-assembly--contig:-NODE-1939-length-13827-cov-2.755591_pt1 | contig 13827 bp, 17 predicted proteins | sample MGYA00242083_ERZ509217 | MGnify/ENA primary metagenome ERZ509217 (study PRJEB26280, sample SAMEA2338831) | human gut metagenome | biome: human gut; feature: human-associated habitat; material: faeces... | reverse complement strand
GTGTGGTGGTCTTATTTTGATACCCAATTTTCAACCTGTATAAAATTTTCAATGTACTTTTAATTTAGCCTTGACTTTTTATTTGCAGGCTATAATTGCGTTTGATGATCTCACCGTTAGCTTTTTGAAAAAATACATCCAGCGGTTTGTAGTGATCCCCCATAGTCAAATCGTCCATAGTAAATCTCTCATCCGTAGAGGAAACATCATTTGCCGTAACGATCAACTCGTATCTTTCCTGTTTCGCCTCAATGCAAAATCCATGTTTCTTCAAAAACGATCTTGCATCTGTTCCATGAACCCCCTCTGTTGAGATTTCTGTGCCATTTGCCAGATGATCTGCCACAGCAACCACATATTTCGTTGGGTACTTCTTACCATCATCCGTAATTAAATCATATTTCATACTTTGATTGTGAGACGGTATCCCGTTCTCATCGATATATCGCAAAGCATCTAGAATATGCTGGCGATTTATGTTTGGAAAAGCCATAGTCCTGCCCCCTGATCCCCTTGCAAAATCCTGATTTGTTTTTTCTGAAAGGAACTTCTGGACATGATGTCCAAAAGTGAACGTTAACTTATCTCCATTATAATGACATAAAGCACATACGACAAGATTTTGTATTACGATACAAAAACGATTAAAATACAAAAAGTTTTTGCACTGTAGTAAAAAAACTTTTTATCTTCATTCGTTGATAGCAAATGCCGCATATAAAGGGACACTCTTTATATTATTCTCGAAACCAAAATTCATGGATGATATTCTGATTGCTTTTTGAATACCATATTTTTTTATGAATACACCAAGACTTTTTGCCCTTACATTATCAGCTACTTTTACCTCCACAGGTATGATATCGCCTTCCGCAGACTGAATCACAAAATCCAGTTCTGCTTTTCCAATTGCTTCCCAGTAATAAAGATCCTACCCATTTGTTTTCAACGCAGCAGCAACATAACTTTCAGTTAATGCCCCCTTAAAGCCATCAAAGGCATTTGTTTCAGTTAGAATCATTTTTGCCGGTATGGAAAACTTGGAGCACAAAATCCTTGTATCCATCATATATATTTTAAATATTGTATCAGCCAAATCACGCTGATTTAAAGCCCATAGAAATTCTTCAAAATCCACAGGATACATCATAACCATATCCACCTTGCCAGCAGGAAAAGAGTATTTTTCTCTGTTTAAAGCTATTTCTAATAATCTTCCTGCTGTAATAACGTGTTATTCAGGTGCTTTTTCGAAAAAATACTTCAATGAAAGAAACGCTCTTTCACATGCCTGTATTTCATCAAATATAATAAAAGTTTCGTTTTTGAAAATGCTTTCTCCACTCCTAATAGACAGTTCTGTAATAATACGTTCTATATCAAAATCTTTCTCAAATATACTTACAAGCTCTTGAGAGTCTCCCATATTAAAGTAAACCGTATTCTTATAGTATTTTTGCTGCTTATAAGAGCAGTATATATTTTTCCGATTTGTCGTACACCTTTAATAATCAAGGGTATTCTTTTGCTGCTATTTTTCCATTTAAGTATTGTATTCTCTATTTTACGTTCCATAAAGTGTTATCACATAACATTTATTTTAACATAAAATCATTTGCTCATTAACATTATGATTCTCTTAAAATAGATATATAGTATCATAGCAGCTTTTTGCATAACAAAATTCTGCTCTTTTATAGTGAATTTTATCTATTTGTTTTTTCAAAAAAACAAGTACATTCCATACACTCCCTGGAAGTATATCCCCATAAAACTCTCCCTAATTGCATGACAGCTTCATTCTTCTTGCGGAAATAGGTACTTCTTGAAATATCCTTCATATAGTCCCTAAGTTTATCCACGATTTCATCAATATTCTGCATTTCCTGTGGTGAGAGATATGTATAATACAAGATCCAATAGTACAGTTCACCATTTTTATGCTTTGTTCTCAGCAAATCTACAGAACAGTCAATCATACGCAGCATATTCCTGCTTCTTGCAATGGTTTTTGTCTGCGATTCTATCTCTGTACCGTTCAAGTCAAGTCCTGCTTCATAGGTCAATTCCAGAAAACCTTCGATATCTCTACCATATTCCTGATAAAAATTTCGATTGATCCGATTTACGGAGACTTCCAAACTCCAAACAACATCTCTATAATGTTTCAACAGCAATTCTGTATTATGATATACTGTTGCGTCCTCTTTTTCTTTCTGCTTCATACCATTTTCACTCCCTTTACTTCTGGACATTATGTCCTAAAGTCACATTTCAATTTCCGACCACTCTGCCCCAACTTCTGGACATAATGTCCAGAAGTTCCCTTTGTCATCTAAATTTATATATCTTTAGCTTTTAGACATTATGTACAAAGGTAACAATCAATCATTTCCATATAAATCCTTTTGCATTTCCTGTTGATAGTAAAAATTGATCGTTGTCGGCGCATAATAAAGCGTAGTCAATAAATAAGCTCTAATATTGCCAATCTTCGCAGTCATTTTTTTCATGCTCTCCAGTACATACTCGATATGAGGTTGTCGTATTTTCAAAAACTTTTCCTTCACCATTGCATAAGGATATGGTACACCTCCAATGGTTACGTACTCTCTTTCTACACAAACAATATCGCAAATAAGCTGATACAGTTCTTCTACCAATTCCTTTTCCCTTACATTGCCATGCTCCATATAATAAGCATAATCAATATTCTCCTTTATTTTTTCCATAAAACAGATAATCCCATCAACCTTTGATGGATTGATGGGATTATTCTGACTCTTATAAATTTCACTTAACTCCGTATAAATACTGTCTTTTTCTCCGAAGTCCAGACTTCTGGTTTCCTGACTTTCAGAGTCCTGTTTTTTCGTACTGAACACTTCTGTTTTTCCGACTTCTGGCATTCTGTTATTTTCGTCTTTGGACTTCTGGTTTTCCGCAGTTAGCCCCTCTAAAGCAGGCAATGTAGGCTTTGAAGTAATAAAGTTTTTTACATATATGATGGCTGGTTTTCCCAATCCTCTTTTCTTTCTTTCAATCAAGCCAATGCCCTTTACAGTATCCAATTCCGCCAGAATTTTAACGCCTTTATCTTTTCCGCATTGCAGGTCAGCCATGACATTCTCCAAAGTATAAATGATATATACACGATTTTGATCATCCAGCCATCCATTTTTCATGGATAAGGACATTCTGTCCAGCATAAGACCATACAGCAGTTTTGCATCTGTTGACAATCCTTTGAATCTAGCTTCTTGCATCAGCGCTTTCGGTATACGGAAAAAAGCAAATTGTTCTGCCTCTATACCATAATAATAATCAAAATGATTCTTTCTCTCCACCCTCACCACCTCCTGCTCGCTGCTGTTTCCATTGCTCCAAAAGCTGACAGATAATTTCTTCCATAACTTCTTCACTATAGGAATCTGGAAAATATCCCTTAATTCTGTTCGCGTTTAACATAAATGGTTTATCTATTTTGACTTTCTTACAGCATAGTATTTCCTTTACACCATTCTGCGTCAACAACCCTTTTTGTGACTGTTCTTTACATTCTTCTGCCTCTTTGGTCTGCAATTTTATTTTTTCTTCCAGCAGGAGATCTGCTACCCACTCTTGTTCTTCTTTCTTCAAAAAGGATAACGCAATACCCGGAACAATACCTATTTTTTTCCGATCCAGCATTTCCAATAAATCATCATTCAGTCTGGCAAGCCAGACATACCTTTGTACCGTTTTTCCACTTTCTCCAAAAGCCTCTCCCATCTGCTCCAGTGTATGTAAACCACCTTGCACACCCTGATGTTTCAATGCTTCATACTTCATCTGATAGGCTTTTGCTTTCTGACTAGGCAGTATATTTCTGCGATAGATATTAGAATCTACCATCAGTATAGTTGCTTCATCATCATTGCAATCTGTCACAACTGCCGGAATGACATTTTGTCCGATTTCTTTGCAGGCTGCTGTTCTTTTGTGTCCGGATATGATCACATATCCACCTTGTTCTCTTTGTCGAACCAAAATTGGTTCCAAAACGCCATATCTTTTTACACTTTCTACCAGTTCCTGCATCTCTGCATCCATCTCAAATCGAAAAGGATGTTCTGGAAATTCATGTAAGTCTGAAATATTTATCTTTATGACACTTTTTCCTTTTTGCTCCATAGTATCCGAACCAAACAAATCATCATAGCTAGTCAACTTGATTTTATCCAAACCGTTCTTCACTTTCCAGCACCTCCTTTGTCAGCATTTGATATGCCTTTGCAACTTTTCCTTTGGAATCATAGCAAAAGATGCTTACGCCTCTTGTAGAAGCCTCCTGCGCTCTTACCGACATGGGAATCATACTTTCAAAAATCCTGATTTTTCTGCCGTAGGCTTCTTTTAGCATGGCTATAATATCTTTTGCATAGTTCGTTCTCTGGTCTACCATAGTGAGCAAAATACCTGCAATCTCTATTTTCGTATTGAGATGTCGTTTCACTTTCCCGATGGTTTTGATGAGCTGTTCTAAGCCTTTTACTGGCAAATATGCTGCCTGCACAGGTATGATGACACTGTCAGCACAAGAAAGTACATTGATGGTTAATGTACTCAAAGAAGGCATGCAATCGATCAAAATATAATCGTAAGCATCTTTTACCATATCTACATACTGCTTCAGTGTCCGCTCTCTGCTCATGACATTCACCAATGAAACTTCCAAACCGGAAAGTTCAATATTTCCCGGAAGGATGTCTACGTCCTCCCCATGATGAAGGATTCCCTCATGTAGACCGATTTCCTCATCCTGAATGATTTTCCCAAGGATGGTAGCCAGCGAAGTTTCCAATTGATCCGGCTGCGGATAACCCATACTGACTGTCAGGCTCCCCTGCGGATCAGCATCAATGAGAAGCACTTTTTTCCCTTCTCTTGCCAAACAGATTCCAAGATTTCCACAAGTTGTTGTTTTTCCTACGCCGCCTTTCTGATTGGCAACGGCAATCACTTTACTCATTTTCATTCTCCCTTCTTCTACGGGAGCACACTGCAGTTTGGGTATGCAAAACCAGACCTTGTTATATAGAAATGGTATAAAAATATGTAACTGCAAAGTTATGCCCCTGACAACTCCTTAAATTCCTTAAAAACTTTCTGTGTTGTTCGGGATATATGTCTTTTACCATATAGCCGCCTACATAGCCGTTCTGCGCGGATGTCAGATCGCCGTTATAACCTTTTTTCAGAGGCACGCCGATTTCGTTTGCCACTTCGTATTTGAACTGTTCCAAAGCGGCTCTTGCCTCAGGTACGTTTACTTTGTTGCTTGTAGAAGATGTGTTGCTCATGGTTAAAAACCTCCTTCAAAAAAACTGTTTGTTTGGTGTTGCAATGTTAGTATGACACGGACGCATTTTATTATGTCAGGTACATATTGGTACAAAAATTGTATAAATTTTCAAAGAAAATCTTGCGCAGCCGTTTTGTATCTTTTATATGCTTTCAAACCAATGACAAAATACCCAGCCGTTTTTTGTCCAGTTCATATAATACAGACAATTGTCCACCCCTTATCATAACCTCACAGGATGGACACATTACAAAGAAATTCCTCCCACAAAACACACAAAGAAAATAATGAACAAAAATTTTCCTTTTTCTATATGTATTATGTAGAAATTACAAAACGTCATCGACCGATATACCGGTATGCAATATAATGAGTGTATAAAAACGACTTGATTCTACGATAAAACAAACGCAAAACAAACAAAGGAGAGATGCGATTATGAAAGCTGGATTTATCGGACTTGGCATCATGGGCAAACCCATGGCGAAAAACTTATTGAAAGCCGGATGTGAACTGTATGTAAACGACCTGAACAAAGATGCCGTTGCAGAACTGGTTGCTGGCGGCGCAAAAGAAGGCGATTACGAAACCATCGGGAAAGAATGTGACATCGTTCTGATGATTCTGCCTAACGGCGCCATCGTTCAGGATGTACTCTTTGGCGAAAACGGTCTGGCAGGCTATTTGAAACCCGGCACTGTTGTATGTGACATGAGCTCTGTAACACCTACAGAATCCTGCACATGCGCAGAAAAACTGGCAGCAATGCAGATTGGCTTTGTAGATTCTCCTGTCAGCGGCGGTGAACCCAAAGCAATCGACGGTACACTGGCATTTATGGCAGGCGGCAACGAAGCAGACTTCGAAAAACTGAAGCCCTATTTTGACGCCATGGGCGCTTCCGCACTGCTCATCGGCAAAAGCGGCAGCGGTTCCGTTACCAAACTGACAAACCAGGTTATCGTAAACCTGACCATCGCAGCTGTTTCCGAAGCATTTGTACTGTGCAGCAAAGCAGGCGCTGACCCTGAAAAAGTATATCAGGCAATCCGCGGCGGTCTGGCTGGCAGCGTTATCCTGGACGCAAAAGTGCCCATGATGATCGAACGCAACTTCAAACCCGGCGGCAAAATCTCCATCAACCACAAAGACATCAAAAACGTTATGGCAACTGCGCATTCCATCGACGTACCCATGCCTCTGACAAGCCAGCTCTTCGAAATCATGCAGTACCTGAAAGTAACAGGCCACTTTGATGAAGACCATGCAGGCATCGTTCAGTACTTCGAAAAACTGGCAGGCGTAGAAGTGAAAAAAGTCAACGCTTAAGGAGGTCCTGTCATGAAATACGGATGTGGCACCACCATTGACAATTACAGCATTTTACAGGCTCTGGGCTTCGATTACATCGAACTGCCCGGCAACCAGATTTCTCAAATGACAGACGAAGAATTCGATGCACTGAAAACCATTCTGGAAAACGGCAGTGTCAAATGCTGCGGCTTCAATGCAGCTCTGACACCGGACATTGTTATCACCGGGGAAGGTTATGATCTGGAAAAAGCCAAAGCTTATGCGGAACTTCTCTGTAAACGCGGCAGCCAATTACATATTTCCGCCATTGGCATCGGCTCCCCCAAATCCAGAAAATTTCAGGAAGGCGACGATCTGGAAAAAGCATGGAAAGAAACAGAAGCGTTCATGACCATGTTTGCAGATGTGGCTGCACCTTACGGCATCATCGTCATGTATGAATCTCTGAATCATACAGAAAGCGCATTTGGTCTGAGAATTCGGGAAGGCGCAGATTTGGTAAAAAAAATCAATCGCCCCAACTTGAAAATCGTATTCGACATTTACCATATGGCTATGGAACAGGAAGACATTCAGGAACTGGAATACGCTCTGCCCTATGTGCATCACATCCACATTGCGGAACGTGTGGGCGCAGAACGCAGATATCCTTCCGATGCCCTTTATGACTATTACAAAAAACTGCTGACACCTGTCATCTGCAGCGGTTATCAGGGTGCTATCTGCACAGAAGCCTTTGACGGCGACGTCCGGGAAGGCGCAGAACGCTCCATTGACCTGCTGAAAAAGATTGTCGCAGAAATCGAACAGGAGGGATGATATGAAACAGGATATTTTAATCGGCTGTGTTGCCGATGACTTCACAGGCACCAGCGACGCTGCCTCTTTCCTTATGAGTAAAGGTATGAAAACCATTTTGTTCAACGGAAAACCCGATGGGGAAATTCCGCCCTGTCAGGCAGTTGTCATTGCTCTGAAAAGCAGAACACAGGAAACAAAAAGTGCTGTAGCAGATAGCATGGCTGCTTTTACCTGGCTGAAAGAACAGGGTGCGCAGCACTTGTATTTCAAATACTGCTCCACATTTGACTCCACAAAAGAAGGCAATATCGGTCCTGTGGTGGATGCCATGCTGGAAGCTTTCGGTGAAAAATACACCATTTTGTGCCCCGCTCTTCCCGTCAATAAACGGACTGTAGAAAACGGTATCCTTTATGTAGACGGTGTGCCTCTGAGCGAAACACACATGAAAAACCATCCCCTGACACCCATGTGGGAATCTGAAATTGCAAAACTCATGGACCCTCAGGGAAAATATCAGACATTGAACGTAAACACCGAACTGCTGGCAAAGAGCAAAGAAGAAATTCTGGCTGTTGTGGATGAGTTCGGCAAAGATAAAGAACATTTCTACATCGTACCCGACTATGTCAACGACGAAAACGGCACCAAAATCGCAGAAGTTTTCGGTGACCTGACTGTTCTGACAGGCAGCAGCGGTATTCTGGCACCTCTGGCTGCGAAATATCAGCAGGCACAGACTGCCAAAGACAACATGGAAAACAGTGTAGACGGCAAAGGCATCGTTTTGGCTGGCAGCTGCTCCAAAGCAACACTGGAACAAATCGCAGACTTCCAGACAAAAGGATATGCTTCATATAAAATCGATCCCATGGCTGTATTGTCTGGCACAGAAACCGTAGACACTGTATGGGATTTTGTAAAAACACACGCAGACGAAGAAGTGCTGCTCTACAGTTCCGATCAGGCAGAAAACGTGGCAGAAATCCAGAAAGTTGGCAAAGACAAAATTGCTGCTCTGCTGGAAGGTCTGACTGCTGCCGTTGCGGAACGTGCCGTTGCAAACGGATATACAAGAATCATCGTTGCTGGCGGGGAAACCTCCAGTGCCGTTGCGAAAAAATTGGGCTATCATTGCTTTGAAATTGGGGAAAGCATCGCGCCGGGTGTGCCGATCATGGCGCCACTGTCCAATGAAAACATCCGTATTGTTCTCAAATCCGGCAACTTTGGTCAGACAGATTTCTTTGCCCGTGCATTACAAATGACAAGGAAGTGAACAAATGGAAAATCTGAAAACCGCAGTATGGATTGCACACAGCTTGTTTGAAAGAGGAAAAGCCTCCGGCTCCTCTGCCAACATGAGCTTTAAAGAGAAGGATCGTATTTATATCACCGGCAGCGGAACCTGCTTTGGTACTTTGAAAGAAGAAGATTTCTCCGTACTTACTTTGGATGGAGAATGGATTTCCGATCCAAAGCCCAGCAAGGAATTTCCGCTGCACAAAATGATGTATGAAAAAAGCGAGGACATCCAGGCTGTCATTCATACACACAGCTTTTACGCAACTCTTTGGTCTTGTGCCGTACATGAAAACCGCACAGACTGCATCCCCCAGTACACCCCTTACCTGAAAATGAAATTAGGTACAGTGGGACTGGTTCCCTACGGAAAGCCCGGCTCTGAAGAACTGTTTTCCGCTTTCCGTCAGTGTGTTTCCGGCAGTGACGGATTCTTGCTGGAAAACCACGGACCCATCGTAGGGGGCAAAAATCTGCTGGATGCCTTCTATTGCCTGGAAGAATTGGAAGAAAGCGCAAGAATGGCTTGGGAAATCGAATCCAAGCAAGGTCCCCTTTCTTTCCGCAAAATCTGACATACAAAAGAAACCAACTGACAGAAATCATGTCAAGGAAAGGAGATTCCCATGCCACAATGTGTTGTAATCGCAGATGACTTAACCGGCGGAAATGCCACCGGCGTTCTTTTGAAAAAAATGAATTATCAGGCCTATACGGTCATGAATACAGAAAGCATGGATTTGCAGGCATTGGAAGACTGTGACTGTGTGATCTATCCCACCGACAGCCGCGGTGTTGCTCCGGAAGTTGCCTATGAACGGGTATACAATATTTGCAGCCTCCTGAAAGACGATGCTGTCAAAGTATACTCCAACCGCATCGACAGCACATTACGGGGCAATCTGGGCAGTGAAACCGATGCCATGCTGGATTGTCTGGGAGAGGATTATATCGCCATTGTTGCACCCTGCTTCCCTGCTTCCGGCAGAATCGTTGTCGGCGGCTATATGCTGGTCAATGGTCTGCCTCTGCATAAAACAGATATCGCCATTGACCCGAAAACACCTGTCAAAGTTTCGGAACCGGCAGTGCTGTTTCAGGAGCAGAGCAAATACAAAACAGCATCCATTCTCATGAAAGACCTGATGCATGGCAAACATTATCTGGCAGATGTGATGAAAGCTCACGTGGCAGAAGGCTGCCGGATTCTGGTGGTTGACTGTGTCACCCAGGAAGATCTGGATTTGATTGCCGATGCTGCCATCACCAGCAAGCTGAAAATCGTCGCTGTTGACCCCGGCGTTTTCACCGCAACATTATCCAGAAAACTCATCACACCCACTCAGAAAAAAGAGAAAAACCGGATTCTGGCTGTTGTCGGCAGCGTGAATCCCAATACAAAAGCACAGATGGAAGAACTGTGGCTGTCCCAACGCATCCATAACGTCTTTGTGAAAACAAGAGAGCTTTTGGAAAGCGAAGAACAGCGCAGCGCGGAAATTCAGCGGGTAATCCATGAAATTCTGGAAGTCAGTCACCTTAATACCGTTTCTACCGTAACCGGTGACGGCATCTATCCCGAAAACCGCATTGATTTCCAGCCTTATATGGAAAAATATCATTGCTCCATGGATGATGTGACCGATAAAATCAACTCCGCTTTCGCGGAAATCGCTTATGGCATCTTCCAGGCACAGCCGGAATATAAAGGTCTGTATACCAGTGGCGGCGATGTGACCGTAGCTGTCTGCAAAAGATTCCAGACTGCCGGCTTATCCCTGTCTGACGAAGTATTGCCTTTGGCTGCCTACGGTCAATTCCTGACAGGTCCATTCGCAGGCATCCATATCATCACAAAAGGCGGCAGTCAGGGTGAACGGGATGCCATCAACCGCTGCATTACCTATCTGAAAGAAAAACTTTACATTTAAAGAAAAAACAAACGGAAAGAGAGGAATTTCCATGAATAAAAAACCTAGAATTGCGATCCCTCTTGGAGATCCTGCGGGCGTTGGTCCCGAAATTGTCGTAAAATCTATTGCATCCCAGGAAGTTTTCGATGCCGCTGAATGTGTTGTCATTGGCGATAAAAAAATCATCGACAAAGCCATCGAAATCACTGGCGCAGATATTACCGTTCATGTGATCACAGAACCCGAAGACGGCGATTTCCGCCCCAGCGTTCTGAACCTCATTGATCTGGATAACGTAGATATGACAAAATTCGAATATGGCAAAGTCAACAGCATGTGCGGTCAGGCGGCCTTTGCTTATATTGAAAAATCCATTGCCCTTGCCAATGCTGGCAGAGTGGATGCCGTTGCTACAACACCCATCAACAAAGAATCTCTGAGAGCCGGAAACATCAACTTCATCGGTCACACTGAAATTTTCGGCGCACTGACAAACACAGAAGATCCTTTGACCATGTTTGAAACAAACGGCATGCGTGTTTTCTTCCTGACCAGACACGTTTCCCTGCGGGATATGCTGGACATGATCAAAAAAGACAGAATCAAAGACTATGTAAAACGCTGCCTGGAAGCTCTGCGGAAACTGGGCGTACAGGATGGCACCATGGCTATTGCCGGTCTGAACCCTCACAGCGGGGAACATGGTCTGTTCGGTTGGGAAGAAGTGAACGAAATCATCCCTGCCGTAGAAGAATTGCAGGCAGAAGGCTACCCTGTTGTAGGTCCCATTGGCGCAGACTCCGTATTCCATCAGGCTGCCATCGGCAAATACAACAGCGTATTATCCCTCTACCACGACCAGGGACATATCGCCACCAAAACTCTGGACTTCGAAAAAACCATTGCCATCACAAACGGCATGCCCATCCTGCGTACTTCCGTAGACCACGGCACAGCCTTTGATATTGCCGGCACTGGGAAAGTAAGCGCAGTCAGCATGATCGAAGCCATTCTGCTGGCAGCAAAATATGCACCTTATTTCACCAAATAATCACGTATTTATTTAAGGGAGGTTATGACAATGATCGGCGGATTAAGCGGCGACAGAATGTTATTAGGTCTTGCCATTGGTATTATCGTACTGATTTTCTTGGTACTGAAAACAAAAGTACAGGCATTTTTGGCACTGATCATCTCTACCATCATCGTTGGTGTTGTCGGCGGCATGCCTTTGACAAACATCACATTAGACGACGGAAAAACATTTGGCATCATCAATTCCATCACCACTGGCTTTGGCGGTACACTGGGCAGCATTGGTATCATCATCGGCTTCGGTGTCATGATGGGGCAGATATTTGAAGTAACGGGGGCTGCCAAGCGAATGGCATTCACCTTCCTGAAACTCTTTGGCAAAAAGAGAGAAGAAGAAGCCCTGGCTCTGACAGGCTTCCTGGTATCCATCCCCATCTTCTGTGACTCTGGGTTTGTGGTACTTTCCCCCATCGCAAAAGAAAAAATCTGTCATCGGGCTGGGTGTTGCACTGGCAGCTGGTCTGGTAATTACCCACTCTCTGGTTCCTCCTACTCCCGGTCCTCTGGGCGTATGCGGTATCTTTGGCGTTGACGTTGGTAAATTCATTCTGATGACCATCGTGTTGGCAATCCCCATGGCAATCGCATGTATTGCTTATGCTAGATTGTACCTGAGCAAAAAAATACTATCAGATTCCCAATGAAGACGACGAATTTGTATCTATGCCTTATCAGGAACCTACATATGAAGACACATTCAAAATGGAAGAAGAAGGTCTGCCTAGCACACTGCAGTCCTTCCTGCCCCTGATCGTTCCCATTGTACTGATTCTGATCAACACCATCGCTTCTGCTTTGGGCAAAACAACAGGTCCCATGGAAATCCTGATCTTCCTGGGTCAGCCCATCGTAGCCGTTGGTCTGGGTCTTTTGGTTGCTATTTTCGGTCTGGGCAGAAATCTGGATCGTCACACAGCACTGTCTGAAATGGAAAAAGGTATGATGTCTGCTGGTATCATCATGCTGGTTACTGGCGGCGGCGGTGCCCTGGGTCAGATCATCAAAGACTCCGGTCTGGGCACTTACATTGCGGAAGGTCTGTCTCAGACAGCTATCCCCATCATCATCCTGCCTCTGATCATCTCCACACTGATGCGTTTCATTCAGGGCTCCGGTACAGTTGCAATGACAACAGCAGCAAGTATCTCTGCTCCTATCATCGTCGCTTCCGGTGTCAGCCCTCTGCTGGGCAGCATCGCCTGCTGCGTAGGCTCCCTGTTCTTCGGTTACTTCAACGATAGTTATTTCTGGGTTGTAAACCGTACACTGGGTGTCAAAGAAGCAAAAGACCAGTTGATCACATGGTCTGTAACCTCCACCATTGCATGGGCTGTAGGTGTCATTGAGGTACTGGTACTGAGTTTCTTCATGTAATGATTTTCTGATTAAAACATCTCTTCTATATAAAAAGCAGGTATCCCCTTTTGGGAATACCTGCTTTTTTAATCTTCGTCTATACTGATATTTCTGGGGCTTTCCATATGATACACAATGCTTTCATAAGTCTGGATCATATTGCCCTGTTTCATGTTTTCAAAAATCTCCAAATGCTCCTGATATGTCTTTTCCATACGTCCCGGCACATGCAGCGAATGCAGCGCCAGATTACGCATACGATACATATAAGTGCCAAAAAGATTGTTCAGTTCCCGATTGGCAATATGGCTGACCAATTGAATATGGAACTGCATATCCGCTTCAAAAAAAGCCGTCACTGACTCCTGTTCCAACGCTTCCTTTTGCTGTTTCAAAAAAGATTCCAGCAGGTCAAAAGTTTCCTTTGTTTCTTCCAAATGCGCCTTCTGGGCAATTTCTCTTCCGCAATATCCCTCAATGGCTGTACGAATCTGATTGGTATCCACAAAGTCCTGTATGCCCATTTTATGCAGGCAAAATCCCTTGTTTGGCAAAATATCAATATATTTCTCCTGAGAAAGATACTGTATGGCATCTCTGACAGGTGTACGGGAAATCCCAATTTCCTTGGCAATCTTAGTTTCCGAATAGATTTCACCATACTCCATTTTGCCTTCCAATACCATGTTTTTGATGTGTTCA
>ENA-ORUM01001932-ORUM01001932.1-human-gut-metagenome-genome-assembly--contig:-NODE-1932-length-13889-cov-2.922510_pt1 | contig 13889 bp, 10 predicted proteins | sample MGYA00242083_ERZ509217 | MGnify/ENA primary metagenome ERZ509217 (study PRJEB26280, sample SAMEA2338831) | human gut metagenome | biome: human gut; feature: human-associated habitat; material: faeces... | reverse complement strand
AAGAGGCGCAGACCGGATTTGAACCGGTGAATCAGGGTGTTGCAGACCCACGCCTTACCGCTTGGCTACTGCGCCGTATTTATTTAACTATTAAAGTATAACAAAATACACGCAGTACGTCAATGGTGTTTTCTTTGATTTTATTTATCTTTTCCGCCAATCACATTATCTACGAAGAAGTCCTGTGCAAGGATATCTTCATCAGACATTGTTTCTCCTTCTTTTACAAGAACATTTCCTTTACTGTCTTTAAGTTCTCCGGCATAAACCTGAACTTCTCCACTGTTGATCTTCTCACGAAGTTCATTTACCTTGTCCTGAACATCCTGTGGTACAAGATCTTTGTTGAACGGAGCAAGTGCCGCACATTCTCCACCTTCATAATAGTTTGCAGAGATGTCTACTGTTCCGTCTGCTGTCTTCTTCATGATATCTTCAAAAATTGGTGCCCAGTTCCATACAAAAGATGTAAGAACTGCTTTCGGTGCAGATGCCTGCATATCTACATTGTAACCTACACAAAATGCCCCATTCTCTTCACATGTCTGCGGAACTGCCGGTGAAGAGGCCTCCATACCCATGTATTTGATTCCATTGTCGATCAGAGTCTTTGCATTCTGGGACTCAATGTCAAGATCATACCAGCTGTCTGCCCAAAGTACCTGAACAGTCGCATCCGGATTCGCATATTTAGCTCCAAGTGCATAAGAGTTGATTGCTGTACGTACAGAAGCCTCATCCATACTTGCACAGAAACCTAACTGATTGGAACCTTCATTCATCAGTGCACTTAAGTAACCTGTCAGGAAATCTCCCTCATATCCACGAATCTGAAATTCAATAATATTGTCATAAACATCATTTCCCTGCTGTGCGAAAACAACGTCCGGATACTCTTCCTGAAGTTCAGAGAGGATTGCTGCATATCCTGCAGAACATCCGAAGATAATGTCTGCACCTTCATCAACAAGCTCTTCTACTGTAGACTCAATCAGAGAAGTATCCTCTTCTGAAATCTCTTCCATTGTGATCAGATTTGTCTTTGTATCAATTCCGACATTCTCACATGCCTTTACAAGACCTTCATGCATAGACTGCGCCCATCCACCATCTTCTACAACTGAATACTCCATCTCACCGATGATAAGCTCAGATACATCTTTCTTTTCTTTCTTTGCATCTGCTTTCTCACCATCTCCTGCAGAAGATCCACATCCTGCTGTCAGGCTTGCTACCAACGCTGTTACCATTAACATACTTACGATTTTCTTTTTCATTACATCCTCCTAAAATATTTGAAACTAATAAACTGCTGTTTTCTATATCGCTCACAATGCATTGTGAATAGAAACTATTTTATCTGCTCTCACGGTCATATGGCTTGGCAAGTGCTGCCGGTTCTGCGGTATGTTTCTTCCTGAAATTTCCTGTGGACAGGATAAATACAATCACTGTTGCCACATATGGAAGAGCACTGTAGAATTCTGTCGGTACGGACGGAAGATAAATCTGTAGATTACTTCCCAGACAACTAATGAATCCGAAGAGTAATGCTCCCCCTGTCAGAACCAATGGATTCCAGGATGAAAATGCAACCAATGCAAATGCGATCCATCCTTTTCCGGCTGTCATTCCACTGTTCCAGAAATTTGTATTTGCAAGGGAAACACAGGCACCGCTGACTGCCATCATCATGCACCCGAAGATAATATATCCATATCTCATGGCAAATACATTTTCTCCCGCTGCATCAAGCACTGCCGGGTTCTCTCCCAGAGCACGAAGCTTTAATCCATATCTTGTTCTGTAAATATAGAATACAGATAATGGAACAATAAAATACATCGCATAAGTGAGCAGGCACTGCTTGAAGAAAATATCTCCGAGCACCGGAATCTTTGAGAGCAATGGAATTGCAAACTTCTCAAACTTCAGATTCGCTGCCACACCGGCAACATCTTTTCCTATAAATCCACTCAGTCCTGTTCCGAAGATCAGCATTGCCATACCGCATACGGTCTGATCGGACTGGAGTGTAACTGTCAGAAATGCGAAAACCAGTCCCAGGATTGCTCCTGTAAGAAGAACAACCAGGAAGGATAATGCAAGGTTCTGTGTCTTTACTGCTGTAATGTATCCACTGACAGCTCCCATCAGCATGACACCTTCGACTCCCAGGTTCATAATTCCTGCTCTCTCGGAGAATGTTTCCCCGATTCCTGCATACATTACAGATACTGCATAAACCAATGCGCCCGAGCAAAGTGAAATAATTAATGCTATCATGCCTTCACCTCCTGATTTCTTACAATTTTATAACGCTGGAAGAAATCTCCTGCAATGACAAAAATCATAACTGCTCCCTGAATCATAGTTGCAATCTGCGCCGGAACTCCAAGCACCTGCACCGTAGCACTGCTGTTCTGAAGTCCTGCAAAAAGAATTGATACAATCACAACAACCAGAGGATTCAGACGACTGAGATATGCAATAACAATTCCCGTATAACCTGCATTATTCGGCATCTGCTCAATAATACGGTGTGTCACTCCTGCATACTGTACATAACCAGCCAGTCCTGCAAGACCACCACTGATTACAAGTGCAAGAATAATATTTCTTTTAATATTAATTCCTGCATAACGTGCAGAATTCACACTGCTTCGAATTACCGACAACTGATAACCATCCGTTGTATATTTATACGCAAGGAAAATGAGAACAGCTACAATCAAACCCAGGATAATTCCGGCACTGATGCCACTTTCTCCAAGTTCCGGAATTTCAAGTCCGGATGGAATTCTTTTTGTCTGTCCCACATTCTGTCCAGGCATTTTCCAAGGTCCGAGTACCAGATAACTCAGAATGATCAATGCAATGTAATTCAGCATCAATGTTGTAATGCTTTCGTTAACATCCCAATATGCTTTTGGAATAGCAGCAAGCAATGCCCAAAATGCTCCTCCAAGGAAGCAGCACACAGCAAGAATGATACTTCCCGCAATTCCTTCCACCTTTGGTCCAAACAGTACGAACACACCTCCGAAAATGGCTCCCATCGCATACTGTCCTTCCGCTCCGATATTATTCAGATTCATCTTAAATGTCAGTGCCACGCCAAGTCCACAGAACATCAGTGGCAGACTGGCATTGATCATCTTACGGATTCCTTTTCCTGAAAGGAACACTTTCGTGAGCATCTTACTGTATACTTGCAGCGGATTAAATCCTACAAAAGCAATGATGATTCCACAAAATGCAAATGCAAGTATCGTAAATAAGATGGATGTCAGCACGATACGAAGCATTCCGACATTTTCTCTTTTTTCAAGTCGTATTTTATTTTTCATAACGTTCACCTGACATAAGCCTTCCTATTGTATCGTAATCTGCTTCATTGCGGTCAAGCACTGCCATCATCTCACCTGAACAGAGAACTCCGATCCGGTCTGACATTTGGAATAACTCATCCAGTTCCTCTGAGATCAGAAGTACTGCTACACCTTTCTTACATTGCTCAAGGAGAATCTCATGGATGGCCTCGGCTGCTCCCATATCCAATCCACGGGACGGGTATACCGCTACAAGAAGAACCGGATCTCCACCAATCTCTCTTGCAACAAGAAGTTTTTGCTGATTTCCTCCGGACATCAGAGAAACCGGACTCTTGTCTCCTGCTGTCTTGATCGCATAACGGTTGATTTCATCCTGTACAGTGTCATGAATTACTTTCTTCTTCAGAATATGATTTTTACTGAATCTAGGCGTATCATACTCCTTTAAGATTCGATTCTCTTCCATATTCATTCCCGGAACAAGTCCCATACTCAGCCTGTCTTCCGGAATAAATCCTACTCTTTTCTTCACGCGTGCTTTCGCGCCCTGTGTCGTGACATCTTCACCACTGATCGTAATTGTTCCACCAATTACTTTGCGCAGTCCTGTTACTGCCTCTGCCAGTTCTTTCTGTCCGTTTCCGGCAACTCCTGCAATTCCGAAAATTTCTCCTGCATGAATGTCAAAAGATACCTTTTTGATTGCTTCAAGTTCACGGTCATTCTTCACAGTCAGATCTTTTACTTCAAGAACAACTTCCTCTCTCTTTGTGCCACCTTCATTTTTATGCGGTTTCAGTTCACGTTCTCCGACAACTGCTTTCGTCAAACGCTCTACTGTTGCTTCCGATGCAGGCATTGTATCTTCTACTTCTCCACCCTTTAACACAGTGATACGATCGGCGAACTCCATAACTTCATTCATTTTATGGGAAATAACCACGACACTCTTTCCACTATCTGCCATGCGGCGAAGTACATGGAACATCTCTTTTGCTTCCTGTGCCGTTAAAACTGCTGAAGGTTCATCGAGAATCAGGATATCCGCACCTCTGCAAAGGAGCTTGACAATCTCAACTCTCTGCTGCTCTCCAACAGACAACTGCCAGATCAATGCTGATGGCTCTACATCCAGATGGAATTCTTTTGACCATTTGCCAATCTGTTCTTCCATTTCCTTCTTATTTAATATAAATTTACATTCCGGCATGTACAAAAATACATTTTCTGCTGCTGTTAATGTCGGGATCAGACGGAAATGCTGATGTACCATACCGATTCCCATCTCAACTGCATGCTTTGGGGAACGGATGGAAACTTTCTTCCCTTTATGAAGGATCTGACCTCCATTTGGTTTGTAAATTCCATTCAGAATATTCATAAGTGTACTTTTTCCGGCACCGTTTTCCCCGAGGAGAGCATGTATCTCCCCTGGATATAATGTAAGGTCTACGTCCTTATTCGCTGTTACACTGCCGAATGTCTTTGTGATGCCACGCATCTCAAGAATAGGTTCTTTCATCTTCTTATCTCCAGTAACTCATTCTGTTTCTATTGCTATCAAACAGTTACTCAGCCTCTACAGGAATGAATGAAAATGTTGTCACATCAAACAATCCCATATCTGTCAGCTTAATCTCCGGAATTACTGCAAGTGACATAAAGCACAGTGTCATTACCGGCTCAACATCTCCACAGATTCCAAGTTCTTCATATGCTTTCTCGTGAATATCTGTCAGTTTCTGATCTACCCACTCACCACTCTGATCACTCATCAGTCCGGCGATCGGCATTGGCATGCTTTCGATCACTTTACCTTCTTTTACAAGAACCATACCGCCTTCCTGCTCGATCAGACTGTTTACTGCAAATTCCATCTCTTCATCACTGACTCCGACAACAATGATATTGTGAGAATCATGTGCGATGGACAATGCAACTGCACCTTCCTTGATTCCGTATCCTTTCAGGAATCCACAAGCTACATTTCCTGTTCCCTGATGACGCTCAACAACAGCTACTTTCACAAGATCAACTTCTGGATTTCTTATGAACTCTCCATTTGCATCCAGCTCAATCTCCGCTGTATCTTTCGCTGTTACAACTCCACCCGGAAGAATCTTGATTACATTTACTTTGTTTGATTTCAGGTTCATTTTAAATTTCTCTTTGGAGAAATCTTTTACGATCACACTTCCCTTAACGGAAGAAATATCACATTTTTTGATCTCCGGCAGATATTTTCCTTCTTCTGCCACCAGAGCACCTTCTACAAATACACGGTTTACGTGGAAATCTTTCAGATCATCCAGAAGAACGACATCCCCACGGTATCCCGGTGCAATTGCTCCTCTGTCTTTCAGGTCAAAGCATTCTGCTGCGTTAAGTGTTGCCATACGAATTGCTGTCACAGGATCAAGACCTTCCTCTACACAGATACGCAAATGATTATCAAGATGTCCTTCGTGAAGGATTGTCTTCGGCTGACGGTCATCAGAACAGAGCAGGCATCTTCTACTGTTCTCTGCTGTCATTCCCTTGATCAATGTGCGAAGATTGTGACATGCAGAACCCTGACGGAGAAGAATGTATATTCCTCTTTCCAGACGGTCATTCATCTCTTCTACTGTAGAACATTCATGATCTGCTGCGATTCTTGCAGCGGCATATGCATTCAGCTCTTTTCCTGTGATTCCAGGTCCATGTCCATCAATAAATTTGCCTTCCTGTTTTGCTACAATGATCTTATCCAGATCACTGTCTGCCGCATTGATCACGCCCGGAAAATTCATGAATTCACCAAGTCCGGCAATTCCCTCTCTTGTGATCGGCTCTTTCATTGCTTCTGCATCAATCACCGCACCTGAATGCTCGAATGGTGTAGCCGGTACACAGGATGGAAGCTCATATTTCACATCAAGCACTGTGTTCTCAGCTGCTTTCATCATATAGTCCAGACCGGCGATTCCACATACATTTACGATTTCATGTGGGTCTGCCATAATTGTTGTTCCTCCATGTGGAACTAACAGGCGTCCAATCTCCTCTGGACTTACATAAGAAGATTCGATATGGATGTGGCTGTCGATAAATCCAGGTGCTGCATATCTTCCTTCTGCATCAATCACTTTCTCGCCTTCATACTCACCGATACCTGCAATCTGATCTCCTGAAAATGCAATGTCTCCCTCCTGGATTTTTCCAGAAAATACATTTACGATTTTACAATTTTTAATTACAAGGTCAGCTGGAATGCGACCTGCTGCTGTATCAATTAATTTTTTTAATTCTACTTTCATTGTTGCTGCATCTTTCATATCAGACAGCCTCCTTTTCACTTATTTACTACAGCCGGGTCGGCTTAGATCCGGCTGTAATTTCATTTCCTATTATATTTTATTTCTCACGCACTGCAAGAATCGGGTCAAATATTTTCAGGTTTACATAATCAACCGGTCCAACATCTGTAATCGCATAATCCGGAATGGCTGTAATTGGGAAGAAGAACATATACATCATCGGATTTGGAAGATCTGATCCAAGACTTCTCGCTGCCTGGTCAATCTTCTTTTCCTGTACTGCGATTTCTTCCGGTTCTGCATCACTTACGATTCCGCCAACCTGGAGTGGAAGGAATTCTATAATCTCTCCGTCAGCAACAACAACCTGTCCACCGCCCTGCTCGATCACATAGTTTGCTGCAATTGACATATCCTCTGCACTGACACCCATAACAACCAGGTTATTGTCATCCGGTGCTGCAGAAGATGCCATTGCACCTTTCTTCAGTTTCCAACCTGAACAGAATGCCAGGGACTTATTTCCATTTCTTCCGAAACGTTCCAGTACAGATACCATAGCTACATCTTGCTCTGTATCTGGCTGTACGATACCGTCTTTTACCTGCAGGACAACATCTCTTCTCTTACGTACAAATGGTCCTTTGACATCCATTGCCAGGACATCTACTTCTCCATTCTGGATACTTGTCTTATACTCAAAATCTTCTTTTGTTGTAAGTTTACACTTCAGTGCACCCTGCAGTACACTGCTTCTCTTTGGTGCTTTCAGTTCATAGGAAAGCTTGTGATCCTCAGCAACCATAGTTCCATTTGTCATAACCTTGCATACTTCGAACTCTTCAATATTCTTAACAAAAAGAATATCTGCGATTCTTCCCGGACAGATGGATCCGATCAGATGATCGATACGGTATGCCTCGGCACTGTTGATCGTTGCCATCTGGATTGCTGTCATCGGCTCAACGCCTGCTTTGATTGCAAGACGAACCACGTTATCAAGATGTCCTTTGCTCAGAATATCTGTTGCAGTTACATCATCTGTACAGAAGCTTACTCTTCTTACAAATGCCGGATTTACTTCTGTTACAGCTTTAATGTTTTCTTCCAGGAAATGTGTTACACATGACTCACGGATCAGCATATGCATTCCTTTTCTCATCTTCTCAACAACTTCTTCATGTGTGTAGCTCTCATGATCAAGACGAACTCCACCACACAGATAACCATTAAGATCATTACCTACTGCCATCGGTGCACATCCGAATACCGGGAGTCTGTTTTTCATTGCCTGAGCGATTGCTCCAAGTGTGTTCTCGTCTTCTTCCTGCATAGACTCACGTACTGTCTCCCATACACCATAGCACTCCGGCCACTGCTGAACTTCTTTGTGAACCTCTTCTGTGAAATTAAATGCTACTGTTGATTCCGGGATTGTATATGGAGTCTTATATGGTGCTCCCCAGAATACTTTCAGAGGACTCTGTTTCATCTCTGCAAGAACTTCTTTTAATCCTTCAAGTCCGGATACGGAAATATACTCGTCCAGTCCTGAAATCATACTTGTTGTTCCTCTTGGCACAACAGCTTTTGCATAACTTGTAATACTCATCTTACTGCACTCGCTATGGATATGTCCGTCGATCATACCTGGTGTCAGATAGTATCCTGTAGCATCAATGATCTCTGTATCCGGTCCGATATAATCCTCTACATCCCCAACTGCTGCGATCATATCGTTGTAAACTGCAACATCAGCCGGATAGATCTCGCTTGACATTACGTTCACAAGCTGTCCACCTTTGATCACCTTGTGTGCCGGAAGGATTCCTCTTCCTGCACGAATCATCTCTTTGAGTGCTTCCTTGTTTGTTCTTTCCATCTCTGAACCTCCTATAAATATTTTAAAAAATAAAAAAGATACATTGTCCGCATGGTGGCTAATCAGGTTTCCCGTCCTGCAATGTATCTTTGAAGAATTTTCAACTCTATTTAGTTTGTCTTATGAAACGCACAACAATTTTTTCACTCCAACAATAGCTTTGGATTCCATAGATTTACACAAGTCTGCGTCTTTATTTAGATAATAGCATATTTTCAAAAAATTTCAGCATTTTTTGTGATTATATTTTCTTTGTTTTATTGATAAGCAGTACTTATAGAAAAAGGGGTGTTCCACCTATCTTGGAACACCCCTGCCACTCTTTTTCCGTTACAGTTACAGTAATCTTAATCTTCTATATTCTCTTTATTTTTCGTCTGAATCCTCTTTGCTTTTAAATGGAATCACTTCGCATTCATTTGAAGCTTCTTCGTCTTCTTCGTCATCTTCTTCGTCTTCTTCCTCAAGAAAGCTTTTGATTTTTGATAAACAAATTTTGATTTTCCTGAACGAATTTTCACTCTTTACATCGGTTTCATCTTTCTCTGCATCCGGCACAAAATTCTCTGATGACTGTTCCTCCGTGTCCTCTGTAATCACAGGCATCGCGATTGTCTCACCCAAAGTTTCGGACTCTTCTGAGCTATCTCTGTTTTCGGTCACTGCCTCTGTTTCAGTCGCCGCATTTATTTCTGTAACTCCTTCTGTCTCAGCCGTTTCATTTATTTCAGATGTTACTTCTGTCTCAGCTTCTTCCGTAGTTGCATCTGTCGCAACTGCTCCTTCTGCTTCTGTAGTCAGATCTGCCTCTGGCTCCTCTTCTGTTTCGTCTGTTCCATTAATTCCTTCTGACAGCGCATCAACTGTCTTCTCTTCCTCTGACACTTCTTCTACTTCTGCCTCTGGCTTCGGTTCACACGGCATCCCCACTGTAAAGCAGCTTCCGGATCCCAGGATACTTTCTGCATCCACCCATCCATCATGTACTTCAGCAATCCATTTTACAACAGAAAGTCCCAGTCCAAAATGACCTTCTCCGGCACCTAAAGGATCCCCTCTGAAAAACCGATCCCATACATGTGGCAGATCCGTCTCCGAAATTCCAATTCCCGCATCTGCAATCTTACAGGTAAATTCACTGCCTTTGCTTTCAACAACAACTTTGATCAGTCCAATCTCCCGGCTATAATCAATGGAATTCTCCAGCAGATTTAACAACATCTTCCGATAACAGTTCTCATCCACTTCTGCATAGATCTCCGGTTCAATCTCATATTCTATCTGCACCGGTTCATCTGCTTCCTGAAGTCTGCTGATCTGACCTTCTATAATTCCTGTTGTCAGTTCACTGATATTCATACGTTTTTTATAAGCCGGCTGGCATCCCTGATCTGCCTTTGCAAAAAATGAGACTTCCTGAATAAAATCTGAAAGAATCTGTGCCTTTTTCTGCACCAGTTCAATCTGCCAGCGCTGACGCTGGGACAGTCTCCAGTCGCCAAGGCACCATGCGCTTCGTGTAAGAATCACACTGACCGGCATCCACATCTCCTGTACAACATTTTCTGCAAAATGTCCCTCCTCGCGCACATCCTCAAGTAATTCATTCAATGTCAGCTGCAGTCTCTCCAATTCCGCATCAGATTCTTCCAGTTCCAACTGTCTGGAGAAATCTTTTGTTCTACAGATTTCCGCCGCTGACTCTGCCAGGTCTGCAGTCCGTTTCAGAGCCTCTCTTACCAGAAAGTACCCAATTGCAAGAGATGCGATGAAAACGATTGGAAGTACCACCTTCGCCATCGCTTTTGCTGACTGCGCATCTGTTCCACTTATCACTGTAGCAAGAAACAACGCAATGCCTGTTGCCACGAATATGCACCCTGTATATTTTAGTGTTAATTTTATTTTCAAAGATATTTTTTTCATTCGTACTCCTCCAATGGAATCTCTGACATTCCAAATTAAATTATAGCACATTTTTAAACAGTATGTTGTGAAATTCTTCTTAAATAAAAAGTTTTTATTATGCTTTTCCTCCTTGTATTTCTCTCTGATTTGCCCTATCCTAAAAAGTAAATATATCAGCAAAAAAAGATTTTTAAAACAATTTGAAAGAAGGAAATATCTATGAACAATTCAGTTTCTCAAGAACTATTAAAATTTCTTCAAAAGAGTCCCACAGCGTTTCATGCAGTTCAACAGATGAAATCAGAGCTTCTTGCAGTTGATTTTACTGAACTAAAGGAAAATCAGCGTTGGAATATAGAATGCGGCAAACACTATTTTGTTACACGAAATGACTCTTCCCTGATTGCGTTTACAATTCCGGAAAATGGTATTGACAAGATGCACATTCTGACAAGTCATAGTGATTCTCCGACCTTTAAGATCAAAGAGAATCCGGAGATCGAAGTAGAAAAACATTATGTGAAATTAAATGTAGAAAAATATGGTGGCATGCTCTGTGCACCCTGGTTTGACCGTCCGCTCTCTGTTGCCGGACGCGTTATAATAAAAGATAAGACAAACGGACAATTCACGAGCAAACTCGTCAATATTGACCGGGATCTTGTTATGATCCCGAATCTCGCGATTCACATGAACCGTGAGATCAATAGCGGTTACAACTACAACGCACAGAAAGATCTTCTCCCACTTTATGGCTGTGGTTCTCCTAAGGGAACTTTTATGGAACAGATTGCTGAAGCTGCCGGGGTAGAAAAAGATGAAATTCTCGGTCATGATCTATTCCTTTATAACCGACAGGAAGGTTCCATCTGGGGGGCTTCTGAAGAATTCATTTCCAGCGGCAGACTTGATGACCTGCAGTGTGCCTTCGCATCACTTCAAGGTTTTCTTTCCGGTGAGAAAAAAGAATGTATGGCTGTACACTGTGTTCTGGATAATGAAGAAGTTGGAAGCGGTACGAAACAGGGCGCCGCATCCACGTTCCTTTTTGACACACTGATCCGTGTTCACGAAGCACTTGGATATGATGGAGAAGATTATCGTGTCCATCTTGCAGACAGCTTTATGATCTCTGCGGATAATGCTCATGCAGTTCATCCAAACTATACAGAGAAAGCAGATCCGACAAACCGTCCTTACCTGAACGAAGGAATCGTGTTGAAATTCAATGCAAACCAGAAGTACTGTACGGACGCCGTATCTGCTGCCATGTTCCGCGACCTATGTAAGCGGGCAGATGTTCCGGTTCAGACATTCACAAACCGCTCTGATATGGCCGGTGGCTCTACCCTTGGAAATATTTCCAACACTCAGGTTGCGCTCAATACCGTTGACATCGGACTTCCGCAGTTGGCAATGCATTCCCCTTATGAGACTGCAGGTGTGAAAGATACTGAGTATCTGGTACGAGTTGCAAAAGAATTCTTCTGTTAGTAAAAGAAGGAGCAGGGATTTCATTATGACGAAATCCCTGCTCTTTATTTTTTACAAATGCTTTCTCAGCGCGTCTACATAATAAGACGCATAACGACTGAAAATAATATTTTTCTTTTTAATAATACCGATCCTCATCGTTTTATCAACATCTAATGGCTTCGCTATAATACTGCTTCCATTTAATTTCTGGTCGATCACACCACTGCTTACTGTGAATCCGTTTAATCCGATCACCAGGTTAAATAAGGTTGCCCTGTCTCTTACCTGTATACTCTTCGGAAAATCAAGCATACTTATAAATTCCTCTGAAAAATAAAACGAATTATTATTTCCCTGTTCATAGACAAGATACGGATATAGCTGTAAATCTTCCATAGAAATCATTTCTTTCTCTGCCAGTGGATGATCTTTACAGATAAATACATGCGGTTCTGCAACAAACATTTCCTCAAATTTCAACTGATTATTCTTTATCAGCTTCAGAATCACATCTTCATTGTGTTCCGAAAGATAAAGAACCCCAATCTCACTTTTTCCGCTTGCCACATCTTCAATGATCTCGCCCGTCTGTGTCTCTCTTATAATAAAACTATACTGGTCTGCATCATATTCTTTGATCAGATCAACAAAAGCATTTACCGCAAACGAATAATGCTGGCAAGACACAGAAAACTTTGGTGTCCTTCTCTCTCCATTTCCAAAATGTTCTTTCATATTGTCAGCCTGCTCTAAGAGCATCCTTGCAAAGGACAATAGCTCTTCGCCTTCTCTTGTAACAGTAACGCCTTTGTTAGACCTTGTAAATGCAGTCACTCCCATCTCTTTTTCAAGATTATGAATTGCTGCACTAAGCGACGGCTGTGAAATAAAAAGCTTTTCTGCAGCCTCCGTAATATTCCCACAATCCGCAACCGTAACTAAATAGGTTAATTGCTGTAATGTCATGTTCGTTCACTCCTTATTGAAACTGATATCCGGGCTTATCATAAAAGTATTCCCCATAACCATGTTGAGACAAATGGCTGTAAAAAAAACATAATAACACCTACTGAACCACAGATCAAATAAAAATCATTTATTTTTGAATCTGTTTTCATTAAGGTTGCTTTTCCCGGCTTTTCATGCTATACTATCACCCGTTACAAAACTCTAAAAAACCAAGGTCTTACAAGGGTTTCGCCGATTTCCGGCGTAAGGTCATATACTTACTGTATATGCCTTCCGCGGCATTCGTCAAATGTCCATGCAATCATGGCCGCCTGACTCATTGCTACGCGAAAATGAATCGAGTGTTCGTGACCTTCCACTCGTAAAACAAAACTAGAGGAGAACTGAATAATGAAAAACTCAAGTAACAAAGTGCTTTACCTGGCACAGGCAGCCATGATCGCTGCCATCTATGTCGTACTGACTGTTGTCGGTGCATCACTGGCTTTTGGAGAGGTGCAGATCCGTTTTGCGGAAGCACTGACGATCCTCCCGGTATTTACTCCGGCTGCAATCCCTGGATTGTTTGTAGGATGCCTCATCGGAAACACACTTGGAGGTGCGATCCTGCCTGACATTATCTTCGGCAGCCTTGCAACACTGATCGGTGCCATCTTTACATGGTCTTTAAGAAACAAGAGCAAATTCCTTGCCCCTGTTCCTCCGGTTGTTGCCAACATCATCGTAGTTCCATTTGTATTAAAATACGCTTATATGGTTCCACTTCCAATTCCTTTCATGATGCTGACAGTTGGTGTCGGAGAAGTGATTTCCGCCGGTGTGCTTGGTCTGATTCTTTACGGAGCACTTAACAAATATCGAGGAATTATCTTTAAAAAAGCTTTATAGATTTTTCTTATGTAACCTAAAAACGACAGGATCTTCATTTGAACTATTGAAGAACCTGTCGTTTTTATTCCATATTCTAGTAACTGTTCAGAGCCAACCTCCAAAATGCTACGCATTTCGTCGGTGTGGCGT
>ENA-ORUM01001928-ORUM01001928.1-human-gut-metagenome-genome-assembly--contig:-NODE-1928-length-13921-cov-3.676619_pt1 | contig 13921 bp, 16 predicted proteins | sample MGYA00242083_ERZ509217 | MGnify/ENA primary metagenome ERZ509217 (study PRJEB26280, sample SAMEA2338831) | human gut metagenome | biome: human gut; feature: human-associated habitat; material: faeces... | reverse complement strand
CCTTGGCGCGCAAGGCTTCCCGGCGGTAGACCTGGTAGACATTTGGTAGACCGGCAAAGAGAGAAGGGCAAAATCGGAACCATCACCGCTCTCGGTTTGGGAAGTCCGATTCAGTTTGTACCTCAAAAGAGATGGTAAGCGTCTCGCCGCTGCGCAGGATCTGGAGTGAGACAATATCTCCCGGGAGTACATCAGCTTTGGCCTGTTTCAGCTCCACAATGGTGCTGACTTCAGTGCCATTTAAAGCAGTCACCCGGTCATCCGCGCGAAGGCCGGCGGCGTAGGCGTTACTGTTTTGTTCCACCTGGGACACCCGGAGCGTGCCGTCGCTGGAGTCCACGGTGAAGCCCAGAGCGGGCTGCCCCGCAATGAGCCAATCTGCTGTCTCTTTGACATTGGTCATGGGGATGGCAAACCCAAGCCCCTCCACGGTGTTGTCTTCAGCCACAATTTTCATGGTGGTGATGCCCACCACCTGGCCGTGGTCATTGATGAGAGCGCCGCCGGAGTTGCCGAAGTTGATGGGTGCGCTGGTTTGAATGACTTCCATATTGACTCCGTCCACATTGACGATCCGATTCAGCGCGGAGACGATGCCCTGGGTGATGGAAGTCCGGTAGCCCAGTGGGTCTCCGATGGCCACTACCATATCTCCGCACAGTAGCTGGTCCGAGTCGCCGAATTCTGCAGGGGTCAGGCCATGGGTGTCCACTTTCAGCACCGCTACATCTGCGTCTGCGTCCGCCCCCACCAGCTTGGCCTCCAGGATGGTGTCGTCGTGAAAAGCGGCGTAGACCCGCAGGCTGTTGGCCACCACGTGGGCATTTGTGAGCAGGTAGCCGTCCGCGCTCATTACGATTCCGGTTCCTGTGCTGGAGGTGCCGTCACCTTCTGCCCAGAGAGAGACAATGGAGGGGACGCACTTCTGATAGATCTCTGTTGCCGTCAGCGTGTCCTCCGGCGTGGGAGAGATGGCTACGGTCACACCGGTTCCCGTCTCCGCCCGTTCCAGGGCGGCAAAGGGGTCCTGTGTGCTGCTGGTGGCAATGATTCCGGGATCTGTCTCTGCCTCCTGGGGCCATAGATAGCGCACCGCCACCGTCCCAACCGTCAAGCTCACCACCAGCATGAACAGGGTTAAAAAGGGAAAGAGCGGCCGCCTTCTGCGCTTCCAGCGGCGCTTGGGCCGCAGAAGCGGGGCCCGGGTGGGTGGGATGGCCACCGCGGGCGGTGTGGGAAACGAGGGGGACGGCTGTTCCCAGGGACCACCGGTCCAAAGGTCATTTGACGGCTCGTGCATAGTGCACTCCCTTCTGTCCGGTGAGCCGGACGGAAATTCGATCAGGCCAAGGTCAGGGTGAAGGTGAACTGCGTCACTCCATCCTCGCTTGTGACCGTGATATTCTCTTTCAGGTTGCCCAGGATCGTCTTGACAATATACAGGCCCAGACCTACGCCGTCCCGGTCCACGCTGCGGGAGGAATCCGCCTTGTGGAAGCGGTCGAACAGCAGAGGCAGCTCATCCGGTGGGATGGTTGCGCCCAGGTTCCGAATGGCAATATAGGCCTTGCCGTCCTTCTTGGTGATCTGTGCGGTGATCGCCGTTCCCTGGGCTGCAAATTTTGCCGCGTTGTCCAGCAGATTGTAGCACACCTGGGTCACCGCGTCCGGGTCGCCCCAGACTATCACCGGGTCCTCCGGGAACTGGGCGTCCACGTCCAAGCCTCGGTCGTTGATCCGCCCCTCCAGGCTGATCAGCACCCGGGACATGATTTCAATAATATCGAACTGCTCCTGGGCGGTGACCGTCTCTGTCAGGGCGTTGAGCCGGGACAGATCCAGCATCCGCCGCACCAGGCGGGAGAGCCGCCGGGTCTCGGACACCACCACGTTCAGAGCGTCCCGCTCTTTCTCCGGCGGAATTGTCCCGTCCAGAATCCCCTCTGCAAAGCCGGCGATGGTGGTCATGGGGGTCTTCAGCTCGTGGGAGACGTTGGCAATAAACTCAGCCCGCTGGCTCTCCACCTTGGCCAGGGAGTTGGCCATGGAGTTGAAGGCCTCGGCCAGCTCCCCGATCTCGTCGCACCGGTCCTTGTAGTTGTTCACCCGCACGTCGAACTCGCCCCGCCCGAATTTCCGGGCGGCCTCCGCCATCTCGGTGAGGGGACGGGTCTGGTGGGCGGAGGTAATGGAGCTGGCGACGACGGCAATGAGCAGGACAACCACCGCTGCGAAAAAGAAAATGGTAGCCGTGGAGCGCCACATCTCAGACAGCCCGCTGGTATCGCCTGAAACCAGAACGACCCCGACATTGACCAGAAGATTGGGGTTGTCCAGCTGCACCTGGACGGGGAGGCCGGCAATATACCGGTTGCTCCCATAGATGCCGTTTAAGTTGGTGAGTCCGGCGTAGTTTCCCCGCTCCAGGATCTGGTCCACGATCTGCTGGGGGATCTGTTTGCTGTACATTCCCTCGTCGCTGGCGTACAGGATTTCGCCCTGGGTACTGGCTACAATGACCGAGGCGTCGGAGACAGAGGATACCGTCTCCATGGTTGTCTGATAGAGAATCCAGGTGTCCGCACGGCTGTCAAATATATTCCAGCTGTTGAAATTCTGGAGATAGTTCCCGGTGGCGGAGGCGATATAGCCCGCGTTCCGCTCCAGGCGGTCCCGGGTCTCGGAGATGATATAGCGGTAAGAAAGCAGCATGAATGCCGTGGACAGCAGGGTAAAGGACAGGGTCACGATTCCCACCATCATGGCCAGCTCCCGTTTATACAGACTTTTCACGGGAACACCTCCCAAAACGGTCAGCCGGCGCCATTGGCGGGGGAGACCTCAAATTTATAGCCCACGCCCCACACAGTCTTCAGTCTCCACTGGTCGCTGACGCCCTCCAGTTTCTCCCGCAGGCGCTTGATGTGCACGTCCACCGTGCGGGAGTCCCCGAAGTAGTCAAAGCCCCACACCTCGTCCAGCAGCTGGTTGCGGGTAAAGACACGGTTGGGGGAGGCGGCCAGGTGGTAGAGCAGTTCCAGCTCCTTGGGGGGCGTGTCCACCCGCTTGCCGTCCACCAGCAGCTCGTAGGAGTCCAGGTTGATGACCAGCTTGTCAAAGGACAGCTTTTTCTCCCCCTGCTCCTCCTCCTGGCCGGTGCGGCGGAGCACCGCATGGATGCGGGCCAGGACCTCCTTCATCTCAAAGGGCTTGACGATGTAGTCGTCGGCGCCCCCCTCCAGGCCGGTGACCTTGTCCTCGGTCTCCCCCTTGGCGGTGAGCATGATAACCGGGGTGCTGCCCTCCTCCCGGATTTTTTTCAGGACCGTCCAGCCATCCATGATGGGCAGCATGATGTCCAGCAGCACCAGGTCGGGCTGAAAGGAGCGGAAATACTCCACGCCCTTGCCGCCGTCCTTGGCCACCTTGGTCTCAAAGCCCTCTTTTTCCAGGTAGAGGTGGAGCAGCTCGGCGATATTTCCGTCGTCCTCTACGATCAGTACCTTTTGGGCCATAAAAAACCCCTCCGTTTCGCAAAGCGTTTCTTAATTGTTATTATACCGGTCCTATACCCGGGTGGGGTGAATAATTTGTAAATATCCGCGTCAGGAGTGCTCCCGCTGTTCCACATAGGAGTGGTCCACCTCGATGACTGCGGTGTATTTCTCCGAGAGCTTCTTCACACCCCGGCTCAGCTCGCCCCTTACCTGGCTGTCGGTGAGGCGGAAGCCGTAGGGCACCATCACGTCAAAGAGTACGTTGGTGTGGCGGGGGCCGGCGGTGATGCGCAGGTCGTGGATGGACAGTACCGGGTCGATCCCATGGGCCAGCTGCTCCACCTGGGCCCGCAGGGCGGCGGTGCGCTCGTCGTTGACCACCGGGTCCATGTGGATCACCGTCTCAATGTGGTGTTTCTCCTTCAGCTCCCGCTCGATGTGGTCGATGATGTCGTGCATCTCCAACAGGTCTGCGTCGGCGGGCACCTCCGCGTGGAAGGACATCATGGCCCGGCCGGGGCCGTAGTCGTGGTATACCAGGTCGTGGATACCCAGAATGTTGGGGTGGGAAACCACCAGCTTGTCGATGTCCCGGGCCAGCTCCGGGTCCATGGGGCGGCCCAGAAGAGGGTCCAAAGTGTCCTTGGCGGCCTCCCAGCCGGTCTTTAAAATGAAGGCCGCCACCAGCAGCCCCGCAAGGCCGTCGATCTGAAGATGGAAAAAGTGTCCGATGAGAGTGGCCGCCAGTACCACCGCGGTGGCCGCCGCGTCTGAGAGGCTGTCTGCGGCGGTGGCCTCCACCGCCTGGGATGAGATGGCCCGGCCGACGGCCCGGTTAAAGCGGTACATCCACAGCTTGACCAGGACGGCCGCAGCCAGAATGGCCGCAGCCAGCCAGGAGAAATCCAGGTCCTCCGGGTGGATCAGCTTTTCCACAGAGCTTTTTCCCAATTCAAAGCCCATGAGCAGAATGGCCATGGACACCACAAGTCCGGTCAGGTACTCCATTCGCCCGTGGCCGAAGGGGTGCTCCTCGTCGGCGGCCTGTCCCGCCAGCCGGAAGCCTACCAGTGTAATCACGGATGAGGCTGCGTCCGACAGGTTGTTCAGGGCGTCCGCCACGATGGCCACCGAGCCGGTGATCATTCCGGCGGCCAACTTGCCCAGACACAGCAGGGTGTTGAGCAGAATGCCCACCATTCCCGCCCGGGCGCCGCATTTCTGCCGCGCCTCCGGCATGCTGGGGTCCTGACCGGCCAGCCAACGCTGGATCAATGTTTGGATCAAAGGTAAGTTCCTCCCCCGTGGGCCGGATGGTCCGGCCCCAAGATTTTCATATTCATATTATTTTATTATGGCACGCCGCCCTTTGTTCCGTCAAGTATTGCCGCAAATGCTTTTCGAAAGCAGCTTAAGAAAAACTGAAAAAAGTTTTAACATTTCATTAAAGTTCGAAAAACGGCCCGTTTTCTCGAATTTTCAAAGGAAATGCGAGGCAAAAATGAAATATGATTTACAGAAAGTTCATAATACGGACACGGTTTCGCCTTATTTTCCGGTTATGATAAGACCGTACCCAGAAGAAATCGATATCTCCCATTTCTCCCTCTCCTTTACAACACACACAAGTAAGAGGCTCCGGCTTACCGCCGGAGCCTCTTACTTTCTTTGAAAAAGAAAGTAAGCAAAGAAATTTTCTGCGAAGCTTTGCTTCGCCTCTTGGTTTCAAGGGACAGGTTCTAAACCTGTCCCTTTTCTTGTATGCAGAGCCATTCGTAAATACACCGTAGGGGCGGGTCCCAGACCCGCCCGTCATAGAGGTTCCCCTCGTTCCGTAGGGGCGGCACACCGGGACGCCCGGAAGCCTTCCCACTGGGGGGAAGGTGCCGAGCGAATGCGAGGCGGATGAGGGGGCAGATTTCCGCCTGCTTTGCAGGTGCGGCCCCCCTGGACGTCACACTGTGGGAAAGGTTACTTTTTGAGCCGCTCCCACTCCTCCATCCGGGAGATTATGGCGTCCAGCTTTTCCTCCATCCGGTCCCGCTGTTTTTGGACCTCCCGGCAATGGACCACCAGCGCTCCCACACCCACAGCCGCCGCAGCAAACAGGAGCAGGGCTCCGATAAGGGCAAACAGATCAAGGAAGCTCAGCAAAGCTACCAGGTAGACGAGGACAAGAAATCCAAAAATAACTGCCACGGTCTTCATAGAGCACACTCCTCTCGCAAAGCCTGTCTTTGCTTCTGCTCTGTGGGGTCACTCCTCAATGTGATTGGAAGCGCGGTCCGATTCCGGCTTCTCCGTCTTGGAGGTCAGGGCATTCAGCTTTTCCTCAATTCGGATCAGCCGCAGGGTGACACAGAACAACGCCGCGAAAAGCGCGCCCGCGCAGAGAATCCCGCCAAAAACCACACCCATATCGCCCAACAGAACCAGGACGACATAGATCAGCACAGAAAATCCGAGTGTTCCGCCCAGAAACAGCAGCATCGGTCTCTCTCCTCTCTGGATTGGTCCGCAGAATTAGTCCATAGCCCCCTTGATGGCGCGGAGCAGGTCGCCGAACTCCTCATAGGCGGGCAGCTCCGGGTGGTCGGCCTTGATCTGCGGGGTGCTCTTGAACAGGAAGCCCGCCTTGCTGGCCTGGATCATGCCCAGGTCGTTGTAGCTGTCCCCGGCGGCGATGGTGTCGTAGCCGATGGACTGCAGGGCCTTCACGGTGGTGAGCTTGGACTGCTCACAGCGCATCTGAAAGCCGGTGATCTCCCCGCTGGGGGCCACCTCCAGGGAGTTGCAGAAGATGGTGGGGTAGTCCAGCTTCTTCATCAGGGGCATGGCGAACTCCTCGAAGGTGTCGCTGAGAATGATGACCTGGGTGAAGGAGCGCAGCTCGTCCAGGAACTCCTTGGCCCCGGGCAGTGGGTCGATCTTGGCAATGGTGGCCTGGATCTCTTTCAGGCCCAGGCCGTGCTCCTTCAAAATGCCCAGCCGCCACCGCATGAGCTTGTCGTAGTCGGGCTCATCCCGGGTGGTGCGGCGCAGCTCCGGAATGCCGCTGGCCTCGGCGAAGGCGATCCAGATTTCGGGGACCAGCACGCCCTCCATGTCCAAACAGGTGATGTACATCGTTTCTATTCCTCCCGTCGCAAAATCGCGTCACAGTTTGAGCCGGCCTCCGCCCCCTGCGGGGCGGAGGCACAGAGATAACCGCTGTTTTCAGATTTCCGCCCCATATTCCCGGATGAGCCGGGAGGACCAGGAGATCAGCCTTTCGCACAGGGCGCGAAACTCCGGCGTCTCCGGTCCAGACAGGGCGGCGGCCCGCTCCCGCCCCACCAGGACGGCCCGGTCCTCCTCCCCCAGGCGGGGCAGGAGCTCCCGGGGGCGGGTCAGGTCCTCCCCGGTCTCCAGGAAGTGCTTGGCCTGGAGAAGAAAGCCCGCCTGCTTATAGAGCTCCCCCAGCATGGGGACGCTCTTGTCATGGAGCCGGTTGTGGACGGCGGCGTGGTAGATGCCGCAGGCCCCGGCGTGGACCGCTTTCTGAATGTCCCTCCGCTCCACCGGCGGGAGGATCTCATCCAGAGAGCCCAGCCATGGGCGGGTGTCCCGGGCAAACTGGAACAGCTCGGACCGCTCCCAGGCGGCCAGCTCCTCTCTGCCGGAGACGAAACCGCACACCAGCTCCCGGTTTGGAAGCCGGCCCAGCAGCCCCTCATACACATCCAGGTCGGCGGGGGTCAGCCGGTCCAGCACCACCACCGCGTCGATGTCGCTGTCCGGCCGGCCCTCTCCCCGGCCCCGGCTGCCCTGGAGCCCCACGAAAACCAGTCGGTTTTTAAATACGTTTTGTAATTCTTTCAGAAATAAGTCCATCCAGGACTGAATATCCAAGGGGTCTCCCCCATTGCAGCCCGCGGTATTCATCGGACCGCTCTCAATTTTCTTTGCCCTTCAGGTTCTGAAGGAAGTTGTCCAGCCGGCTCACCGCCTCGGCGATGTCCTTCATGGAGGCGGCGTAGCAGGCCCGCACATAGCTCTCGCCGCCGGGGCCGAAGGCGTCGCCGGGGATGACGGCCACCAGCACCTGCAAAAATACCATGCCCACATAGGCGGCTTGGCTCCACAGGCCGTGGCTCTCCACCCACAGGCGGAATTTCTCCGGCTCGGACACGAAGTTCCCCATGGGCCGCCCCACGAACCAGCAGACAGCCGCCGTGAACACCACAAAGATGACGATGGCCGCCCAGCCGATGAGTTTTTTCTCTTTTTCCGTAAAATGCCTTTTTTTCATACCAGAATCGATCTCCGTGCATCGGGATGCTCTTACCATACCACAGACGCTTTACGTTTATTTGAACAGGCCGTGAAGTTTTTCTTAAACATCTCTCCCGCCGCTGATCCCGTCACCGGATGCCCGCCACGAAGCAGCCGGGGTCCCTCTGCCGCTGGGCCGCCGCCCAGCGCAGCATCTGCCCCACCGGCACGGCTCCGGTGATGATGCCGCCGGTCCACCGGTCCGCCGTGACGCTCTTCAGCCACGGATCCGCCGCTTGGGTTCGGACATAGTAGGGATGCGCCACGGCATCGGCCTCCACCGCCATAGGCCGGGCCGTCTCCGTGTAGAAGCCGTCCTCTCCTGTCAGCAGATCCAGACAGTCCTGCACCACGTTGGCCGCCGTGGGATACCGTCCGGCTCCCTGCCCGAAGTAGCTCTGGCGGCCCAGCAGCTCCCCGGTGCAGGAGATGAGGTTATAGTTCCCCGGCACCGCCGCCTCCGGCTCGCCCTCCGCCACCAGCGCAGGCTCCACATAGGCGGCCACGCCCGTCTCCGTCCGCTGGGCGCAGGCCAGCAGCTTGCAGGTGAAGCCATGAGCCCGGAAGTCCGCCACATCCGCCCCGGTGACGGTGCGGATGCCGAAGGCCGGGATGTCCTCCTCCCGCAGCAGCGCATCAAAGGCGATGTTGGCGGAGATGGTCAGCTTCCGACGGATGTCGTCGCCGTCGATGTCAGCGCTGGGATCCGCCTCGGCATAGCCCAGTTCCTGCGCCCGCTGCAGCACAGCGGGAAAATCCGCCCCCTGCCGGGCCATGGCATCCATAATGAAGTTGGTGGTACCGTTCATGATGCCTCCCACCTCCGTCACGGTGTCCACCCGGCGGCAGCGCTGCAGATTCACCAGCCACGGGATGCCGCCGCCCACCGCCGCCGTGCAGCGCAGGGCCGCGCCGTTTTCACGGGCCAGCGCCGTCAGTTCCCGGTAGTAGGCACTGATGACCGCCTTGTTGGCCGTCACCACGTCCTTCCCCGCCGCCAGCGCCCGGCAGATCCATTCATAGGCCGGGTGCAGACCTCCCAGCACCTCCACCACCGTGTCGATATCTGTGTCCCGGAGGATGGCCTCCACGTCCTGCACCGCCGCCTTGCCCAGCGACGGCGCCTCCCGGCGCACCAGCACCTTCTTCACATTCAAGGCCCGGTTTTCCTGCGCCAGCTCCCACACGCCGCCGCCTACCACGCCGAAGCCCAGCAGTCCGATGTTCATTCCGTCTCCTCCTTCTTCTCGATGATGTGTACGTTCAGGTGATTGTAGCACATCTCCACTCCCGCCTCGTTAAAGGCGTTGCGTATCTCCTCCAGCAGCTGATAATACGCCGGCCAGTAGTCCTCTGTTTTCGTCCAGCACCGCACGATGTACTCTATGCTGCTCTCGCCGTAGTTGCTGACGTACACCACCGGTGCAGGATCGGCCAGCACGTTGGCCGTCCGCCCCACCGCCGTCAGGCAGGCCCTTCGCACGTCCGCCGTGGCATCGTCGTAGGAGGCCGTGATCTTGTGCTGGAGCCGCCGGGTGGCCAGCGTGGAGTAGTTGATGATCTTCCCGGAGGACAGGGTGCTGTTGGGAACTGCCAGCCGCTGGCCCTCCATGGTCTCCAGAAAGGTATAGGTCAGGCTCATCTCCCGCACCGTTCCCTCCCCGCTGGGGGTATCGATGTAATCCCCCACGGTAAAGGGCTTGGTCACCAGCAGCACCAGCCCGCCCGCCACGTTGGCCAGCACGTTCTGTACCGCCAGTGACACCGCCAGTGATACCACCGAGAACAGTGCCACCAGCGATGTCACGGGGATGCCCAGCTGCTGAGCCACGATCAGCACCGTCACCACCCACAGCACGAACCGCACGGTGCTGACGATGTATTTGCTGACCCGCTGCTCCAGCGTGGTCTTGCCCAGCACCCGGCGCAGCAGCACCGTGATGATCCGCACCGCCAAGATGCAGACCACCAGCGTCACCACCGCTCCCAGCAGCGCCCCCACGGAGATGATCCCCAGATGCAGGGCCGACAGATCCAGCTTTTCATTCAGTGCATTATCCATGACTGGCACCTCCCGGAAGGATTTTCTTGATTATACCCCATATCCGTCTCATTGACAAGAGTCCGTGTCTCACGGAAAATCTGTGAGAGATAAAAATTTTTTCTTACATTTTATTAAAAATGTGTTATAATGAAATGGATAAAAATGCATATGAGAAAAGAGTTGAATGGGATGTTTACGGAAGGCCAACTGGTCATTTATGGAGGAGAAGGGGTGTGCCGCATAGCGGCGGTGGGACCCTCCTCCCTGTCCGGAACGGACAAAACCAAGCTTTACTATACGCTGACGCCTCTGACCCGCAGCGGCACGGTGCTGACCCCGGTGGATACCAAGGTGCTGATGCGCCCCATCCTCAGCCGGCAGGAGGCGGAGGACTTCATCGCCCAGCTGCCCCAGCTGCCGCCGGAGGAGCCGGAGAGCCGCAGTATGCGTCTGCTGAAGGAGTTCTATCAGCAGATCGTCACCTCCTACGACTGCCGCCGCATGGCGGGCCTGATCCGCTCCGCCGTCCGCCGCCGCAAGCACGCCCTGCGGACCGGGCGCAAGGTCAGCCAGATGGATGAGCGCTACCTGCGCCGGGCGGAGAACGCTCTCTACGGTGAACTGGCCGCCGCTCTGGACCTGCCGGAGGAGGAGGTACTGCCCTACATCCGCCGCACCTGCCCCCAGTGGCCGGAATGATACTGCCGACCCGCTTTTTCACATGGCGAAGCCCCACCCGCATCAGGCGGGTGGGGCTTCTTCTATGCGTTTATGCGTTTTTTATCGGATCTGGCCGCTGCCACGGATGATGTACTTATAAGTACACAGCTCGTCCAGCCCCATAGGCCCACGGGCGTGGAGCTTCTGGGTGGAGATACCCATTTCGCAGCCAAGGCCGAACTCCCCACCGTCGGTGAAGCGGGTGGAGACATTGACGTACACGGCGGCGCTGTCGGTGCCGTCCACAAATTTCTGTGCGTTCTCGGCGTTCTCCGTGATGATGGCGTCACTGTGACCGGTGGAGTGGCGCAGCACATGGGCCACGGCCTCATCTACGCTGTCCACCACCCCCACCGCCAGAATGTAGTCCAAAAACTCCGTGTCGAAGTCTGTCTCCGATGCCGGGGTGCCGGGGATGATAGCCGCCGCACGCTGATCCAGCCGCAGCTCCACCGGCACGGCCCCGGCGGTCTGCCGGTCATCCACCAGCGCCTGCTTCAGCATGGGCAGGAACTCCTCCGCCACCGCCTGATGCACCAGACACACCTCCTCGGCGTTGCACACGGAGGGGCGACTGGTCTTGGCGTTGACGATGATGGCCAATGCCTTTTGCAGATCGGCGTACTGATCCACATACACATGGCAGATACCGGTACCGGTCTGGATGCAGGGAACGGTGGCGTTCTCCACACAGCGGCGGATCAGGCCTGCCCCGCCACGGGGGATCAGAAGATCCACCAACCCGTTGGCCCGCATCAGATCGGCGGCGCTCTGGTGGCTGGTGTCGTCCACGATGTTGATGATCTCCGCATCCCCTCCGGCGGCGGCAATGCCCTGTTTCAGAGCCTGCACGATGGCCTTGGCGGTGCGGTAGGCCTCCCGGCCGCTGCGCAGAACGCAGACGTTGCCGCTCTTCACCGCCAGCGCCGCCGCATCGGAGGTGACGTTGGGACGGCTCTCATAGATAATGGCGATGAGGCCCATGGGCACCTGCTGCTTGCAGATGGTCATGCCGTTGGGCCGGGTGATCTGAGACAGGATGCGGCCCGTGTGATCCGGCAAGGTCGTCAGGGCCCGGATGCCCTCCGCCATGCCTGCCAGCCGCTTTTCATCCAGATACAGCCGGTCCAGTATCACATCGCTGATGGTCCCCCGTGCCTCCTCCATGTCCCGGCAGTTCTCCGCCAGAATGGCGGGGGTACAGGCCATGAGGCTGTCCGCCATGGCCCGCAGCAGAGCGTTCTTTCCCTCTGCGTCCCGGTTGCGGATGCTGGGCCACGCCGCCCGTGTCTTTTTCAGGATATCCAATGTGGTCATAGGTCTTTCCTCCCTGCCAGAAAGCGGGTGCCTACCGGCTGACCCGCCGCAATGTCATACAGCGCCGCCGGATGGTGGCCGTTGGCGATGACCATCTCGCAGCCCGCCTCCGTGGCGATCTGAGCTGCCTGCAGCTTCGTCACCATACCGCCGGTCCCCAGACTGGAGCCGCTGCCTCCCGCCAGCGCCCGGATGTGGTCATCCAGCCGCTCCACCACCGGGATGAGCCGGGCATCGGGGTTCTTGTGGGGGTCGCTGTCATACAGACCATCGATGTCCGACAGCAGGATCAGCAGATCCGCCCGGATGCTGGCCGCCACCATGGCAGACAGGGTGTCGTTGTCCCCGATGCTGATCTCCTCGGTGGAGATGGTGTCGTTTTCGTTGATGATGGGCAGCGCTCCCAGCTCCAGCAGCCGTTCCAAGGTCACGTGGAAATTCTCCCGCCGCCGTCCGCCCCCGGCGATGTCCGGCCGGGTGATGAGCAGCTGGGCCACCGTGTGATTATACTCGGTGAACAGCTTGTCGTAAGTATACATCAGCTCGCACTGGCCCACGGCGGCGGAGGCCTGCTTGGTGGGAACGTCCTTGGGCCTCTCCGGCAGATTCAGCTTGCCGAATCCCATGGCGATGGCACCGGAGGACACCAGAATGATCTGGTGTCCGGCATTTTTCAGGTCGCTCATGACCTTGCATAAAAGCTCGATGCGCTGGATATTCAGCCGCCCTGTGGGATGCGCCAGCGTTGATGTTCCCACTTTAATTACGATCCTCATAGTCAGTCCTTTCTCATTCTCCACCGACATCCTCGCCGCCGGGCGCCGGGTCAGGCTGTGTGTCGTCTCCCGTGTCAGGGGCCTCCCCCGGCTCCGGATCGGGCTCCGGTTCCGGCTCCGGTTCGGGCTTCGGTTCCGGTGTCACATCCGCAGGTTTGCTCCACGGATTGTCGCTGTCGGGATCCGTGGGGTCCCAGCCGGGATAGGCGCTGCCGCCGATGGAGGGGGCGGAGGGCTTTCCCAGCGGGCCGGGGTCGTCGCTGTCGTAGATGGTCACTCCGGCGATGTCGTACTTGTTGTCATAGATCCACTTGGCGTCCGCCACCTGCAGGCGGATACAGCCGTGGGAGCAGCTGGTTCCCAGCTTGTCGAACTCCCCCGGCTGGAGGGAGCCCTTGTTGTACCGCTCCGTATAGGGGACGGAGTGGAACAGGTAGTCGCCGTAGATCTGCGTGCAGTACTGACCGGACACACCGCCCACCAGCCCCAGCCACTCCCAGCGATACCAGCCGTCCAGCGAGAAGTCCCCCAGCGGCGTCCCGGAGCCGCCGGAGGAGCACACCATGGCCCGGTAGGGGACGGAGTATCGTCCGTCGTCCCCGGCGGTATAAACCGTGACCACGTTGGCGCTGCGGTTGACCCGGATATAGTAGGCGTAGCCGGAGCGCACCCACGGGTAGTCGCTGCTTCCGGCGGACCAGTCCGGCTCCTCCGGCTCTTCCACCGGTTCCTTCGGGGGTGTCTGAGCCTCCGTCAGCTTCAGCGCCGGCGGGGTATGGCTTTCTATGGCCGCCACGGCGGCAAGGCCCATATCCGCCGGGGTCTCCTCCGGGAGCTGCTGTCTGCCACAGCCGGAGAGCACCAGCACCGCCGCCAGCAGCAGGGCTATGGCTCGTTTTTTCACGGGATATCCCCCATTCTGCAAACAGATGGTATGATTATACAGCATCTGTCGGAAAATGCAACTTCCTTCCTGAAAAAATTTGTGCTATACTGGAAGAAATACGCCAGTCAGGAGGTGCGCCATGACCAAGGAGGAGCTGAGGGAAAAAGCCAACGACCTGCCCCTGCTGCCGGGGGTCTATCTGATGATGGACAAAACCGGCAAGGTCATCTATGTAGGTAAGGCCAAGAAGCTGAAAAACCGGGTAAGCCAGTACTTTCAGGACACCGCCTCCCACAATGAGAAAACCAGAGCCATGGTGTCGCAGGTGGACCACTTCGACACCATTTTCGTCTCGTCGGAGTTCGAG
>ENA-ORUM01001925-ORUM01001925.1-human-gut-metagenome-genome-assembly--contig:-NODE-1925-length-13951-cov-3.384715_pt1 | contig 13951 bp, 8 predicted proteins | sample MGYA00242083_ERZ509217 | MGnify/ENA primary metagenome ERZ509217 (study PRJEB26280, sample SAMEA2338831) | human gut metagenome | biome: human gut; feature: human-associated habitat; material: faeces... | reverse complement strand
TAACAGTTTGTGAACACTTTATAAATTAGTTGAATTGGAATATAGATAGTGCTAGAATGAGGAATAGAGTGGTCAGAGACTGGCTAATTTTAGCGACAAGGAGTATACGTCAATATGAGTTTGATACAAAAAATATTTGGTACACATAGCGAAAATGAATTGAAAAGAATCTATCCTATCGCGGATGCGATCGAGGCGCTTGAGCCTGTGATGCAGAAACTTACAGATAGCGAATTAAAGGAAAAGACCAGGGAATTCAAGAAGCGTCTGGCGGAAGGCGAGACGCTGGATGATATTCTTCCGGAGGCATTTGCGGTGGTTCGGGAAGCAGCGGTCCGCACCTTGGGCATGAAGCATTACCGCGTGCAGCTGATCGGCGGCATTATCCTCCACCAGGGGCGTATCGCTGAGATGAAGACTGGTGAAGGAAAGACTTTGGTTTCCACCCTTCCGGCTTATCTGAACGCGCTGGCAGGCGAGGGCGTGCATATCGTAACGGTCAATGATTATCTGGCAAAGCGTGATGCCGAGTGGATGGGACAAGTGCATGAGTTCCTTGGCCTTACCGTTGGCGTCGTACTCAACAGCATGGACAACGACGAGCGCCGTGCGGCTTATAACTGCGACATCACATATGTCACCAACAATGAGCTGGGCTTCGATTATCTGAGAGACAATATGGTCATCTACAAAGAGCAGCTGGTGCTGCGGGATCTGGACTACTGTATTATTGATGAGGTTGACTCCGTGCTGATTGACGAGGCCAGGACGCCTCTTATCATTTCAGGCCAGAGCGGCAAATCCACCAAGCTCTATGAGGTGTGCGATGTACTGGCCCGCCAGCTGGAGAGGGGCACCGTGTCCAAGGAGTTTTCCAAGATTGACGCCATTATGGGCGAGGAGATTGAGGAGACAGGCGATTTTGTTGTGGATGAAAAGGATAAAGTGGTCAACCTGACAGAACAGGGCGTCAAGAAGGTGGAGGAGTACTTCCATATTGAAAACCTGGCAGACCCTGAGAATCTGGAGATTCAGCATAACATTATCCTGGCTCTGCGCGCCAACAACCTGATGTTCAGGGATAAGGATTATGTTGTAAAGGATGACGAGGTCCTGATCGTAGATGAATTTACCGGACGTATCATGCCGGGACGCCGTTATTCAGACGGTCTGCATCAGGCAATCGAGGCAAAAGAGCATGTAAAAGTAAAACGTGAGAGCAAGACGCTTGCAACGATCACATTCCAGAACTTCTTTAACAAATTTGACAAAAAGGCCGGTATGACTGGTACAGCACTCACAGAGGAAAAGGAGTTCCGTGATATTTACGGTATGGACGTTATTGAAATCCCGACCAATAAACCGGTCCAGCGTATCGATCATCATGATGCCGTATATAAGACCAAGAAAGAAAAATATCGTGCAGTTGTCGAGGAAGTGAAGAAGGCACATGAGAAAGGACAGCCGGTACTGGTTGGTACGATCAACATTGATACTTCTGAGTTACTCAGCGGCATGTTAAAAAGAGAGGGAATCCCTCATACTGTATTAAATGCGAAGTTCCACGAACTGGAGGCTGAGATCGTAGCAGGTGCCGGACAGCATGGAGCAGTTACGATCGCGACAAACATGGCAGGCCGTGGTACGGATATTAAGCTTGATGACGACGCAAGAGCAGCAGGCGGTTTAAAGATCATTGGTACGGAACGTCATGAATCAAGACGTATTGACAATCAGCTCCGCGGTCGTTCCGGACGTCAGGGAGATGTGGGAGAATCACAGTTCTTCATTTCACTTGAAGATGATCTGATGAGACTCTTTGGCTCTGATAAACTGATGGATGTGTTCAATGCACTTGGTGTTCCGGAAAATGAACAGATCCAGCACAAGATGCTTACCTCTGCCATCGAGAAAGCACAGCAGAAGATTGAGGCTAATAACTACGGAATCCGAAAGAATCTGTTGGAGTACGATCAGGTTATGAATGATCAGAGAGAGATTATTTACAAAGAGCGTCTGCGCGTGTTAAATGGAGAGAGCATGAGAGATGCGATTTTCAAGATGATCACAGACCGCGTAGAGAGTTGTGTGGACACCTGTATTTCTTCTGAGATTCCAAAAGATGAGTGGGATTTAAATGAACTGAATCAGTTACTGCTTCCTATCATTCCTCTGGAACCTATAACGGAAGAAACGATTGCTGATATCAGGAATAACAAGGAACTTAAGCATCTCCTGAAAGAGAAAGCAGTGAAGTTATATGAAGCAAAAGAGACAGAGTTCCCTGAACCGGAACAGTTCCGTGAGTTAGAGCGAGTTGTCTTATTGAAAGTGATTGACCAAAAATGGATGGATCACATTGATGATATGGATCAGCTTCGTCAGGGTATCGGACTTCAGGCATATGGACAGAGAGATCCGCTTGTTGAGTACAAGATGGCAGGATTCGATATGTTTGATGAGATGACAGCGAATATTCAGGAAGATACGATCCGCCTGTTATATCATGTGAAGATTGAACAGAAAGTAGAACGTGAGCAGGTTGCAAAAGTAACCGGAACGAACAAGGATGATTCAGCTCCTGCTGAACCGAAGAAACGCGCAGCAGCAAAGATTTATCCAAACGATCCGTGTCCATGCGGCTCTGGAAAGAAATACAAACAGTGCTGTGGAAGATTTGCAGAATAGAAATAAAATGTGCAGAGCATTTAGATTCACAAGAGTCTGAATGCTCTGTTTTTACACATAAAAAAGAACGAGTGTTCGAATAAACTATATACAAATCGATGGAAATGTGTTATATTCTTAAAAGATATTTACTTGTATATTCCAATTGAATTTACACCATACTATGGTGTCGGAAAATTGATTTCAATGAAATTTTTACTATGAACCCCGGAGGTGACTTTTGTGCAAAATGAACAACAAATCTTCAAATTACATGCCCCATACCAACCCACCGGTGACCAGCCGCAGGCGATCGAAGAACTGGTAAGAGGCTTCAAGGAAGGCAACCAGTTCGAGACTTTGCTCGGTGTGACCGGTTCCGGTAAGACCTTCACGATGGCGAACGTCATCGCACAGCTTAATAAGCCAACGTTGATCATTTCGCACAATAAGACACTGGCGGCGCAGCTTTACGGTGAGTTCAAGGAGTTCTTCCCGGAGAATGCGGTGGAGTACTTTGTTTCCTATTACGATTATTATCAGCCGGAGGCATATGTGCCACAGACGGACACTTATATTGCCAAGGATTCTGCGATTAATGAGGAGATTGATAAATTGCGTTTGTCTGCCACGGCGGCACTCGTAGAGCGTAAAGATGTGATCGTGATCGCCTCGGTTTCCTGTATCTATGGTCTGGGCAGCCCGGAGGACTACCTTGGAATGATGGTTTCTCTGCGTCCGGGAATGGAGAAGGACAGAGATGAGGTCATCCGTGCACTGGTCGATATCCAGTACACAAGAAATGACATGGATTTTCACCGTGGTACATTCCGTGTGCGCGGTGACACGGTAGAGATTTTTCCGGCAAACTACAGTGATACGGCAATCCGGGTGGAATTTTTCGGAGATGAGATTGACCGGATCACCGAGATCGATGTGCTGACAGGGGAAGTCAAGTGCAGTCTGGAACATTTTGCAGTTTTTCCTGCTTCACACTATGTTGTTCCGATGGAAAAGATTCAGAAGGCTTGTGTGAATATCGAAGCAGAAATGGAAGAGCGCGTAAAGTATTTCAAGGGAGAGGACAAGCTGCTGGAGGCACAGCGTATCGCAGAGAGAACCAATTTTGACATTGAGATGTTGAAAGAAACAGGATTCTGCAGTGGTATTGAAAATTATTCAAGACATCTTGCAGGACTTCCGGCGGGAGCAACGCCACATACATTAATGGACTATTTTAAGGACGACTTCCTGATCATTGTGGATGAGTCGCATATCACGATTCCACAGATCGGAGGAATGTATGCGGGTGACCAGTCCAGAAAATCAACGCTTGTTGATTACGGATTCAGACTTCCTTCTGCAAAAGATAACAGACCTTTGAATTTTGAAGAGTTTGAGAGTAAAATTGACCAGATGCTTTTTGTTTCCGCGACACCAAATACGTATGAAGATGAGCATGAGTTACTCCGTGCAGAGCAGATTATCCGGCCAACCGGTCTGCTTGATCCTGAGGTGGTAGTCCGGCCGGTAGAGGGACAGATTGATGATCTGATCGGAGAAGTGAATAAAGAGACGGCAAAGAAGCATAAGGTTTTGATCACAACTCTGACCAAAAGAATGGCAGAAGATCTGACGGACTATATGAAAGAACTCGGTATCCGTGTAAAATATCTGCATTCGGATATTGATACTCTGGAACGTGCAGAGATTATCCGTGACCTGCGTCTGGATGTGTTTGATGTTCTGGTTGGAATTAATCTGCTCCGGGAAGGACTGGATATTCCGGAGATCACACTTGTGGCGATTCTGGATGCAGACAAAGAGGGATTCTTACGTTCTGAGACATCCCTGATCCAGACCATTGGACGTGCGGCGCGTAACAGCGAGGGACATGTCATCATGTATGCGGATAAGATTACCGATTCCATGCGCAATGCGATCGACGAGACAGAACGGCGACGCAGGATCCAGCAGGAATATAATAAAGAACACAACATCACGCCGAAAACAATTCAGAAGTCTGTCCGTGATCTGATCAGTGTATCTAAGAAAGTGGCACAGGAGGAACTGAACTTCAAGAAAGATCCGGAGTCCATGAACAAGGAGGAACTGACGAAGCTGATCGCAGATATTCAGAAGAAAATGCAGAGAGCAGCGGCAGATCTGAACTTCGAGGCGGCAGCAGAATACCGCGACCAGATGCTGCAATTGAAAACAATGCTTCAGGATTTATAATAAGGTGGAAGGGCAATTGCTTAATAAAATATAGAAGGGTGCAGATATATGAAAACATCAGAGAACCGCAAATACATCAAGATACGCGGTGCGAATGAACATAATTTGAAGAATATTGATGTGGATATTCCGAGAGATGAATTTGTTGTGCTGACCGGACTTTCCGGTTCCGGTAAATCATCTCTTGCGTTTGACACAATTTATGCGGAGGGACAGAGACGGTATATGGAGTCGTTGTCCTCCTATGCAAGACAGTTTTTAGGACAGATGGAAAAACCAAATGTTGAGAAAATCGAAGGGCTTTCTCCGGCAATTTCCATCGATCAGAAATCTACAAACCGGAATCCGAGGTCAACGGTCGGAACGGTCACGGAGATCTACGACTATTTCCGGCTGCTTTACGCAAGGATCGGGGTACCGCATTGTCCAAAGTGTGGAAAAGAGATCAAAAAGCAGACGGTCGATCAGATGGTCGATCAGATCATGGAGCTGCCGGAGCGTACTAAGATCCAGCTTTTAGCACCGGTGGTCAGAGGAAGAAAAGGAGAGCATCAGAAGTTTTTCGAGCAGGCAAAGCGAAGCGGTTATGTCCGTGTCGTTGTAGATGGAAATCTCTATGAACTGTCTGAGGAGATCAAGTTAGAGAAGAATAAAAAGCACAACATCGAGATTGTTGTGGATCGTCTTATGGTAAAACCGGGGATCGAAAAACGACTGACAGATTCCATTGAGAATGTGCTGCAGCTGGCAGACGGATTGATGATCGTGGATGTGATCGATGGAGAACCAATTCAGTTTTCTGAGAGTTTTTCATGCCCGGACTGCGGTATCAGTATCGATGAAGTGGAGCCGAGAAGTTTCTCTTTCAACAATCCGTTTGGTGCGTGTCCGACCTGCTTTGGACTTGGATATAAAATGGAGTTTGACATTGATCTGATGATCCCGGATAAGAGGTTGAGCATTTCGGAGGGGGCAATCCAGGTGATGGGCTGGCAGTCCTGCACCGATAAGAGCAGCTTCACCTATGCGATTTTAAAAGCGCTGACGGAAGAATATCATTTTTCACTGGATACACCGTTCCGGGAATATCCGGATGAGATAAAAGATGTTTTGATCAATGGAACACACGGAAAAGAACTGAAAGTACGCTATAAAGGACAGCGCGGTGAGGGCGTGTATGATGTCGCATTTGACGGTCTGATCCGCAATGTGCAGAGAAGATACCGTGAGACTTCCTCTGAGACGATGAAAGCAGAGTATGAACAGTTTATGCGCATCACGCCGTGTGAATCCTGCCATGGACAGCGTCTGAAACCGGAATCCCTCGCAGTAACGGTTGCGGACAAAAATATTTATGAGATGACCTCCATGTCGGTGAAGAATCTTAAGACGTTTGTAGATCAGATGGAACTCACAAAGCAGCAGCATCTGATTGGCGACCAGATTTTAAAAGAAATCCGTGCAAGAGTGGGATTTTTAAATGAGGTTGGACTGGATTATCTGTCATTGTCGAGAGCGACAGGAACACTGTCCGGTGGTGAGGCACAGCGTATCCGTCTTGCAACCCAGATTGGTTCCGGTCTTGTGGGAGTTGCCTATATTCTGGACGAACCGTCGATCGGACTGCACCAAAGAGACAACGATAAGCTTCTGGGGGCATTGATGAATTTAAGAGACCTTGGCAACACGCTGATCGTTGTGGAACATGACGAGGATACGATGAGGGCGGCGGACTACATTGTGGATATCGGACCGGGAGCCGGCTCACATGGTGGACAAGTGGTTGCGTGCGGCACTGCAGAAGAGATCATGCAGAACCCGGATTCTGTCACAGGGGCATATCTGAGCGGAAGAATCCAGATCCCGGTTCCAAAGGAGCGCAGAAAACCGACAGGCTTTCTAACGATCAAGGGCGCAAGGGAAAATAATTTAAAAAATATCGACGTGGATATTCCGTTGGGCGTTATGACCTGCATTACCGGTGTTTCGGGTTCTGGAAAGAGTTCGCTGACAAATGAGATTTTGTACAAACATCTGGCGAGGGATTTAAACCGTGCAAGGTGCATTCCGGGAGAACATGACGATATCCTTGGACTGGAGCAGCTGGACAAGGTGATCGATATTGACCAGTCTCCGATCGGCAGAACGCCGCGTTCAAATCCGGCGACTTATACCGGTGTCTTCGATATGATCCGCGATCTTTTTGCGGGAACACCGGATGCAAAGGCAAAAGGATATAAAAAAGGACGTTTCAGCTTCAATGTGAAAGGCGGACGATGTGAGGCATGCTCAGGGGATGGAATTATCAAAATTGAGATGCATTTCCTGCCGGATGTCTATGTGCCTTGTGAAGTGTGCGAAGGAAAGCGGTATAACAGAGAAACACTTGAAGTAAAATATAAAGGAAAAAACATTTATGATGTGCTGGATATGACAGTGGAGGAAGCATTGGAGTTCTTTAAGAACGTGCCGTCCATTGAACGCAAGATCCAGACTTTATATGATGTGGGACTTTCCTATGTAAAACTTGGACAGCCATCTACGGAACTGTCCGGTGGTGAAGCACAGCGTATCAAACTTGCAACAGAACTCAGCAAGCGCAGCACAGGTAAGACCATTTACATTTTGGATGAGCCGACAACAGGGCTTCATTTCGCAGATGTGCACAAATTGATCGAGATTCTGCGCAGGCTTTCAGATGGAGGTAATACCGTAGTCGTCATTGAACACAATCTGGATGTCATCAAGACTGCTGATTATATCATCGATATGGGACCGGAAGGTGGAGACGGCGGCGGAACTGTGATCGCCAAAGGAACACCGGAGGAAGTTGCCAAAGTGAAAGGATCCTATACCGGACAGTATGTAAAAAAATATCTTAAGAAGTAAATAGCAGGATGTACGCTTAGCGTACATTCTGCTGCAATGGACAGAGATGTGATACACTGCAGATTTGCGGTCGTCATAACAAAAAAGGTGTCTCGCATGAGACACCTTAAAATTTCGGGGAGTGCTCCTCCGATATCCGTAGATATCGAAGAAGCATGAGTTATGAAAAATTATATTAGCCGACTTAAAAAGTCATATTAGCTAGTACTGTTATAATATAAAAAGAAAATGTGACCATTTTGTGATGAAAAAATAAAAAAAATCTTATGAAGCATCATTTATTAAAAAAATCTTATTTTTCTTGAAAAATAGGATTTTCTGGAAAAAAAACTTTGAAAAATATAACTTTTTGTATATAATAAGATTGTATATGTAAAAATAGGAGTAGTATCGTACTTCTTATTTTAATAGTGCAGAAGAAAAAAGTGATTTTTAATGTATTTCCGTATATCTCATACAGGAAAATATTGACATACATTCCAAACAATTCCAGAAAGGGGAATATCATAATTATGATGAGTACAGATATTGGTATCGATCTGGGTACCGCAAGTATATTAGTATATATCAAGGGCAAAGGGGTTGTATTAAAAGAACCGTCTGTTGTCGCTTTTGACCGTGATACAAATAAAATCAAAGCCATTGGGGAAGAGGCAAGATTAATGCTCGGCAGAACACCGGGGAATATTGTTGCTGTAAGACCACTTCGCCAGGGCGTTATCTCGGATTATACAGTTACAGAGAAGATGATCAAATATTTCATTCAGAAGGCTCTTGGCAAGAAAACATTCCGCAAGCCAAGAATCAGTGTCTGCGTGCCAAGTGGTGTGACAGAGGTTGAGAAGAAAGCCGTTGAGGATGCGACCTATCAGGCAGGAGCAAGAGAGGTTTCTATTATTGAGGAGCCGATCGCAGCAGCTATCGGAGCCGGAATTGATATTGCAAGACCTTGTGGTAATATGATCGTAGATATCGGTGGCGGTACAGCAGATATCGCTGTCATTTCTCTGGGCGGCTCAGTTGTGAGTACTTCAGTCAAGATCGCCGGGGATGATTTTGACGAGGCAATCGTCCGCTATATGAGAAAGAAACACAATCTTCTGATCGGTGAGCGGACCGCAGAGGATATCAAGATTAAGATTGGAACATGTTTCCCATTAGCACAGAATGAGACGATGGATGTGCGTGGACGTAATCTGGTGACAGGTCTTCCAAAGACAGTAACGGTCTCTTCAGAGGAGACAGAGGAAGCGCTGCGCGAGCCTACTTTGCAGATCGTCGAGGCAGTACACTCTGTATTGGAGAAAACTCCACCGGAGCTTGCTGCCGATGTTGCAGACCGCGGTATCGTACTTACCGGCGGCGGTGCATTGCTTCGTGGTCTGGAAGAACTGATCGAGGACAGAACCGGAATCAATACTATGACAGCAGATGATCCAATGACATGTGTTGCGATTGGTACAGGAAAATATGTAGAATTTTTATCTGGAAAACGTGATGACGATTAAGCTAATTTTTCTGTCAGATCGACCGAAATACAATATTGGATAAAACGTGTCCGATAGGTGGATACACAACGATTGATGCGAGGTGTAATATATGATCAAAGGCTTATATACAGCATATACAGGTATGGTGAATGAACAGAAGAGATTAGATGTTCTCACGAATAATCTGGCAAATGCAGACACAAATGGCTATAAAAAAGAAGGGACAACATCGCAGACGTTTGCGGATGAATTGGCAATTAAGATAAAGGATACCTCTTCTTATGGCCTGAATAAAAAACTTGGTGTGATCAGTATGGGTGTGCACCTTGGTGAGACTTATACCAATTATGATCAGGGAAGTATCAAAGTGACGGACAATGAGACAGATGTGGCATTGGCTGGAAATGGATTTTTTGCAATTGCTTTTACGAATAAAGCAGGGGAAACTTCTGTGAAGTATACAAGAGATGGAGCTTTTACCGTGAATACAGAGGGCTATCTGGTGACAAAGGATGGCGATTATGTGTTGAATCAGGCGGGTGCACAGAATACCGATCCGAATGCAAGAATCCGGTTAAATCCGAATGCGAAGATTACCATTGATGAGTTAGGGAATATTTATCAGAATGACCAGCTTGTTACAAGAATAGGCGTTGTTGATTTTGATGATTATAATTATATTTCCAAGTATGGTGAGAATCTGTATGATCTTGTGGATGGAGGACAGATCACAGCTTCTGATGCAAAGGTGCAGCAGGGATGTATCGAAGGCTCTAATGTGAATGTTGTGGATGAGATGGTAAAGATGATCACTATCTCAAGAGCTTATCAGGCAGGACAGAAAGTGATCAATACAGTAGACGAGACATTGGACAAGACCGTAAATCAGGTGGGAAAAGTATAATATAAGGTATAGTTGGAGGAAATCAGACTATGATGAGAGCACTTTATACTGCAGCTTCCGGAATGAGAGCGCAGCAGACCAACGTAGATAATATTTCAAATAACATTGCGAATGTCAATACAACAGCATTTAAATCCCAGAAGACAGAGTTTAAATCACTGTTATATCAGACCATTCAGACCAGAACGACAAGTGCAAATGGTGAGGAAAAACCGATCGGAGCGCAGGTGGGACTTGGAACAAGAGTTGCGTCCAACACCACAAGCTATACGCAGGGTGCGCTGCTCGAGGATGAGAGCAAATCTGCTTTTGCAATCGAAGGAAATGGATTCTTTCAGGTGAGAGGGGCAGATGGGACAACTTACTATACCAGAAATGGTAATTTTAACTGGAGTATTGGTCCGACAGGAACAACCCTTACCAATACCGATGGATATCCGGTTCTGGATTCCAATGGAAACACCATTGTTCTTCCGAATAATGTCAATTCTGGGAAGGCGGTAGTGACAACGGATGGTCAGGTTGGCTATTATAACAATGCGGGTGCTTATGTAAGTATGAACCGGACAATTGGCCTCAGCCAGTTTAACAATCCTGCAGGCTTGGAAAAAGCAGGATCTAATCTTTTGAGAGCGACAAATGCATCCGGGGCAGCACTTAATGAAGCAACCAATGCGAACCTCACAAGAAGTAAAATCCATCAGGGTTATCTGGAAGGCTCAAATGTACAGGTAGCAGATGAGATGGTAAATCTGATCGTGGCACAGCGTGCATATCAGTTAAACTCAAAAGCGATCACAACATCCGATGATATGTTAGAGCAGGCAAATAACCTGAAACGTTAGTTTTTTACATTCTACAGGAGGCTGAAAAAATATGAGTATGTCAATTGACAGCATGGCATCCATGCTGAATACGACCAATACAGATGCAACAACCAATTACAATGCCAATGCATTGAAAAAATCATTAAACGGTGTATCTTCCGACACATCTGCGGATGAACTGATGCAGGTTTGCAAAGATTTTGAATCTTATTTCGTAGAAGAAGTCATAAAAGAGGTAAAAAAGAATTTACTCCCGGATGATGAGGAGAAAGATGCATCATTATCCACAATGACAGATTATACGATGGATTTTGCAGTGGAAAAGATTGCAGACGAACTCATTGATCAGGTTGGTGGTAACTTTACACAGTCATTGTATGAGCAGATGAAACGTAATTATAATATTGATTGATCAGAGTACATAGAACGATACCATTCATAGCAGGACTCAGACAGTGTCTGGTATGAATGACAGAAATTAAGAATCACAGGCTGTCGCTTTAAGAGATTATTTCTTAATGCGGCAGCTTTTTACTTTACGAATCATTTGGTTTCAGATAGAAAGAAATGGATTAGAAAGTTATGGAGAAATTAGCAGGATATGTGGAGCATATCATATACCGCAATACGGACAATGGTTATACAGTACTCAATCTGGTGAGCGGCGAGGATGAGATCACCTGTGTCGGCATTTTTTCGACGATCGCAGAAGGGGAAAATATTGAGGCGGCTGGCGATTATACCGATCATCCGACGTATGGCACACAATTTAAAGTGGTGAGCTTTGAAGAGAAGGCGCCGGAAGATCAGGAGGCGATCGAACGCTACCTTGGATCGGGTGCGATCAAGGGAATCGGGCTTGCAATGGCAGCCCGTATTGTGCGGAGGTTTAGGGAAGATACATTCCGGATCATTGAGGAAGAACCGGAGCGGCTTGCGGAAGTAAAAGGAATCAGCGAGCGGAAGGCAATGGAGATTGCAAGTCAGGTAAATGAAAAGCGAGACCTGCGGCAGGCGATGATCTTTTTACAGCAGTTTGGAATTACTATGAATCTTGCGGTAAAAATTTATAATAAATATGGACAGGAAGTGTATGGAATCTTAAAAGAGAATCCGTACCGGCTGGCAGATGATATCGAGGGAGTTGGTTTCCGGACAGCGGACGATATTGCAGCAAAGGCAGGAATACGGACGGATTCTGATTTCCGTGTGCGAAGCGGTATATTGTATACACTGCTTCAGGCGTCCGGTGAGGGGCATACCTTTTTGCCACAGGAGGAACTGACAGCAAAAACAAGTGAATTGTTGGGAATCGACAAAGATATCATCGAAAAAAATTATATGGATCTGTCAATTGAACGGAAAATCATTATGAAGCAGTCGGGAGAGCAGACGCAGATTTATTCAGCTTCTTTTTATTATATGGAAGCAAATACGGCAACAATGCTCCGGGAACTGGATATTGCCTATGATGTGGCAGATGCAGAGATAGAGCAGCGGATCCATAACATTGAGAAACAGACAGGAATGCAGTTGGATGAACATCAGGTGCAGGCGGTAAAAGAGGCGGTACGAAACGGTCTTTTGGTCATCACAGGTGGTCCGGGTACAGGTAAGACAACTACGATCAATACGATCATCCGATATTTTGAGATGGAAGGCATGGACATTTTTCTGGCAGCGCCAACAGGACGTGCCGCAAAAAGAATGAGTGAGACAACCGGATTTGAAGCGCGGACGATTCACCGCATGCTGGAATTAAATGGTGGTATGGAAGGAAGTGCCGGATTTGAACGTAATGAAACGAATCCATTGGAAACAGACCTTGTGATTATTGATGAGATGTCAATGGTTGACATAACACTGATGAATTCTCTTTTAAAAGCAATCGCACCGGGAACCAGACTGATCCTTGTAGGAGATATCAACCAGCTTCCAAGTGTCGGACCGGGAAGCGTGTTAAAGGACATCATCCAGTCGGAAGCATTTAATGTGGTTATGCTGACAAAAATTTTCCGTCAGGCATCGACAAGCGACATCATTGTGAATGCACATAAGATCAATCGTGGGGAAGAGGTTTCCCTGGATAATAAAAGCATGGATTTCTTTTTTCTGAAGCGATATGAGGCAGATATCATCATCAATGTAGTACTTCAGTTAGTAAAGCAGAAACTGCCGAAATTCGTGGATGCAACACCGTATGACATTCAGGTGCTTACACCTATGCGGAAAGGTCTTCTGGGGGTGGAACGACTGAATGGGATCCTCCAGCAGTATCTCAATCCGCCGGATAAATCAAAGCGGGAAAAAGAGCATGGCGATATGGTATTCCGCGAGGGGGATAAAGTCATGCAGACCAAGAACAACTATCAGTTGGAGTGGGAAATCCGCACGAAATTTGGTCTCACTGTGGATAAAGGAATGGGAATCTTCAACGGTGATATGGGAATCATCACGGAGATCAATGATTTTGCAGAGACGATGACCGTGGAATTTGATGAGGGAAGAAAAGTAGAGTACTCTTACAAGCTTCTGGATGAGCTGGAACTTGCCTACGCCATTACCATTCATAAATCACAGGGAAGCGAATATCCGGCTGTTGTGATCCCTCTGCTCAGTGGACCATCAATGCTTATGAACCGGAATCTGTTATATACGGCTGTGACGAGGGCAAGAAAATGCGTCACACTCGTTGGAAATGATACAACCTTCAATCAGATGATCCAGAACACGTCACAGCAGAAACGCTATAGTGGACTGTGCGACCGTATCCGTGAAAACGTGTTGTAAACCGGAGTTTAACGGACGTAGTGCCGCAGATTCTGCAGTGCTTTCTCAGGGTTTGAAGGGCAGTATAAGCGTCCTCTCACAAGTCGTGATCTTATAGGTTTATGAAAAGAAAAACGGTACAGACGAAATATGATGTTCCTGTTCGC
>ENA-ORUM01001922-ORUM01001922.1-human-gut-metagenome-genome-assembly--contig:-NODE-1922-length-13992-cov-5.538566_pt1 | contig 13992 bp, 10 predicted proteins | sample MGYA00242083_ERZ509217 | MGnify/ENA primary metagenome ERZ509217 (study PRJEB26280, sample SAMEA2338831) | human gut metagenome | biome: human gut; feature: human-associated habitat; material: faeces... | reverse complement strand
GGCAGAAGGCGGCGGACAAAATCGACCGGGCCATCACCGGGACAGAGCCGCCGCACGAGGAAACACCGAAACCGTCCGGCAGAACTTCCTTCCAGCCAGTCAAGGGCAAATACCGTAAGCCGGGCACCGGGTGTATCTCCCAAATCAATGACCACCTGTGGGAGGGTCGCTACTCCCCCAAGGTCAACGGCAAGCGTATGTCCCAGAACGTGTATGCGAAAACAGAGGCCGAGTGCGAGATGAAGCTGGCCGAGTTGATCCGGGAGATGAAGGCGGAGATCGCCGCCGGGAAAGAACGGGAAAAACGGACGGCACTGGCAGGTTGACCAAGGCAATCCGGCATAATACACAAATGGGCCTCCGGAGGCAACGCATCTCCGGAGGCCCATGTTTTCTCTGTCTGTGGTTGAAACTGTGGTCATGCGGAAAACGCATGGCCACTCGATTTGGAAAAGCAAGCAAAAAGTTGTGAAAAACCGCTGTCTTCTTTCGAAAATAGCGGTTTTTCTGGCAGAGCACTACAATCTAGATATTTCAAATTTTCGATTAGCCATCTTGACATCTCGCCCAACGGCCCATCTGGGCCGCGCCGCTTTTGCGGCGTTCGAGCGTTTTGCCGCAGGCAAATCCTCGGCGGACTGCGCCCGCAGGCGCGTTTCGGAGCGCAACCGCCGCGAAGCGGCGGCACTTGGCGCGGAGATGGGCGGCTTTGCCGCCCTGAGCATTAAAATACCGAAGGGTGTAGTCGCCTTTGGGCGGCGAAACCCAAAACGAAAGGACATCCTTTCGGATGTCCTTTCGTTTTGGTGGACGATACAGGACTTGAACCTGTGACCTCCCGCACGTCAAGGGACCCAGGAGATTTTTTCTAACTATTTTTGTAATTTTTAACCTTATCCGCTTTATTTCACTTGCTTTCCGTCACTCTTTAACCACAAGGTTTCCGCCTGTTCCAACGCTGTCTGTGGCTGGTTGTGTGGTCAAATCGTTGGGAGAGTATACTTTTGCGATCTGACCGTTTGCACAAATGTGGTCAGAGTGCGGTTTTCTGCACCGCGACAGTAATCGGCCTACTTGCTTTTGGCAAGTCACCATGGAACTACTTTTGCGATGGTGTTGACAAAGAGATCATACCTCCAATGTGTAGTATGCGCCCGCTCCCTTTCCCTGCAACGTCAACTTTTGATTCTTCACCAGCCGTTGCAGAATGCGAAATGCCTTTGCCGGAGAAACATGCAGTAATGCGATTACATCCGCCCGTTTAATTGACTTCTGTTTCCTGGCGAGCTCCAAAACCAATTCTTCATATCGAAGTTCGTCAATTCCTTTTTGCCGGATATACGCAGCTGTATTTTCTCTCCCGTAGGCTTTCGGGCTTAACACATAGTTTCTGCCACGGCCATTCCCAATCGCTTCTACCAAGCCGGACTCTACAAGCGCTTCCACGACAGCTTTGATACGGCTTTCATCTCGCTTGAGAGCCTCAGCAATCTCACGGAGCGCTGCCTGGTGCATTTGTTTCAAGGTGTTCAAAACAAGAAGCGCATAGATTGGAAGCGGGTGGCCCAAGCGCTGCTGCTCCTCTGAGATCATCCGGACAAAAGCTCTATCCGGCATACCTCTTGGGATAAAAAGACGAACGCTGGTGCTGGTCGATCTGGAATAGTCAGGGAGCAGGCGTCCATATAATAATGACCCCTCATAAATTCTGTCGATGCCTCTGCCCGTTCGCTCTGCCAAACCAATTCGCTTCAGCGCATCAGCCAGGACTGGATTGCGGCCATGCGGCTCCGCGTCCAACAAATTATCCGCATTGATCCCCTCAATAAAGCCGCCAGGATTGCTGATCAGCATTCCCTCACTGTTGATTTCTACTCGTACTCTGCCCAGCATAGAATAGTCACGATGGCAAAACGCATTGACTAACGCCTCTCGAAATGCCCGTTTATCAAAATCTGGGATGGAAACACGAAATAGTCCCTCTTCCATTTCCTCTTCATGGTTCCATGCAGCAACATACTCTGTAATTTTTTCAAAGGCTGAAAGAATTGGGAGGAAAAACGACTCATTGACCCGAATATCGGTTCCTTCCAGCACCTGAATCGCAGTTTCTGCCGTCGGCATCAACGTTTTCAGACGTTCCGCCTTTCCAATCAGCAGCAATCCTGTATAGGTAGGCACAAGCTTTTTGTCCACCTGGACGACCATTTGCAGCGCTTTGTCAAGTTCTTCATTGTCCAATTCCAGGAGCGCAGGTTCCCCCCGATATTTTCGGATGATTTGACGAAGCCGCTCCCGCTCAACAGGGTCTAAATCCTGATAATCACCATCTGGAACCGGCTGCGCGGAATAGTCAAAAAGGCTCAAATCTGATAGCCGGCCGGCAATTTCATAGGGATACATCGGAACATTCTCTGGAGTTCCATCCGCTTTGAGGCGCCTTCGCTGCATTTTCCCGGAAGACGATGCGGTAATACTGGTACGGCGGGGGACAGAGATTTTTAGAATTGGCTTTTCCAGATCTAAAATTTCGCATCGGACCGGGACCGGTGGGACAGTTTTATTGGCAATAAAAGCGGCCAAACGAGTAATATCCGAATGTTCTTTATGCAATCCCGTGATCTCGCCATCATCCTCTACCCCAAGGTAAAGATCTCCTCCATCGGTATTGGCAAATGCAACCACTGCATCGATGATTTCTTGATCCGCCAACTTCTTTCGATCACTTTTGAACTCATGCGTCATATCTTCCCGAAAACCAATGTTCAATGCAATCACATCCTTTAAACGCACAATAACACACGCGTGTGTTTTTGTCAACAAAGAAAACACACGCGTGTGTTATTCGAGCGTTTTTGCGATGGTGTTAATCGTGATACGATGATATGAACTTGGCAGATAGGCCTGCAATTGTCATTGTTTCAGCGCATCCAGCAGCTCGCTGAATCCATCCATGGCCGACTGGAGGTTTTCCAGGATGTCCTCCGCCAGTTCCTCCGGGGCCGGCAGGTTGTCCAAATCAGCCAGAGCCTTGTCCTTGATCCAGAAGATATCCAGGCTGGTTTTGTCCCGATTGAGGATCTCCTCGGCGGTAAACCGCCGCCAGCGGCCATCCGGGTTGTCCTGGCTCCAGGTCTCGTGGCGCTCATAGCGGTTTTCCGGGTGGTAGCACTGGATGAAGTCTTTCAAATCCTCATAGGTCATTGGGTGCTGTTTCAGGGTAAAGTGCAGATTGGTCCGCAGATCGTAGAACCAGACTTCCTTGGTCTGCCGCTCCGGGCTGGCGGGGCGCTTATCAAAGAAGATTACATTTGCCTTGACGCCGGGCTTGTAGAAGATTCCGGTGGGCAGTCGAAGAATGGTGTGGAGGTCGCAGGTCTCCAGCAGTTTCTTCCGGATAGTCTCCCCGGCTCCGCCCTCAAAGAGCACATTGTCCGGCACCACCACCGCCGCCTTTCCGGTGGCTTTCAGAAGGGTGTTGATGTGCTGGAGGAAGTTGAGCTGCTTGTTGGAGCTGGTGGTCCAGAAGTCCTGCCGGTTATAGACCAGATCCTCTTCCTCCTGCTCTCCCTCCTCGTTGGTGAAGGTGAGGGAGGATTTTTTGCCAAAGGGCGGATTGGTAAGCACATAGTCGAACCGCTCCCCCGGGTCGGTGAGCAGGGCGTCCCCGAGAGTGATGGGGACCTCCCCGTACAGGTCGCCGATGTTGTGGAGAAAGAGGTTCATCAGGCTCATTTTGAAAGTGGCGGGCACGATCTCCCAGCCCCGGAAGGTGTCCCGCTTCAGAAACTCCTTGGCCTCCCGGTCCAAGGTATAGTGCTCGGGGTCGGACAGGTAGCTTTGGGCCGCCAGCAGGAAGCCGCCGCTGCCGCAGCAGGGGTCGGCGATGGTTTTCCTGGGCTCCGGTCGGATGCACTCCACCATGGCCCGGATCAGCGGCCGGGGCGTGAAGTACTGGCCCGCGCCGCTTTTCACGTCCTCGGCGTTCTTTTGCAGTAGCCCCTCGTAGATCTCGCCCTTCACGTCGGTGGACATGGACACCCAGTTTTCCTTGTCGATCATCTGGACGATGCGGTAGAGGATGGCGGCGTTGCTGATCTTGTTGACCGCCCCCTGAAAGATCTTGCCCAGGGTGCCGCCCTGCTCCCCCAGTGTCTCCAGGATGGATTTGTACTTGCTCTCCAGTTCCGCGCCTTTCAAGGTGTTCATATCCGACCAGCCGCAGCCGGCGGGGATACCGGTCTCCCGCTTGTAGGGTGGTTTTGCGTACTCGTCGGACATTTTCAGAAAAATCAGGTATGTAAGCTGCTCCAGGTAGTCGCCGTAGGACACGCCGTCGTCCCGCAGAGGACCGCACATCCCCCAGACTTTGGAGATGATGGTTGAGGTTTGGTCAGGCATATAAAATCAATCCTTTTATGGGCTGTATGGAATCTTTGAGCGAAAGAAGTCTCCATAGTTTAAATGGTATTTAGGACCCAGCATTCTTTCCACGCTAAATTCTGCCATTTGTTGTTTTTCTGATGGCGAAATTCCTATTGACTTTATCGCCTCTGCAGGAAACTCAAGTTTTGTATATGGGATAAAAACGCCATCTTTTATGCGATAATCAATTTTGTAGAGTCCAGGCTTTCCAGGAAAAATATGATCCTGTAAAACGATTCTAAACTCATTTTCGTCATAGAACGCGTGGTGTTTAAAGAATACTCCCAAGTTTTCCAATGGAATTCCTATTATGGAAAAGATGCGGTCCTTCTTAGGTTCAGCAAGATATTGAACATATATATGTTCGTATTCGCTCAATAAATCAGTTAAAATTTTCTCTTGCTGAACCTCATCATATATCACTTTCCCAGATATTAGATGGAGCAAGCCAGGTTCAGGTATATTTGATATAAGTTCTTTTTTCATAAAACCAATGTTATATCCCATACTGTTTCCTGTTTTTGTGTAGCACTTCCACATATTCAAATTATCTTGATCCAGCGAAAAAGATATAACATAGCTATCTCGTTTATACGCAAAAAGCAACCGATTGGATAGATCATATTTTTTAAGCCAATGGTCACATAATTTTAAAATCCGAGTACAAAAATCAGGATTCCATTCTTTAAGTTTTGCCTTTACAATACGCTCTACAAGTCCATAAATATATCGCAATTCACTGCTATCATTTAGATAATTGATATCCGTAGCCCACAGGCTATTGCTCTCTGTAATTCCTAATATTCCTTCTGGAGAAGTATAGTGATAAATTATCGTATCCTCTGGTATATCTGGTATTTGTTTTATGCACCGATAATAGATATCAAACGCTTGTTGTTCGATGCTCTTTGATTCCTGCTCCAAAGAATTGTCCATTAAAGCAGCCTCCCCTCAAAGGCCTGTTTCAAAATACTCTGCCGCATGGCTTCTGCCTGCTGTAAAGAAGTATCAATGGTTTGCTCGATGTTATCACAGATAGACAGCCGTGATTCTACCATATTGACAAGCTTTTGTTGTGCGGGAATAGATGGAATAGGGAACCGAATTTGCTTTAAAATAGTTTGATTTAAGAACATGCGTGTTGAGCCTTTACAGAGTTCCTTTACCTGGTCAACAACCACTCCTTTACTACGAAACAAGTATACAAAGTAGGTAGGTAGCACTATTTCAAAATCAAGAGAAATGCGCATCAGATTTGTAGAAAGCAGAGAATTCTCCATATACGGTGGAACTATGCAAAGTTCTCCAACTGTACCAGACCGAGAAATAATTATATCCCCGGTGTGTACTCTGAATGCCTGCAATTCAGTTGCTTTTTCTGGTGTCACAAATATTTTGTTGCCAGGAACAAATTTCCCTTCACCAATATTTTCAATTCCCAGAACTGGAACACCTGCGCGTTGATGTTCAAATTTTTTGAGCATAGTTCCAAAGGGACCTGTAGACATACCTTTTCTCGTCTTAGTCAGCAAACTGTCAATAGTCATCTCTTTTGAATTTGAAGAACTCGCCTTATCAAACGCCTCTTTCAGCACCGCCTGCCGGTAGACCTTCAGCTTTTCCTTCGCGGTTTTCAGTTCCGCCACGCTGGCGTCCAGTTTGGAAAACAGTTCCTCAATTTTGGAGACAATGCGCTCCTGTTCTACTAAATCAGGTGTCGGAACAAGAATCCGTTTCATAGCAGCCTGCGTCAGTTTATACCTTGTCGTTCCAGTGACCAGGCCGTTGTAATCTACCTGGTTCAAATAATAACACAAAAACTTATTATTAAGCTTTGATTTCAGTACATGAGCATGATTATTGACCCAACCTTTCCCTTTGATCAAATACGCTTTTTTTGCAAACGGATCAAGAAAGGGGGCGCCGTCCTCACCCAACAGGACATATTCTCCATCTGACAAATAGGAATCAATATATCCTACCTGTCCTGTCGCTCCATAGTATGGGTATAACTCATCTTCTCTTTTATTAGCTACTCTCTGCGCTCTTTCTTTGGAATTGACAGGTTTGCGAAGATAGTCACATATTTCAACGGCATCTTCCAATGCTACCCATTCCCATTTGGAAGTTTGGTATGAATTCAAAATATTCTCTCCTTACGCCACCAATTCCCGATTCATTTCCCGCAAAATCTCCTCATACTTATCCCCGAACACCTGATAGAACCGCCCCAGGCCGCCCCTGCGGTCGAAGGGGCTCAGGTCCAGGTCCTCCGGCTGGATGCTCAGGGAGGCAGCGATATGATCCTTCACCAGCTGGAGCCACTCCATCTGCTCCGGGGTAAAGTGAACCGCGCCGGCGTTGCGGCGGAAGGTCCACTGCTGGAAGTTATAGTTCACCTTGTCGGCAAAGGGCTGAAGGCTGTCCGCCTCCCCCATCTCGAACCGCACCAGGGACACCAGGTCGGCCAGCTGGCGCACAGTACTGGTCTGCTTCACCTTCTCCGGCTTCTGAATGGCATAGCAGTCCCACAGCCGCTCCAGGGTGACCCCTTTCTCCCGCAGCTTCTCATACAAGGCTTTCAGCTTTTCCAGAACCATGGGCCGGTCCTGATAGGTCTGGCTGTACAGGATGCGCAGAGCGATGATCTCGTCCTTGTGCTCCTGGATAAAGTCACGGAAGGTCTGGATCACCCGCTGGGCGGTCTGCTCTTTCTGGGCGTCGAATCCGGCGAAGAGCACCGTGTCCGGGTTGGTGTTGTCGATGATCTGCTCGTGGCTGCGGCGGACATTTTCGATAAAATCCCGCACCTCCGGGCGGCAGAAGGGAGCGGCCGCCTGGGCCACCGCCTCCTTTTGGACGGACTGCACCTGCTCCGCGGTAGGCTCCTGTGTGTGGAATTTCTCCCGAGCCGCGGCGGTGAGCACATCCTCGTCAAAGGCGTCCAGCAACTCTTCCGCCAGCTTGTTGGCTGGCAGACCTACGACCTCTGTGAACTCCTTCCGCTCGCCGGGCGACATCTGACTGTTCAGGCGGATGATCCGTCCGGCCAGGGAGGTGAGGGTATTTTCGTCCCGGGCTCCCAGCGCCACATTCAGCATCAGTTCTTTCAAAGAGACAGAGGGCTTGCGTTCCAGGACACGGGTGTCCGACTTCTTGGAGGTAGTAACCCCCACAGCGTCCACAATGACAAAGTGGTCCTTATTCTCTGTGGCCGAGGGCGTGACCTTCTGTAAATCGTCCTTGCTGAGAATGCGGGTCCCCCGGCCCTTCATCTGCTCAAAATAGTTCCGGCTACGCACATCCCGCATGAAGATCAGGCACTCGATAGGCTTCACATCGGTGCCGGTGGCGATCATGTCCACAGTGACGGCGATCCGGGGGTTATAGCTGTTGCGGAAACTGCTGAGGGTCCCCTCCGGGTCCTGGGCCGAGTAGGTGATCTTCTGGCAGAACTCGTTTCCCTCGCCGAACTCCTCCCGGACGATCTGGACGATGTCGTCGGCGTGGCTGTCCGTCTTGGCAAAGATCAGCGTCTTGGGGACTTCGCGCCGGCGGGGAAACAGCTTGGTGAACAGATTCTCCCGGAAAGAGCGGACCACCGTGCGGATCTGACTGGGGTTGACGATGTCCCGGTCCAGCTGGGTGGGCCGGTAGTCCACATCCTCGTCCATCTGCTTCCACCGCTTTTCCCTTGAAAGCCGGTTGCGGTATTCGATCATCTGCTTCATGATGTGGGCGCCGCTCTTGGTCACCTGAGTCTCAATGAGGAAGATGTCCTCCCCCACATTGACCCCGTCGATGATGGCCTGCTCCCGAGAATATTCGCTGACCACATTCTCGTTGAAGAAGGCAAAGGTGCGCTTGTCCGGCGTGGCAGTCAGTCCGATCAGGAAGGCGTCAAAGTAATCCAGAACCTGCTGCCACACATTGTAGATAGAGCGGTGACACTCGTCGATGATGATACAGTCGAAAAATTCCGGCGGATATTTCTCGTTGTAGACCACCTCTTTGACAGGCTGGCGATCCGCTGTGGTCAGTTCGTTAAAAGAAGTCTCCTCCGCAGACTCGTCCAGCTCCTCCCCTTTCAGGATGGAATACATCCGCTGGATGGTACTGATGCACACCTGCACATCGTTTGGCAGGTAAGAGTTCTTCAGCCGCCGCACACCGTAGAGCTGGGAGAAAGATCGGTTGTCGTCATTAGGTCGATAGGCCAGAAATTCCCGCTCCGCCTGCTCTCCCAGGCCCTTGGTATCCACCAGGAACAGCACCCGGTTGATCTTGGCATATTTCAGCAGACGATAAACTGCGGTGATGGCGGTAAACGTCTTGCCTGCGCCGGTGGCCATCTGAATAAGCGCTCTGGGACGGTTCTCACCGAAGGACTTCTCCAGATTGTGGATGGCCGTGACCTGGCAATCCCGGAACCCGGTAGTGTCCAGGGGCGGAAAACGTTTCATGTTGTTGCGGGTGGTGTCATCCTGTTTCAGCAGTTCCCGCAGGCTCTCTGGCCGATGGAAACTGAAGATGCGGCGGGAGCGGTATTTCTGGTCTTTGTAATCGGTAAAACGAGTCAGCTTTCCCGTGGCTTCATAGGCAAACCGGATGCGGTAGTCTGTCTTGACCCACTTGAAGGTACTCCTGGCGTACCGGCTGGACTGCGCCTCAGCAGTGGTGATATTTTCTCCTTTTTCATCTGCCTTGGCCTCCACAACCCCGATTGGGATGCCATCTATAAAAAGCGCATAATCCACCGGCCCGGTGCTGGTGGGAAATTCCCGCACCGCTACGCCGGGAGCAGCCATGGGATTGAGCTGCCGCATATCCTGCAAAATCCAACCGGACTGAATGAGTCTCTGATCAATTGCCTCACGCGCTTTTTGTTCAGGAGTCATGGAGGTCACCCCGCTTTTCTTGAATGATTATACGTACTCCAATGTTTCCTCGCTTTGTTGCCAATCGGGAAATATTTTCAAATATATTTTTATTATAACATGGGCCTCCTAATTCAACAACTGAGCGTTTGAGTCATCCTCATACATTCGTCAAAACGATATGGACCAAGGAGTCGCCAATCCAAGAGCCCTTGCCCCTCATTTAATGCTTTCAGAAGTTAAGGGTATGCTCCAAAGCGCCTACCGTCCGGGCTTCCCGGTCGCAGCAGCAATTCTTCACCCACATCTTCAAATTCTTTCCAAAGAATACTTCTATACCCTGTACTAATAGGAAGCATGTATAGTTCCATAGTATGTTCCTTCATGCCTGCTTGATCCTAATTTTGAGGACCCAAACACACATACTGTACTCGCAAAAGGGGCGCTTTGCTTGGATGTAAGAAACAGACACAGGTTTAAATATGATACACTGAAACAAAGAAATGCCGGTGGAGGAGTATCCCACCGGCATTTCTCTTATAACTTATCCAATTGCTGTTTTAGTTCCTCATCCGCTAACTCCCCTCTCTCAGACCGCTCCAACAATCCCTGCGCCTTAGCCACAGCTACGTTCCACTCATCTATGGTAATCTTCTTCCGATTTTTTCTCTGCTTCAAACGATTGTATGCTCGGTCATATTCTATCTGCGCCGGCGTGCGGCCAGCCCTGTCCCTGGCCTCCTTACGATGGGCTCCCACTTTCCGGCAGGTGCGCTCTGTCTCACCTGGCGCAATGTTATTGCAGTAACAGGTGTTATAACCCGCTGTAAGCAGAAAATATTTCCCGCAGTTGTGGCAGCGCCGGGGGACATTGCCCACCGAAAGTCCCCGAAAGAACTCCACCTCCAAGAAATCCAGAAGAGCAGAAAATCTGGTCCGCTCCGCTAAAATGACCTTGTCCTCACCTACTGGGGACAGCATCGGCACAAACTGCACCTTGATTGGAAAACTGTGATCGAGCTCACACGTGCCACGTTCCAAAAGCTCTGCCGTCATAATATCGCTGTAAAATTGAAAGACTCCCACAGCGTAAGATTCCGAATTTCTCCGCTCCAGCGATTCAAAGTATCCGTCCAGCATCAGAGAAATCTGTTTCTGAAATGTACGCAGGAGCTCATTGACACCCATAAGCTTACGTAGGTTCTCGTCTACTCCGGCTCTTCCTTCTACAGTTAGATACCGAATTCGGCTCCATAGCTTTTCTAACAAGGGGGCGTTTTGTGCCACTGGATGCAACCAGTCAATATTCAAGTCCCGATAGACCGGTAGCACAGATACCAAATTCCATACATCCTGCAATTTTTTCTGTGCCCGAAGTACTGACTTCTCGGTATCTTGTTCCCATACTTCCTGCACGGTATGAAAAAATTCCATCAGTATCTGATCGATCCGAAATAACTCGGATTCCTCTAGGTTCAGGATATCCACAACACACTGACCAATTGGGTATTCCCGCGCTCCAATAAAAACACGGTCACTATAGAACAACGCTGTAAAATCATCTACAGCCTCTGTAAAAACCTGCTCACTATCAAATGTCTCGCCTACCATATGCCCTCCTGTCTGTACCCGATCAACTTTTGAGATTTACCTGATCCACCTCAAAACGATTGAACGCCTCTTCTGTCTCTGCTATCATTGTATCAGGTAAAGTTTAAAAAATCAATCGGAGGTACACATGAAAGAGTCTGTCTACAGAAGTTATGATGCCCTTCCCCTGTTTCTCAACTCGAATACCGTGTCAAAGGTTCTCGGAGTGTCATCCTCCAGCACCTATGAACTCATGCACACAGAAGGGTTCCCCACTCTGAGGATTGGCAGTCGAATGGTCGTTCCCAAAGAACAATTCATTCAGTGGGTATCCGCGCACACACAGGGAGGTGGCCATCAATGAATCCGCTTACCATACCGCGCCATCCGAGTACGTATCGTTTCCCGCTGCCCAACGACATCTGGGTACAAAAACTGAAGCCTCAAGCATTTGCCATTCTGGCCTATCTCCAGTACCGCTCCTGCCGGAAGATCCATGGTGTGCCTGCCATAAGAGAGCTTGCTATGCGCACAAAAATGAGTGTCAAGATGGCGGAGCTGCAAGTGGACATTCTGGTCGACCGGGGTCTCATGACCAGTAATCTGCTCCCAACCTGGACGCTGCCCACGGCAGGGAATTTTTTCACTCTTTCGGATGAAGTCTTTTATCTGAATCTTAGTCACGGAGCCATCACGGTCTACGCCTACCTGCTGTGCTGTGAGGACCGCCGCTCTCACCAGTGTCATCCCAGCTATAGCACCATCGCAGAGACTACCGGTCTGTCTGTCAATACTGTGATGAAACACATCACTACGATCTCTGATAAGCAACTCATCACGGTGGAACGCACCAGCTATATCGACCGGCATGGGATGAAACAGAACGGCAATAATCTCTATACGATTCTACCTATTCAACAGGCCACGGATGCGTTTTATCAGCAGCAGTTAGACAGATTGGAATCGCCAGGTGAGCACCAACGGGTGACAGAGGAAGCACCCACGTGACCGCATATAGGCTGCTGTATGGCCAGGCCACCTGGGGAGCGGGGAGATGATCTCCTCCCTGGGTTATCGGCCGGTTTTGAGCCGGTTCTGGAGGAGGTAAGAGGGACGAAAGGAAAAGCAGGATAAAGGGCAGGCGTCAAGACCGCCGCTCTGCCCGTCTACATCTGCCCGCAGTGCGGGCAGTTCCGGACGTTTTCCAGATGGTCGGAAATGGGGTCAATTCCAGAACAAAAAATTGGTTTTGCGGTCGTATTCACCGAACGCCTACTCCCACAAGAAGAAAATAGGGGTCATTCCCCGGAAAGGAGCCTATTTTGAGCCGAAAAGAGAAGTTTGCCTTCTACATGATGCCGGAGAAGAAAGCACTTCTGGAACGACGGTATCAGGAGGACGGAAGCCGGAGCCTCACCGCCTTCATTGAGAACGCCGTGGACTTCTACCTGGACTACCTCAGCGCCAACAGCGCTGGACTGTTCCTTCCCACCTCCATCAAGTCCTATCTGGATGGACGGCTGGGACAGTTGGAGGAGCGGCTGTCCTCCATCGCCTTTCGTCAAGCAGTGGAACAGGACATGGTGGCCGGTATCTTGGCGGACACCTATCAATTTGGTGACGAGGACCTCCGCCGCCGGCGGGCGGAGAGCGTGCAGAATGTGAAAAAGACCAACGGCCGCATCTCACTGGAACAGCGGGTGCGGGGAGCCTGGGAGGAGGACGATGAGTGGCTCGACTGATTATGAAAAGTCCCTACCTGAAGTGCGGCAACGGCAGTTCTGTCAGTGGCTACCTGCGGTACATCGGAACCAGAGAGCGAGTGGAGTTGCTCCCAGATGATCGTCCACCCACAAGAAAGCAGGAGCAGCTCATCACAAAATTGGTGAAGGATTTTCCTAATAGCAAAGAGTTGGATGAGTATTCTGACTACGCAACCAAGCACACCAAAGCCAATGCCTCGACGTTCATCACAAGAGCACTGGAGGAAAACTGGTCGGCAGTGCAGCAGTCGGAGGGCTACATGAAGTACATCGCTACTCGGCCCAGAGCGGAACGATTAGGCAATCACGGTCTGTTCAGTGACGAGGACAGTGTGGACTTGGCAAAAGCTATGGACGAACTGGATCACTACACCGGAAATGTGTGGACGCACATCCTCTCCCTGAAGCGCGAGGACGCCGCCCGCCAGGCCCATACCGCCGAGCTTGCGGCCCGCACACTGGATGCGGAGTTCAAGCGCGTTCAGGGCCTTGGGCAGCAGCTGTCCGAGACGCAGTGGGTAAAGCGGCGCGGTGCGGCCGCGGGGCTGTATGACGAAGAGTTCGGCCTGCGCGAGAAACTGGCCATCTGCGGAGACCTGCGCGGCTATACCGCGGCCAGCGGCGTGATCCGGCAATTGTCTGTGGTCTTTCCCGAAAAGGAGGAGGTGTATTCCTCCGCCGGCTTTTATGATACGGCAGACTTCTTCCGCACATTTTCGCTGGAAAAAGGGCAGACGCCGCTGGAGAGCGCTGTGGTGTGCGAGCGTTTGAGCCTGCCGGAAAACAGCGGCCTGGTGTGCGGCGCGCAGCTCGGCATGACGGGCGGCGCGGCGTCCCGGCTGTTCTTTGCAGAGGCGATGGAGTACAATCGTCCCATGCGGAGCTTTCTGCTGGTGGAACTGGACCGCTCCGCCATCCGCAACCAGATCGCATTGCTGCGCACGGACGATATGCTCTCCCTTTCTATCCGCAGCGCGGACAGAGAGCTGGCGGGGATATCCTTCACGGCCAGGGCCGCAGAGGCTGATTATACTTACCGCTCCGTATGTTTCCCGGTGGATATCACGTCCGGCTTTTCCGCCGTGCCGCTGGTACGGACACGAAGCGTCTGGTTTATCGCCGTGCTGGTGCTTATTTCAGTGCTGCTGACGGTGAATCTGGCGTGGCTGCTTACAAAGCTGACCTACACCCCGCTCAAGCGGCTGGCAGACAGCGCGGCACACCGCCTTCCCGCGCCGGTGCATGCGGGGGATGAATATGCGATCATTGAGGAATCGCTGTGCCAGCTGGCTGCGGAACGGGAAAATGTGCTGCATATGGCTGAGCGTTACCGCGCC
>ENA-ORUM01001916-ORUM01001916.1-human-gut-metagenome-genome-assembly--contig:-NODE-1916-length-14047-cov-2.307962_pt1 | contig 14047 bp, 17 predicted proteins | sample MGYA00242083_ERZ509217 | MGnify/ENA primary metagenome ERZ509217 (study PRJEB26280, sample SAMEA2338831) | human gut metagenome | biome: human gut; feature: human-associated habitat; material: faeces... | reverse complement strand
AGTTATTTACCACTATTAGAGGAGCGCATTTCAAAAGCGCGACGGAAATAGTGGTAAATAACTTATACCTTATCGCGCAAAGCGCGTTCACCCGAAGGATATAAAACACGGTGTACCCTGTGGGTATACAGCATCAGGCAGCGAAAATTTATTTTTGCTGCCTGGTTTTCTTTTCCTCTTGCAAACTAACTTTTTTATAAAGAGTGAGTACCTGATATAAAAACTCGAAGTGGGAAAATTTTAAAACAGGGGGATAAAGAAAAGATGAAAAAGAAAAGACAAATCTGGATATTCGCTGTGGCATTGGTCATGGCTGCAGTTCAGGGAACTGTTTTTGCAGGAACTCAGGATGTAGAGAGTTCAGTGGAAGGCATAACAGAAACAACAGAAGCTGATCAGAGGTTGGATACAGTAGTACTTATGAAAACTGTAAAAGAGCAGATTCCGAATGAACAGCAGGAAGAACATGAGATTAAAAGGAGCAGAATCAGTCAGATAGAGAAGCCTGTAAAAAAACGGCTGACGGCCAGACATTATTGGATGTAAGCAAAGGAAGTGCCATTATTAAAAGTACCGGAGCGACCGGGGGGACAAGCAGTGAGACATCTTTAAACCCTCTGGGCTACCGGATTATCGGAAAAACCACTTCATATTATATAAAAGTCGAAGCAGGAGTCACGACAGATATTACATTGGACAATGTCAGTGTCACCAGCAACAGCGGAAGCAAAAATTGCATGGACGTTTCACATGCCAATGTAACAATTACATTGGTGGGGAACAACATGCTTTCTTGTGGTGTACAGAACTATAGAGCCTTAGTGAAAGACGGTATGGATAAAACTGAGCTTATCATTCAGTGTGAACATGCAGGAGAGAAGGGGCATCAGTGCGATAAAGACACCTGTGGTTCTTTGGAGGCAAAAGGAACCAAAATGCATACAACGGCGATCGGAAATATCATTGCAAACAGAACAGTAAAGGAAGAATCCGGATTTTCCAATCTGACCTGGGAAAACTGTGACCATCAAAGGCGGTATTGTTAATGCACAGGCAGGAGAACATAACTGTGCCATCGGCGCAGCCTGCGGAAGCTATGCCAATGGGGGCATCGATACAAAACAATATGCAAAAAATATTCGTATAGAGGGAGGCATCATCACTGCAAAAGGGGGAACTCTCTGCGCAGGCATCGGGGGAGGAAAGGTAACTCCGGTAGATGGGATCTATATTACGGGAGGAACAGTTTATGCATCCGGAGGGAAATATTCTCCCGGCATTGGGTCCGGAGGTGCTGAGACGACAGAATCGGCATGGGAGAAAACACCGGAGGGCTTTAATGTTTCCAACATCGTTATCAGCGGAGGCAGTACTTTGGTCAAAGCTGTCGGTGACAAGAATACATCTATGCCGGGAATCGGATGCGGTAAATACGGCACGAAGACACCAGGTACTGCGACAAACATATGCGCAGTCCCGGACTCTGGCTATCAGGGCTACATCCAGGACGGGACTTCTGAGACAGAGTATGATTTTACAGAGGAATCCCCATTTCAGGAGCAGCAGGATATTAAGGTAGATAAATATTTTACGATGGTTTACTTTGGTCCATTCCGGGATGAAAATAAAATTGATCCGGACAGCAGAGAACAGCTGGGTGCGAACCATGTGATCAGCAAAACCGGCGGTGAAGGGTTTACTGACGAACAGATCAAAGAACTGACGAAAGCAAACGGGAAAGACAAGGACGGCATTCCATTTGATCTGGAAGATTTTACACTGCCCGACAGGGATCAGATCAATGTCATCAATGAGGCCAAGAAAAACGGAGAGATTGGTGACTATCCTCTGACAATCGCAACAGAACAGGGCACTCAGGTAGTCATTACAGTCTCTTTGAGAGGAAATGGAACGGATGTGACGGCTCCGGACAGCGGAACTGCATCCGGCATGGTAGGGGCTAATAATGTGGAAAAAGAGACCGGAGGAGAAGGTTTCGGAGTAGAAGAAATAAAAGAGCTGTGCGGTGTAAAGGGCAAAGACAAGGATGGGAATAATTTAAAGCTGGAAGATTTTAAGATAGACGAAGAACAGCTGAAAGCCATCAACCAGGCAAAAACATCAAAGAATACAGGGAAATTTCTATTGACCTATGAGACACCGGAAGGGGAAAAAGTGACAGTGGAAATCCTGCTTACAGGAACAGTGGAAGTATCCTTTGACACAGATGGAGGCAGCGAACCGCCCCAAATGCAGACCGCGGACAGCGGAAAGAAGGTACAAAAACCTGAAGATCCGGTAAAAGCGGGTTATGTATTTGAAGGCTGGTATTATACAGACAAGGATGGAGACGAAACAGAATGGAACTTTGGAGATCCGGTGTATGAAAATATGACGCTGAAAGCAAAATGGAAAGAAGAGCCTATGAGAACAGAATCAACATCGGAGGAATCTGGGACAACTGCGGAGAATGGGTTTGAGACAGAAGAAAACGAAGACAGGACAGTAAAGAAACAGGCACCTAAATGGGAGTATCAAAAAAGAGTAAGAAAGAAGACAGAGCCTATGGCAAAGACCGGAGATTCGGCAGATATACAATTCTTGATTCTGATTTTTGGAATTTCACTGGTGGGCATTCAGGTAATAAAGAGAAGCAGGGAATAGAATTATAAATAACAGGCAGCAAATTTTTAGAATTTTGCTGCCTGTTTCCATAATAAAAATTTTTTACTGCCGTTTATGCCGCGCATTTGTTTGATAGGTGCTTATCCAGCAGATATTACGTCCATTTTCTGCATGATTGGAGTGAGGCATTATAAGTGCCGAACGGAAATTATGTAGAAATTGCCATTATTCCATAACTCCCACTTCATCAGGCACGATCACATCAGCCTCTGTGCAGGCGAGAATGTCTTCCACCGTATAGCCGGGAGCTAATTCTCTGAGGACCAGCCCCTCGTCCGTCACCTCAAAATAACACCGTTCGGTTACGATGTCAGTGACACATTTAGCTCCGGTCAGAGGAAGAGTGCACTTTTTTAGGATCTTAGAAGCGCCGCTCTTTTCACAGTGATCAGTAGCAACAATAATCTTTTTTACACCGGCGCAGAGATCCATTGCGCCGCCCATGCCCGGGGCAAGTTTGCCGGGAATGGTCCAGTTGGCTATATTTCCTTCCTGATCTACCTGCAGCGTTCCGAGTACGGTTGCGTCAACATGGCCGCCGCGGATGAAAGCAAAAGAAGTCGTGTGGTCACAGATACTGCCTCCTTTGATGATGGAAGCAGGCTGGCCTCCCGCATCAATAATATCCGGATCTGCATCCTCCCACTTTGGTGTGGAACCGCAGCCGACAATGCCGATCTCGGCCTCCAGCCAAAGTTCTACACCCTCCGGCAGATAGTTGACACACATCATGGGAACCCCGATTCCTAAATTAACAAAATCTCCGTCTTTAAAAAATCTCGCACAACGGGATGCGATCAGTGCACGTCCAGTAAGTCCTGCCATTACTTTCCACCTCCTTCTGCTTTTGCTCTCGCACGCTGCCACATCGGACAGAAAGGTTTCTTTTCGCCGGTTCTTACGTAAACCATATCGATGATTGGAGCAGGTACATCAATATCATCAGGACCTAATTCTCCTACTTCAACCAATTCTTCAACCTCGACAATGACGATATCTGCTGCAAAAGCCATGTAGCTGTTAGTGGCTCTTCCGGTGTATCGGAAAGCGATATTTCCGATCGTATCGGCTTTCCATGCCTTGATCAGAGCAACATCTGCGTGGAGCGGAAGCTCCAGGAGATATTCTTTCCCATCAATGGTCAGTTTCTGTTTTCCTTTCTCGATATCTGTTCCCACGCCTGTGGGAGTAAGGCAGCCGCCCAGACCTGCTCCGCCGCAGCGGATGCGTTCTGCAAAAGTACCCTGTGGAACAAATTCTACATTTAACTCACCCGCAAACATTTGATCACGGGCTTCCGGATTCAGACCGATGTGGGTTGTAATCAGATCCTTTACCAGCTTTTCGTGGATCAGCCTTCCGAGTCCCTGGTCAGGCATACCGCCGGATACAGCGATAGCGGAAATGTCTTTTACCCCTTTTTCCAGCATTCCGGTAATCAGCTCTTCTGCAGAGTGCTCTCCATGCCAGTCGCCAAACATGATCGTCTGGCCGTCATGGAATTTTGCGATTGCTTCTTCTTTAGACACTACTTTTGAGATCAATATCGTTACCTCCTTTCAGTGTGCTGCCTATTTTCCCTGGAACTCAGGTTTCCGTTTTTCCATGAATGCAGAACAGCCTTCTTTGAAGTCTTCTGTATTGGAACACTCATGCTGCGTTGGGATTTCCACATCATCCAGATAGCGTTCGTAATCAGAGAATGCCGCAGCATAAATCTGTTTCTTGATATTTTTATAGGATACCTGTGGTCCGGATGCTAATCTTTTGGCAAATTTGTAAACTTCCGCATCCAGATCTTCTTTTGCAGTGACTTTATAAACAAAACCAAGGTCTTTGGCCTCCTGGGCATCTACAGGACGTCCGGTGGCACACAGTTCCATCGTCTTCTTTTCGCCGATCTCTTTTGCAAGAAGATAAGCACCGCCGGTATCCGGAACGAGCCCGATGTTTACAAATGCCATAATAAACTTTGCGTTGTCTGCCGCAATGATGAAATCGCCGGAAAGAGCAAGACTGAAACCTGCACCTGCCGCAGCGCCGCTGACTGCTACAATGACCATCTTACTCATGGATTTCAGGCCATTTGTAACCTTTCCAACTTTGCCGATGAGTCCGTCCATATTGATGTCGCCGCCGCTTTTGATCAGGTCATAAAAATAGCCGATATCACCGCCGGCCGAAAATGCTTTCGGTGCGCCCTTTAATACCACAACCCTGGCATCCGGATCTGACTCAGCCTTTTCTACGGCATAAATCAGTTCATCTGCCATCTGTTCGTCGATGGCATTTAAGTTTTTCGGATAGTCCATTGTTATAGTCGCAATTCCGTCTGCCACTTCATAATGCAGTTTCTGAAGTTCCATCGCAGTCCCTCCTTTTTGGGGTATAAAATTGTATGGATACGATCGACAAAATCCTCCTTTCCAATGTCTTTATAGTCCGTTCTTAATATGAGTTGATAACTATATTTTACTCCTAATGACAGATAAAAACAAGAATAATCAGACTTTTTAATGGCATAAATATGGAGAAAAAACGGTTGTTTTACGGATATAAAACGGTTATAATTTAAGTGTGGTGTATGCGGCATTGAAGGAGGGGTTCTATGACGATGGAAGAAATGAAACAAAGGAAAATAGAATTAGGGTATTCTTACGAGCAGATTTCAGTATTGTCGGGAGTACCTGTAGGCACAGTGCAGAAAATCTTCGGGGGAGTCACAAAATCTCCCAGATATGAGACACTGAGAGCGCTGGAAAAAGTCCTTAACAGGGAATCCGAAGCAGAACTGGGAGAATCGGCAGATTATATTTCGGGCAGTACTGCGGAAAACTGCACCATTTCAGATTATGATGCTATTTCTGCGGACAGAAGGATCGAACTGATTGACGGGATTATCTACGACATGGGAGCTCCGACCTATGTCCACCAGATGATCGCCGGACAGCTGTACCGCAGAATATATGATTTCATTGACAGGCAGGGAGGAGACTGTATCCCCCTCCAGGCACCCCTTGACGTACAGCTGGATTGTGATGACAAGACAGTCGTACAGCCGGACATTATGATCGTATGCAGCCACGATAAGTTTAGAGAGGGCAGAATTTTAGGAGCACCGGACTTCGTCGCCGAGATATTGTCGGAGTCAACAAAAAAGAAGGATCTGACGATCAAGTTAGGAAAATACACAGAGGCCGGAGTGAGAGAGTATTGGATCATAGATCCGGATAAAAAAAGGATACTGGTTTATGATTTAAAACAGGACGCAGACCTGAGCATCTATGGATTTGATGAAACAGTTCCGATGGGGATCTTTCAGGGACTCTGTGAGATAGATTTTACAAAAATCCATGAGGCTATCAAGATATTTAAATAAGGAAACAGGCAGAGCAAAGGGCCGGAACATGCAGCAGTGTTCCGGTCCTTTGTCGTATAATTATAGAATTTATTTTTATTAAAAAGACCACAAATAAAAATAAAGAACACCCTCCCGGGCAGATATTACGTCCATTTTCATCAGTTCGAATGCAAGCCGCAGAACTGGTGAAAATGTCATAACACACTAAGTTGGCATGGTTTTTGCTCTATATATAAATGACAAACACGAAACGGAGGTGAACTTATGATTGGAGTACTATTGGTAACCCATGGAAACTTCAGCGAGGCGATTATCAAGAGCATGGAGCTTGTCTTTGGCAGGCAGGAAAAGCTTGAAGCGCTCACACTGAATCATGGGGATGATGTGGAGGAATTGACGCGACAGGTGAAAGAAAGAGCAAAAGAGCTGGACGACGGCGAAGGAGTCCTTGTATTGGTGGACTTGCTCGGAGGCAGTCCGTGTAACGTGACGGCGTCCTGTTTGAAGCAGGAAGGCCTTGAGTGTGTCACAGGATTAAATCTTCCTATGCTTATCTCAGTCCTGGAAGAACGGGAAGACGGCACCCTCCGCAGCATGCCAAAAGTGGCTATGGAAGCTGGTAAGACAGGTATTGTCAATGTGAAACAGCTCATCGGATGATAGAAAGGAAGCTGTGATCGATATGAAATATTTTCGGGTGGATGAGAGGCTGATCCATGGGCAGGTTCTGCTGAAATGGCTGAAGAAGACAGGATGTGAGAGGCTTTTTATCGTGGACAACCAGGTGGCAGCAGATCCTGTGATCCAAAGTGTGCTGAAGATGTCGGTGCCGGGGAATGTGAAAGCGGAATTTTTGACGGTAATTGAAGGACAGACGAAGATCAGAGAGGATACAGAAGACATTTTTATACTGATCAAAGAACTGGAGACAGTGTGCAGACTGGCCGATGCGGGCATTTTGACCGAATCCGTCAACATTGGCCGGCTCCCTTATATGAGGGGGAAGAAAAAAATTTGTGACAATGTTTTTATCGGAGAAAAGGAGGGGGAAGAGATGATGCGGCTGCTGGACCAGGGAACGAAAATATTTGTTCAGATGGTCCCGGACAGTGAACCTGTCAGTCTGACAAGAGAGATGATTCGAGGTGAAGTATGACAAAACTATTGCTTTTGACCCACGGGTGCTGGGGTGAAGAATTGATAAAGTCGGCGGAACTGGTCGTGGGAGAGATCCGCGATGCAGAGGCATTTGCCCTGGAACCGGAGGATGCGCTGGCTGACTACATGGAAAAGATCAGAGCGGTGATTGAAAAGAGCAAAGGGCAGGATATCCTGCTGGTCTCGGACTTAAACGGAGGTACTACTTCCAACGTGGCAGCTGTTTTCAGCAAGACTTATGAAAACGTAAGTGCAGTCTGCGGTCTGGGGATGGAAATGCTTATAGCGGCGGAAGAACTCAGAGAAGAACTGAGCGGGAAGAAACTTGCAAAAGAGGTGCTTTCCTGGGTGAGGGAAAAGAACAGAGACTTAGAGGAATAAGGAGGAAGAAAAGAATATCATGCAGAACTTCAGATTTATCTGTCCGACGGATTTTATCTTCGGAAAAGACACAGAGAACAGCGTGGGGGAAGAAATTAAAAAGTACGGCAAAAGGATCCTGCTTCACTATGGAGGAGGACATATCAAAAAAAATGGCCTGTATGACAGGATCATCCGTTCTTTGAAGGCAAATGAGATTGAATACGTGGAACTGGGCGGCGTGAAAGCCAATCCGGATGTGGAAATGGTGAGAGAGGGCATCAGGCTTTGCAGGGAAGAGAAACTGGACTTTATCCTGGCGGCAGGCGGAGGGAGCGTTATTGATTCCGCAAAGGCCATTGCCATGGGAGTTTCTTATCCGGGGGACGTGTGGGATTTCTTTGTGGGAAAAGCACAGATTGAAGAGGCACTGCCTGTCGGAGTGATCCTCACGATCCCAGCGACAGGAAGCGAGGCCAGCAATACAACGGTTGTCACGAACTCTGAGGGAGGACATTCCAAGAGGGCCGCATCCGGAGACAACATTAAACCGGTGTTTGCCATCATGAATCCGGAACTTACCTATTCTCTGCCGGCTTACCAGACAGCGGCAGGAGGGGTGGATATTTTCTCACACGTGGCAGAGCGGTACTTTACACTGGAGCCGGACTGCGGTTTCACAGACAGGCTTTGCGAGGCCACGATGAAGACAGTGATCGGCTGTCTCCCGGAAGTGCTTAGCCACCCTCAGGAATATGCGGGCCGGGCAGAAATCATGTGGACCGGGACCATTGCCCACAACGGGATTTTGGGAGTGGGAAGAAGCGAGGACTGGGGCAGCCATATGCTTGGACACGAAATTACGGCTTTCTATGGTCTGACACACGGAGCTACCTTATCCATCATCATCCCGAACTGGATGGAGTATGTGTACAAGACAGATGTGACCCGTTTTGTGAAATATGCGGTGAATGTCTGGAACGTGGAAAACAACATGGATCATCCTGAAAAGACGGCTCTGGAAGGCATCAGAAGGACACGGGATTTTTTCCGGTCTGTGGGTATGCCGGTAACATTGGAAGAAGCAGGAATCGACGGTGACAGAATCGAAGAAATGGCAGAGAACTGCACGAAATACGGTCCGGTGGGAGGCTTTGTAACACTTAGGAAAGAGGACTGCATGGCAATCTATGAAAAATCAAAATAGGAGGGATAGCATATGGCGAAGATATCATTGGTAAGGATTGACAGCAGACTGATCCACGGACAAGTAATCACCAAATGGCGCAAGATACATAAGGTGACAAAAATTATTATCGTAGACAATGAACTGGCAAAGGATGATTTTATGATCCACATCTATGAGGCGTCCGCGCCTAAAGATGTAAAAGTAAAAATCTATGACATCCCGAAAGCCGTAAGGCTCTGGGAAAAGAACCAGTATAAAGATGGAGAAGTGATGCTTCTGTTTAAGGACATTAAAACATGTCTGGAACTGTACAAACAGGGTGTGCCGATGGAATATGTCCAGCTGGGCGGACTGCCCAAGGCATCGGATAAAAAGGTGATCCTGAGAGCGGTTTCGCTGGGAGAAGAAGATATCTCTCTGCTCCGGGAATTTGATCAGAGCGGGGTGGAAGTTGCGGTCCATATCGTGCCGGAGGAAGTGAAAATGCCGTTTGCCGAGATTGAGAAAAAATACAGAGAAAGTTAGGAGGGAAAGATATGAATTTTGTAATTGCCGTTTTTGCGGGTATATGGTTTTGGTTTGCGGGAGGAGCACCGGGCTATACCTTTCATTATGTGCTGAAACAGCCTTTGGTTATGGCACTTCCTATCGGCCTGCTGATGGGAGATGTGCCTCAGGCCATGATGATCGGTGCCGCCATTGAACTTGTATATGTAGGAATCATCTCCCCGGGAGCAAATGTTCCGGCGGATGAATGTCTGGCGGGTGTGATCGCTATACCCATCGCCATGAAAATCGGCGCTGATCCGGCTACTGCGGTAGTATTGGCCGTGCCGTTTGGGGTTCTGGGAGTTTTCCTGGACCAGTTAAGAAGAACCGTCAATGCACGGTGGGCCCATGTCGCCGATAAATATGCCCTGGCAGGGGATGAAAAAGGACTGTTCCGGTGTGCTGTTATTTATCCGATGGCAGTGGGATTCCTGATGAGATTCCCGCCAGTGTTCATCGCCAACTATTTCGGAGCGGACGTTGTGGAGAAATTCCTGAATGCCATGCCTCAGTGGATCATCCACGGTATCTCAGTAACAGGAGGCGTGCTGCCTGCCCTTGGTTTTGCGATCATTTTGTTCGTCATCGGGCAGAGATCCCTGCTTCCGTTCTACTTCATGGGATACTTTGCAGTTCAGTATTTAAAGATCAACTCGATGGCAGCCGCGGTTTTTGGAATCTGTATTGCGCTGGTTATTTTATTTATGAAGAACGACGGACAGGAAGAGATCATGCAGCGGGTGAAGAAACTTCAGATCTGTGACGACGATGACGAATAGGGAGGAGGTACCTATGGAAAACAAAGAAATCACCAAAAAGGATATAAGGAAAGCGTATCTGCGCTGGTACAACACTGTGGAAGTGTCCAATTCCTATGAACGTATGCAGACCGTGGCGTTCTGCTATTCAATCTCAGGAATCTTAAAGAAACTCTATGACAAAAAAGAAGATTATGTGAAAGCTCTTCAGCGGCACCTGAACTTCTTTAATACCCAGGGTATCTGGGGTTCTCCGCTGCTGGGAATCTCCATTGCTATGGAGGAGCAGAAGGCAAAGGGCAGCGAAGTGGCAGACGAGGCCATCACAGGTATCAAAACAGGGCTGATGGGGCCTTTGGCCGGCATCGGCGATACCATTGACTGGGGAACATGGAAGCCGCTGATCTTTTCCCTGGCAGCGGGATTCAGTGCAAAAGGAGGGATTGCAGGATTTTTCATATGTTTCTTGTTTGCAGTCATCCCGTTCATGGAAGGCTTTTACCTGACCAATCTTGGATATAAACTCGGAAGAAACGCGGTATCCATGCTGTTGGAGTCCGGATGGATCAAACAGCTGATCACCGGTTCCAGTATTCTCGGACTGTTTATGATGGGAGCGCTGTCAGCCAGTACAGTAAAATTGGAAATTCCGATCAAGTTTGCCATGGGAGGTTCCACGACCACGGTACAGGCCATTTTAGACAGTATTCTGCCGGGACTGCTTCCGCTGCTTTTAATCGTAGGGATCTACATATTCTTTAGGAAAAAAGGACAGAAATTCGGAAGAGTGGTATTTGCACTTCTTGGATTGTGTCTGCTTGGTTCAGCAATCGGATTATTTTAAATTAGGAGGGGAAAAACATGATCATTTCAATGGCAGATATTTTAAAGAAAGCAAAACAGGAACATTACGGCGTAGCTGCGCCCAATGTGTTTAATGATAAGACAATAGAAGCCGCATTTCAGACTTCCGAAGAGCTCAAAGCGCCAATTATTTTAGACGGCGCCGGATGCCATGGGATTGAGGAACTGGCTTATATCAGCAGATTTTATGAGAGAAGATACCCGGAGGCGTGCGTGGCGCTGAATCTGGACCACGGCGGGGCGTATGAGGAGATCATGCTCGCCATCCGAAGCGGATTTAGTTCCGTTATGGTAGACCGCTCCGAACTTCCTTACGATGAGAATGTACGGGAAGTAAAAGAAATCGTCAAGGCAGCCCATGCGGTGGGTGTCTCTGTGGAAGCGGAACTTGGGCATGTGGGACAGGGATTTGAATATGAATCAACCAGAGACTCCGGGCTTACAGACAAAAAAGAAGCATTAAGTTTTATTGAAGAGACAGGAGTTGACTGCCTGGCTGTGGCTGTGGGGACTTCTCATGGAGTATATAAAGGGACTCCGCATCTGGAATTTGAGCTCTTGAAAGAGCTGAGTGAGAGCATTGAGATTCCATTAGTGCTTCACGGCGGTTCCGGTACCGGAGATGAGAATTTGAAAAAAGCGGTAGAGACAGGAATCCAGAAAGTCAATCTGTTTACAGATTTGAGTGCGGAGGGAGTCGTTTCCCTGAAATCTTATCTCGGAGTGAACTTTGACCACATACCGAAGGATGCTGAAAAGGGAGAGTTTGGAAATTTGAATGCTAACCTGTACGATGCCATCGTGGAAGGGACAAAGGGCTGGAAGACGGCGCTGAAACATTATGTAGAATTATTTGGAGGAACGGACCGGCTGTAAAGGAGGATATCAATGAGTATAGAACAGATGAAGTTTGCGTATTTAAAAGAAAAAGGATGCGCCCTGACAGGAGTGAGGAAGATTCCGGATATGGGTCCTGATGATGTGCTCGTAAAACAGCTGGTCTGCAACATTTGTACCACAGACTACGGGCAATGGCTGGGACTCAGGGAACATCAGGGCTATCCAATGGCCGGGGGCCATGAAGGCTCCGGTATCGTCGAGGCGGTTGGAAGCGGTGTGAAGGATTTAAAACCGGGAGATCATGTGGCTGTCGCATATAACTCATGCGGGAAATGCGAGGCCTGCCGGAGGGGCCATGAGGGCCAGTGTACCAGCGCGGATTACAAAAACCTGACGGAAGACGGATATAGAGGAAATTTCGGATTTGCAGATTATAATGTGAGGAGTGCCAGAAATCTTGTGAAAATGAACCCGGAACTTCCTCCCTCAGAAGCAGCTTTTCTGGAACCGCTGGCAACCGTGTGCAAAGGAATCTCCAAACTGCGACTGGAACCTCAGGAGACGGTAGTTGTCATCGGAGCGGGGACTATGGGGCTCGTCAATGCGCAGGCTGCCAAGGCCAAAAACTGCAGGGTCATTGTGACGGAACTGATGGAAAAGAAGCTTCAGGCAGCCAGAGGTATGGGATTTGAAGTCATCGATGTGAGCAAAGAAGACCCGGTGGAAAAGGTAAAAGAACTGACGGATCAAAAGGGAGCGGACGCTGTGATTGTGGCCGTGGGAAACACAAAGGCAAACACCCAGGCAGCAGAGCTTGTGAAGGAGCTGGACGGACGGATTCTCATGTTTGCCGCAGGCTATCCCGCTCCGGAGATTGAGCTGGACTCCAATGTTATCCACTACCGGAGAATGGAACTGATCGGTACTTTTGGCGCGGATATGAAAGACTTTTTCAAGGCGGCCGAACTTTTAAATACCGGAGCGGTGGATGTATCCAAGCTGGTGGAACCGGAGAAGTTTTATTTGGATGATATACAGAAGGCATATGAACATGCATCTGTTCCGGGAATGTACAGAGTCAGTGTTTTACTGAATGAAGAATAGAAGTTAGAAAAAATCCTGCTCTATTTGACGTAAGAGCAGGATTTTTTAGTGTTTTGTGCCTGCAAAACTAAATAAGCCCCAGTTTTTTGCATCCGTTATAGATGCCGTTTTCTGCAGCGGTATCTGTCGCAAAGGCCGCATAAGGCTCTAATCCCTTATAATGCCGTCCCATGATGATCCCTGTTCCGACGGTCTGTATCATGGAAAGATCATTATCCCCGTCTCCGAACCCATAGGATGACTGAAGAGGAATTCCTAAAGCGCTGGTCATCGCACGGATACCGGAACCTTTGTCCACTCCGATCGGTGTGGCATCCGTGAAATGATACCGGATATGCTTTGCCAGTTCAAGCTGAGATGAAAAATGTTCTTTCAGAAAATCATAGTCTTCATCATGATCATAAATAAAAGTCAGTTTATTAATCTTACATTTATCCTTTGTATCCCATGGCAGTACCCAGTGGTCTCTGACACCGAACACATATTTGAAAAACTGGTAGCTTTGCTTCTCCATCCCGTCACAATAGGATTGAGTCTCTCCGTCCATGAGCAAAGAAATATTTCTGGGGGTACATAGCTGTCTCAGAATTTCAATTTCAGCTTCTGTAATCTCTATGCTCTGAATGATCTCCCCGTCAATCTCTACATAGGCACCCATTCCGGTTACGTAACCGTTAAAGTATTCTTTTACATCTTCAGAGAACTGCTTCGTCCTGCCTGTGCAGACACAAACTGCATATTCGTTTTCTCTTAATTTTATTAAAGCCTCTTTCGTGGAATCCGGCATTTCAAAAATACCATCCACTTCATCGATCAATGTTCCGTCGTAATCAAAAAATACAATTCCCTTATAGTCTTTCACTTTCTTTCCTTTCTTTGCGGGGTGTCAGGCAATCCGTCACCCGGAAGTTTCTGAACCATTTTATAATTGTATTTTATTATTCCACGATCTGGAGAACAAGCGATTTTGCTGAACATATGGTTAAGTGGGGATGAGGGGATAGAGGATAGAAATTAATTTCTATTAAAGAAATTTTAAGCCTTTTATTTTTAGGCGGTACGTTCCTGATCGCATTGCTGACCTACATTGATAGGAATAAAAAGCGAAAAATCAAAGTGGTCCTGCCCGCTTTGCGCGCCAGATGCAATTTGCCGAAGGCAAATAGTATCCTTATGCAT
>ENA-ORUM01001905-ORUM01001905.1-human-gut-metagenome-genome-assembly--contig:-NODE-1905-length-14123-cov-3.770188_pt1 | contig 14123 bp, 8 predicted proteins | sample MGYA00242083_ERZ509217 | MGnify/ENA primary metagenome ERZ509217 (study PRJEB26280, sample SAMEA2338831) | human gut metagenome | biome: human gut; feature: human-associated habitat; material: faeces... | reverse complement strand
ACGTAAAATACTGTTTTCGCTTGTATTAACCCAATAAGAATCCATCCTTCTCCTTGCCGCATAACACGATATTGACCATGGATTATATACATCTGTACTGCCAAAATGATATCCATCGTACATCTTTTTCAGCTCATCTGAAAATTCTGCTTTACAATAAGCAAGCAGCTCTTTTACTTCTTGCTCTGTAAAACCAAAACAGTCATCATAATCTTCGTCCTGCACTGTGCAGACAACTAAATTATTGAGACCCGAAAATATATTTTCCTTCGCAATTCTCTGAATTCCTGTCAGAATTGCCTTTTGAAGATAATCGTTGCCTTTCAGGGACGTTGCCAGAAAACGATTCAACATGGCTCTTACTTCATCATAATATCCTTCGGAATTTGCAGACATAAACGGAGTATCATATTCATCTAACAGCAAAAATACTTTTTCTCCATAATACGTACTCAGTGCCTGACAAAGAACAGCAATTGAACGAATTACATGATTTTCTATTTCTTTTCCGATGCTTTCCTGACATAAACTATTATAAATCATATTGAATTCTTTCACCTGGAATTCTGACAGTCTTCCATCATTAACCATCTGATAAAAGCGCTCATACTCCGCACGTACAGTATCTTTCAATGCATAACATAAAGATTCTGCATCCCCCGCTTTCACGTTAAGGAAAGACAAAAATACAACAGGATATCGATTGAGCTCCTTGTAGTGGACAGATTTTGTAATCTTTGTTCCACAAAATAAATCGGAGGAATCTTTTGTGCAGTCAAGAAATTCTGCCAACATTGACATATTAAGTGTCTTACCGAACCTTCTCGGTCTTGTAATTAATGTAATCTGATACCAGGATTCTAAAAACTGTTCAATAAACTGTGTTTTGTCCACATAATAGGCTTGTTTTTCACGCAAATCGCGAAAGTCCTGTACTCCTATTGCAAGTTTAGGTTTTTCCTCTTGTATCCCAGATACATTGTACAGAATGCTGTCTTCCTTTACCACGTCACAACTTGCAACATAAGTTGGTTTTCTTCCAAATAATTCATCTAAGGAACAGGCTAACACCTCACTTATTCGTTCCAGCACTTCAAAGTCCGGTGTCCGGTTTCCATTCTCATAATTGGTATAAGTCGATCTGGAAATCCCCAGTTTTTCTGCCATCTGCGCCTGAGTGTAGACCCGGGATTTACGTAATTTTGTCAAATACTCGTTAAATTTTGTTTTCATAGAATCACCGCTTTTTTTCTTTTAGTATACGCTTTTATGTTTCATTTCGCAACATTCTTTTTTATTTATATACAAAGAAGGACAGAAAGGTTTCGTTTTGTTAACCTTTCTGTCCTTTTTAAATAGTTGCTATCTTATTTTCCTTACAGCATAGCTCCGAAATCTGTTACGATTGCCTGTCCTGTAATTGCCTTTGATTCATCGCTTGCAAAGAACAGGATTACATTTGCTACATCTTCTGCTGTACAAGATGGTGTTCTAAGATTACTGTGTGTTGACATTGCACCGATCATATCCGGGTCAAGTGTTGCCGGATTTGTTCCTGATGTCATTGGTGTAATGATATTTCCCGGGCAGATTGCATTACAACGGATTCCTGTTGCCTGGAAACGAAGTGCTGTATGCTTTGTCACTCCTACGATTGCTGCTTTAGATGCTACATAAGCAGCTCCGCCACATCCTTTCACTCCAGCGATAGAAGCAACATTTACGATAGATGCTCCTGCCTGCATCTTCTGTGATGCAGCACGCATGCAACGCATAGTTCCTTTTTCGTTCGTCTCTACGATACGATCAAGATCTTCGTCTGAGAATCGATCGATTGGTTTCAGTCCTTCCTCAAGAATTCCTGCATTATTCACAAGAATGTCTACCTTGCCATATTTCTCGATCACGAGATCCATCAGTCGCTCCGGATCTCCCTTCTTTGAGATATCTGTTGAAACAGCGAAAACTTCTCCTCCTGCTGCCTTAATCTCTTCTGCTACTTTCTCCAGTGCAGCCTCTCTTCTCGCTGTGATAACAACAGTTGCGCCCTCTTTGGCGAACATCTTTGCTGTTGCTTCTCCAACTCCTGAGTTACCTCCTGTAATAATAGCTACTTTACCTTTCAAACGATCCATTTCAAAGATCCTCCTTTGTTGTTATAGGTAAAATTATACAATTCTTCTTTCAGTATTTCAATCTTTTTATCTGTATTTTACATTTTGTTTTATGCTTTATATTTCATCCAAACAAATTCATAGCCTTTCAAAACTGGATCTTTCACTTCTACAATTTCACCATTCACCAGATTTCTGAAAATGCCTTCTTCCTGCATCCACGCAGTCTGTTCACTTTCGCTGAAATTAAACAGTGCAATAAATCGTTCTCCCTTATACTCTCTGAGGATTCCTAAAATACTGTCATTGTGAACATCATATGTATATACTTCTGCTTCCTGGGAAAAGACATTTTCCTGTCTTCGGATCTGTTCCAATCGGTTCAACATCTGGAACAATTGTCCCTGTACAGTAGAAAGATCTTTTCTCTTATCCGCGAGTTCCCACAGGAATGCTCCTCTGTGGAGATAACGTGAATCAGATGCTTTTTCAGCATCATCTTTATAACTATAATCATTTACCTGTCCTAACTCATCACCACTGTAAATCATCGGAATTCCCGACTGTGTCAACATGTAAGCGTGGAGCATGAGATCTTCTTGAATTGCCGTCTGCATTTTTTCTGCATTTCCTTCAAATCCCGCTGCTTCAATTCCGCACATGGACGCTGTTGTACCACAAAATCTTGCATCCTGTGTTACAGGATCATCATTATATAATTCCCCGCGACTGACACTTCCTTCTATCTTTCCTGTAAAATAATCATTGAGGTAACGCTTGTGGGAAGGCTCTTCCATTCCCCATTGCTTCATGGTATCAAAATCAAGCCCCCACCCGATATCATCGTGACAACGAAGGTAATTCAAAAATGTATATTGCTTTGGCAGACGGCTAACTATATCCATCTGTTTCTTCAAAAGCCGGATGTCTCTTGTCGCAATACTATTCCAGGTCGTCGCCATTGTTGTCACATTATAGAGCATATGACATTCCGGCTTTTCGACTGTGCCAAAGTACGGCACCACCTTTTCCGGCTCCATAACCACTTCGCCAAGAAGTATCACGCTCGGACAGACAATTTCTGCAATCATACGCATCATTCTGACAATCGTATGTACTTCTTTCAGATTCCTGCAGCTTGTTCCTAACTCTTTCCAGATGTAAGGAACTGCATCGATACGGATAATATCCATTCCCTGATTCGCAAGAAAAAGAAAGTTATACATCATTTCATTAAATACTCTTGGATTACGGTAATTTAAATCCCACTGATATGGATAAAACGTCGTAAGCACATAATGCCCGATTTCCGGAAGCCATGTGAAATTTCCCGGTGCAGTTGTAGGAAATACCTGTGGAACAGTTTCTTCGTATCTCGCCGGAATATCACCGTTATCATAGAAGAAATAACGGCTCATGTATTCTCCTTCGCCTGCTCGTGCACGTTTTGCCCACTCATGTTCCTCAGAAGTATGATTCATCACGAAATCCATGCATACATTCATACCATTTTCATGACATTTTTCTGTCAATCTGGCAAGATCTTTCATTGTACCGAGATCCGGTCTTACTTTCCGAAAATCTGCCACGGCATATCCACCGTCTGATTTTCCTTTCGGAGTATCCAGAAAAGGCATAAGATGAAGACAATTTACATTACACTCTTTCAGATAAGCTAACTTTTTTTCTACACCTTTCAGATTACCGGCAAAGTTGTCAATGTACAACATCATACCAAGCATTTCTTTTTCCTTAAACCAGTCAGGATTCTTTTCTTTCTTAATATCTCTTTTTTTCAACTCTGTGCTACGCTTCAAGTAATAATCATGCATCTGCTCACAAAGTTCTGCATACATTGCATCATTTCCATACAACTCCATGTAAAGCCAGCGTAATTCATCCTGATGTTTTTCCATACGCTGTGCAAAGATTTTTTCTGTATTATTCACATTCCTCACCATTTTCTGTTCCATCGTCAACCAATTTATTTTACTCTTTCACAAAACAATACTGATATGCCTGATATTCGCCCGGCTCTATCGGAAGCGGCATGCCGCCATACATAAGTGCAGCTCCGGTGTATCTTTTTCCACTCTTTTCTTCTCGATATACAGCTGTTTCTTCAAGCCCTTGAAGTTTTACATAATTTACTGTCATATTTCCATGAATCACCTGCATAACTATATTTAAAAGAACTTTACTTTGTTCTTTCTCATCTGTATGCACAAACTCCCATGCGCAGATTTCTTCTGTTGTCGGATTTGAGAGACGATAGTACAATCCGTTCTGAATGATCGGCGCATAGCTCTTATATTCTGCGATTTGCTCTCTGATCTCCTGCTTTTCTTCTTCAGAAAGTTTCATAAGATTCAGCTCGTATCCAAAAGTTCCGGACATTGCAACAACACCTCTTGTATGAAGTGGGGTCTTTCTTCCCGTCTGATGATTCGGCACTGCTGACACGTGAGAACCTACTACCGATACCGGATAACCAAAGGATGTTCCATACTGGATCCGTAATCTGTCAATTGCATCCGTATTATCACTGCACCAGATCTGCGGAGTGTAATACATCATACCGGCATCAAATCTTCCACCTCCACCGCTGCAGCCTTCAATCAGCAGATTCGGATATCTCTGCACAAGACGTTCCAGAAAATCATATAGTCCCAATACATAATCATGTAACACTCTTCCCTGATCTCTTGTTACAGAAGAATAAACATCCATCAAGCTTCGATTCATGTCCCATTTTACATATTCGATATTTCCCTGATCCAACACTTTGCAAATCTGATCATAAATTTCATCTACAACTTCTTTTCTTGAAAAATCCAATACAAGCTGGTTTCTGCTTCTGACCGGATTTCTACCCGGAACCGCCAATGCCCAGTCCGGGTGTTTCCGATAAAGATCACTGTCTTCTGAAACCATTTCCGGCTCGATCCAGATACCAAACTTCACACCCAGATCATTAATTTTCTTGATCAGATTTCCAAGTGTGCCACCAAGTTTCTTCTCATTCACAAACCAGTCACCCAGTCCGCTATTATCATCATCACGTTTTCCAAACCAGCCGTCATCCATAACAAGCATGTCAATATTGACTTCCTTCGCCGCTTTGGCAAGCTCATAGATTGTATCTCCGGTAAAATCGAAATAAGCTGCTTCCCAGCTATTGATCAAGATTGGACGAATTTCTTCTTTATATTTGCCTCTGCAGATATGTTGTCTGATACAATGATGCAGATTCTGAGACAAACGATTCATTCCTTCTGAGGAATAGGATAAAATCACTTCCGGAGCCTGGAACATTTCTCCTGTTTCCAACGGATAGCGAAAAGCTTCTTCCTGAAGTCCCAGCATCATTCTTGTCTGGTTTAACTGATCTTTCAACACTTCTCCCTGGAAACATCCACTGTATACAAAGGACATTGCATAACAATTTCCTTTTTCTTCTGTCGTTTCTTTTTCTGCAAGGATCATCATCGGATTGTACTGATGACTGGAGGTTCCTCTGACACTTCCGATTTTCTGTGTTCCATGCATAACCGGAACTCTCTGAACATTTCGCTCCATCGCATGTCTACCATAAAATGTTAGAAGCTCATAATCTCCGTAAAGGAAATCCAGACTTGCTGACTCAATTTTGTTTAAATAGATTTTGCCACTGCTTTCATTTTTCACACTTACACTTCTTGTAATAATATCCTGTGCGGGAAGCACTCCATAAAGAAGCACCACCTTAACTCCCGTCACCGGATCTTCCATTAAGATTTCCAGTGTCTGTGCTTCCTCCTCACTTGCATAAACTGCCGGAAGTCCTTCCAGATTATATTTTCCATCAATGATTACATGACTCTTGTAACGAAGGTCGCAGCTCATACTTCCATCTGCATTTTCTACTGCAAATGCTGTACTTCTGAAATCCCCATTCCCGTAACAAGGAAATTCCTGTGGAAGTGTATCCATTGAATACGTACGATCTTCTCCTGCATCATATGGATTTCCCGAAAATCCCCTGTCATAATATGTCAGAAGATAGTCCATGCATCCATCGGTTTTCTTCCCGTAATATAGATGTAACAAAAATCCATAGCGATCCACCTGCATCTGATATGTTGTATTTTTTGTCTGTAAAGTAAATGTTCTGTCTTTCTCGCAATATATAATTCCCATATCTAAATCCTCCTGTTTTCCATTTTAGCGAAGCAAGATCTGCATTACTGTCTGTTCTCGCTTCGCTATCTTTTACTTTTTATTATTTCACTGCTCCATTAACAACTCCGTTGAGGATATGCTTCTGACAGATCAGATAGAAGATCAGAATCGGAAGCAATGCCAACAGATAGGAGGCAAATGCCAGATTATAATTTGTTCCAAACTGTGTCTGGAAGTTTAACTGTGCCAGTGGAAGTGTATTCCCGCTTCCTGAACCGGACATGATCACAAGCGGTGTCATAACATCGTTCCATGTACCAAGTGCTGTCAGAACTGCAACTGTCGCATGCATTGGTTTCATGATCGGGAAAACAATCTTCCAATATGTTTTCCATGTACTCGCACCATCCACACAGGCTGCTTCTTCCAATGCCAACGGGATATTTGTAAGATATCCTGAATAAAGCAATACATTCATAGGCATATAAAATACAACGTATAGAATAATAACTCCTGCTCTGTTTGCCAGTCCCATCTGCGCCGTCTGTTTTACAACAGGCATCATCAGAATTGCAAATGGAACAAACATTCCGCTGACAAGATAGAAATAAATGAATTTGTAAAATTTACTCTTCTTATTTCTTCCGATTGCATACCCCAACAGTGAATGAATCAGAATTGAAAGGACAACTGTTACAAGTGTAATAAATACACTGTTTCCGAGAGAATGCCAGAAATCTGTCACTCTCATTGCCTCAACAAAATTATCAAGGCTCAAATGACTTGGCAAGGAAAGGATTCCACTGATACTATTCGTCATCTCAGAAGGCTTCTTCAGTGCAATTACGATTGTCATATACAGTGGAAAAGCAACCGTAATCAGACCAAGTAAAAGTAAAATCGTTACAGGCCAGTTTACTCGTTCTTTTATTTTCATTTTTTCCATTACAGCTGTTCCTCCTTTTTCCCTGTGATTGTCATCTGTAATACAGAAATTACAACAATAACGATAAAGAATATCACTGCGTTTGCACTCTGGAATCCAAACTGACCGCCACTCATACCATTGTTATAAATCAGATAAGAAATGGATTCTGTACTCTGTGCCGGACCTCCTTTGGTCAACGCCATGATCTGATCAAATACCATCAGGAAGTTTTTCACACAGAGTACCATATTTATGCTAAAGAATGGAATAATGAGAGGGAATGTCAGATGTCTGAACTTATTCCATCCTGTTGCACCGTCAATCGCTCCTGCTTCGTAAATATCCTCCGGAACTGTCTGCAGTCCTGAAATATAAATAATTGTATTCATCGCAATCGACTGCCATGCACACACGATTACAACTGCGATCCATGCCAGTTTTGTACTAGACAGCATACTGGAAGAAAGGGTCTTGCTTCCAAGCATTTCTCCGAAAGCCGGAAGAATGTATGTAAAAAAGTAATTGAAAATGTATCCTACAACCAACGCTCCGAGAACATTTGGAATAAAGTAGGCACCACGAAACGCACTCTTGAATTTAATCTTACTATTCAGTCCAAGTGCAAGGATCAAACTGATTACATTTGTCACAATCGTAGCTACAATTGCAAGTTTAAATGTAAACAGATAAGAACCTCCGACTCTGCTGTCTTTAAAAAGATCCTGATAATTTCTAAGTCCTACCCAGTCAAAGCTTCCATAACCTTTGAAATTCGTAAAACTGTACATCACGCCTTTGAGTAACGGCAATGTATTAAAACAGAAAAACAGTGCCACGACCGGTATTGTCATCAACAAAAATGTCCGTTTTCTCTCATTCATCTTTTTCATGCTCATTTCACCTCTCCCTATTTACTGTGTGTCTGTTCTGCTTCATATTTCTGCACCTTCTGTATGATATCCCGATTATATCTCTGCCAGTCTTTGTCAAATTTCTTCAGAAATGCATCTACATCTTTGTCGATCAGAAGTGTCTGTATCTGCGCATCGACTGCCATTTCTGACGGATAATAGTGATCCTGATAATCTGCCATATTTTCTTCTTCGATATATTGTCTGACACCGTCCAGCATCGGTGAGAGTTCAAACTCTCCCTCTTTGCACGGTACACTGTTCTGCTCATTCAGATAGTCCTGCACATTTTCATCTTCCAAAAGAAAATCTAACACTTCATATGCTGCTTCTTTATTCTTACATTCTTTTGTCACACAGAATTGAAGATCGATTCCCGAATTTAATGTATTCTCTTCTTTTTTGTCACTTCCCGGAAATACAAAGGAGTCAATTTCCATGTCAGGATTCACTGACTGAATCTGAGGTACCGCATAGCTTCCGATCGGATACATGACTGCCTCTCCTCTTGCAAACGCTGTACAGGCATCGTTGTAGTTATAAGCAAACGGATCCTTCGGTCCGTATGAAAGCAGCTGCAGCATTTTTTCCGCCACTTCGCGATAATTCTCCGTAAAAGTTGTCTTGCCCTGATTTACCTGGCGGCATACATCCGACGGTGCCAGATCTACTGTCAGGCCATTCCATGGTGCAAGACAGGTCCATGTGTCCTTAAATCCCATAGTGAAGGGCTGCAGTCCTGCGGCCTGGATTTCGTCACACAGGTTCATAAGTTCACTCCATGTCTGTGGTATCTTCCATCCGTGTTCTTCAAAAATCTTTTTATTATAAAGAATTCCTGCGGCATTTCCGGCATACGGTACTGCATAAACACCGTCTGTCGGCACAAATTCCAGATTTTTGTCAATTTCTTTATAAGACTCTTTAATCTCATCGAGTCCTTTGTAATCTGAAATATTCATCAGGATCTCGGCATCCAAAAAGTAGGAATAATTGATATCGCCGCCGATCCCGATAATATCCGGATAATCTTCCCGGATAAAACGAGTTCTCATGATCGTGGAAGCATCATTCGGTGATTCAATCTTCAGGCGGATATTTTTGTGCGTAGCATTAAACTTTTCTTCCACTTTTTCAAAATAAGCCGCAGCCTCTTGTTTATACTGCAGGATTTCAATTTCTGTGACTTTCTCCTCTTTCCCGCTTTTTCCACTGCAGCCTGTCAACATACATACAAACATTCCAAAAATCAGTAAAACGCTTATTGATATATTTCTTCTTTTTTTCATCAATATTTCCGCTCCTTTTTCTTTTTTCATGTACATGTTTTTCTTTATTAGTATTATAACATTCCATTTTGCGACTATGAATACCATAATTTTTGCACTTTTATATCTTAATGCTTGTTTTATATTCTATATTTGAAATAATCTAGCATTTTGGTATATAATGAAAATACACCTCACTTTTACAACAAGTCAGGAAAGGAGACTTTTATGAGTAATATACTCTTTTCTGTTTTTCCAAACGAAAATTTTATTGATATGAGCCTGTACCAGTTCGGCTGGGAACAGTGTCAGCCTTCCCACTCCTACGGTCCGGCTGCCAGAAATCATTATCTGTTCCATTATGTGATCTCCGGAACCGGTACACTGATGGCCGATGATACTTCCGGAATAACACAGACCTATTCTGTCAAAAGCGGACAGGGATTTATGATCTTCCCGCAGCAGATCACCACCTACATCGCCGACCAGAAGCTTCCCTGGGAATATGTGTGGATCGAATTTGACGGACTTCGCGTAAAAGAAATTCTGGAACTGGCAGGACTGACTAAATCTGCACCAATCTATCATGCACATTCCAAAGAAATGCGGGAAGTTCTGAAAGAAGAAATGCTCTATATTGCACGTAATCCCGAACAGCCGCCTTTTCATCTGATCGGCCATCTCTACCTTTTTATGGATGCGCTCACCCGCTCCTGCACACGTGAACAGACAAACTCTGCCGGCAGACTGCGGGATTTCTATATCCATGAGGCAATTGCATTTATTGAACAGAATTTTCAAAATGATATATCCGTAGAAGATATTGCTGAGGTATGCGGTCTGAACCGCAGCTACTTTGGAAAGATTTTCAAAGAGACTCTGGGGCGTTCACCTCAGGAATTTTTAATGAATTACCGTATGGTAAAAGCTACGGAACTTTTAAAACTTACTCAACTCTCCATCAGTGAGATTTCAAACGCTGTTGGGTATGCCAATCCACTGCATTTTTCGCGTGCTTTCAAAAATGTATATGGGGAATCGCCAAGAATCTGGCGTCAGAATCACAGGACATAACATCAAAAACCCGGGAGATCATTCTCCCGGGCTTCCTTATTTACTGCACTGTCGCAATATCGATCAGTGTCAGTTTTTTAATATCTGTATTTTCAAGACTGGTGATCAGCGCCTCAGCGGTATCGATCGCTGTCAGTACATTGACACCTGTCTCAATAGCGTTTCTTCGGATGACAAATCCGTCTCTGGAGTGCTCTGCCCCCTGTGCCGGAATATCGATGACCAGATCGATCTCGTGTCCTAAAATGAGATCCAGAAGGTTTGGCGACTCCTGCTCGATCTTGCGGACCGGAATTGCTTTCACGCCTGCTGCGTTCAGCGCTTCTGCCGTGCTCTTTGTAGCAAAGATACGGTATCCGATCTTTTCAAATCTGCGTCCGATCTCCACTGCCTCCGGTTTGTCCTCATCACGGACAGTCATGATCATGTTTTTGAACTTCGGCAGCTTGATTCCTGCACCCAGGAATGCTTTATAAAGTGCCTCGTCAAATGTCTTGGCAATTCCCAGACATTCTCCTGTAGATTTCATCTCAGGTCCAAGGCTGATATCTGCACCACGGATCTTCTCAAAGGAGAATACCGGCATCTTCACTGCCACGTAATCTGCTTCCGGCTGCAGTCCCGGTGTGTATCCCAGTTCTTTGATCTTGTTTCCGATGATCACTTTGGATGCAAGCGGTACGATCGGAATTCCGGTTACTTTACTGATATAAGGAACCGTACGGCTGGAACGTGGGTTTACTTCGATCACATACACATCATCTTCTCCACATACGATGAACTGAATATTGATCAGACCGATGACATGGAGAGATTTTGCAAGTCTTCTTGTATACTCTGCAATCTTGTCTTTTGCTTTCTGTGTCAGGCTCTGTGCCGGATATACAGAGATACTGTCTCCGGAATGGATTCCTGCACGCTCAATGTGTTCCATGATTCCAGGAATCAGAATGTCTTCGCCGTCACAAACTGCATCGACCTCGATTTCTTTCCCCTGTAAATATTTATCCACCAGAATCGGATGATCCTGTGCGATCCGGTTGATGATTCCGATAAATTCATCGATATCATTATCATTGATCGCGATCTGCATTCCCTGTCCACCCAATACGTAAGAAGGTCTTACCAGAACCGGATATCCAAGTCTGTTTGCAACTTCTTTGGCTTCTTCTGCAGTAAACACCGTTCCTCCTGTCGGACGTGGAATCTCGCACTCTTCAAGGATCTCATCGAATAATTCACGGTCTTCTGCTTTGTCTACATTCTCTGCAGAAGTTCCAAGGATCGGAACACCCATTTTCATCAGAGCTTCTGTCAGCTTGATCGCTGTCTGTCCACCAAACTGTACAACTGCACCGTCTGGCTTTTCGATATCTACAATACTCTCTACATCTTCCGGAGTCAGTGGTTCAAAATACAGCTTGTCTGCAATATCAAAGTCTGTACTAACTGTTTCCGGGTTGTTGTTCACGATGATCGTCTCGTACCCTTCTTTTGCAAATGCCCATGTACAGTGTACGGAACAGAAATCGAACTCGATTCCCTGACCGATACGGATCGGACCGGATCCAAGTACCAGAACTTTTTTCTTGTCACGAGTCTCTTCTACTTCATTCTCACTTCCAAATACAGAATAGTAGTACGGTGTCTCTGCCGCAAATTCTGCTGCACACGTATCTACGATCTTGTATGCTGCAACAATGCCGTTTGCATGACGCATATCGTGGATCTCACGCTCTGTCTTTCCTGTCAGCTGTGCGATCACGTTATCCGGGAACTCCATCCGTTTTGCTTCTTTTAACAGTTCCGGTGTCAGCTCTTCGGACTTCAGTGCGTTTTCCATCTCTACGATAATTGCAAATTTATCGATAAACCACTCATCGATCTGTGTGATCTCGTGAATTTTTTCGTAGCTTACACCTCGGCGGATTGCTTCTGCGATTCTCCACATACGCATATCATCCACGATCTCCAGCTGCTCTGTCAGTTCTTCCACAGACAGATCTGTGAAATCATAAGACATGAGGCTGTCTACATGCTGCTCCAGAGAGCGGATGGCTTTCATCAACGCACCTTCAAAGTTGTCGCAGATACTCATCACCTCTCCGGTTGCCTTCATCTGTGTAGTCAGTGTTCTCTTTGCACTGATAAACTTATCAAACGGAAGTCTCGGAAGTTTTACGACACAGTAGTCCAGCATTGGTTCAAAACTTGCATATGTCTTCTGTGTGATCGCATTTTTGATCTCATCCAGTGTATAACCAAGAGCGATCTTTGCTGCAACCTTCGCGATCGGATATCCTGTCGCTTTGGAAGCCAGTGCAGAAGAACGGCTTACACGCGGGTTTACCTCGATTACACAGTATTCAAATGTCTCCGGATGCAGAGCATACTGTACGTTACATCCACCCGTGATATTCAGCTCACTGATAATATTTAAAGCGGAAGTACGCAGCATCTGGTATTCTTTGTCCCCCAGCGTCTGTGACGGTGCCACAACGATACTGTCTCCTGTATGCACACCAACCGGGTCAATATTTTCCATATTACATACTGTAATGCAGTTTCCGTTTCCGTCACGCATTACCTCGTACTCAATCTCTTTCCATCCTGCAATACAGCGCTCTACCAGAACCTGTCCTACACGGGAAAGACGAAGTCCGTTCTCCAGGATCTCCACCAGCTGTTCAGAATCATGGGCGATACCACCGCCGCTTCCTCCCAGTGTATACGCCGGACGAAGTACTACCGGATATCCGATCTTGTTTGCAAATGCAAGTCCATCTTCTACATTCTCTACGACCAGAGACGCTGCTACCGGCTCTCCGATTTTTTCCATAGTCGCCTTGAATTCCAGACGGTCCTCTGCCTTTTTGATCGTCTCAGAAGTAGTTCCGATCAGGCGGACATTATGTTCTCTTAAAAATCCTGCCTCTTCCAGTTCCATTGCCAGGTTCAGACCGGCCTGTCCTCCCAGTGTCGGAAGTACGCTGTCCGGCTGCTCTTTTAAAATCAGCTGTTCCACAACTTCTACTGTCAATGGCTCGATATATACTTTATCTGCGATATCTTTATCTGTCATGATCGTCGCCGGGTTGGAGTTTAACAGAACAACTTCAATCCCCTCTTCTTTCAAAGAACGGCATGCCTGTGTTCCTGCATAGTCAAACTCTGCTGCCTGTCCGATGATGATCGGACCGGACCCAATTACTAATACTTTTTTAATACGACTGTCTCTTGGCATTATTTCGCTCCTCCCATCATCTCAATGAATCTGTCAAACAGGTAACCGGAATCCTGTGGTCCCGGGCATGCTTCCGGATGGAACTGTACGGTAAAGATGTTCTTTCCGACATAGGCAAGTCCCTCGTTTGTTCCATCGTTGACATTCGTAAATGCAGGCACTGCCACATTTGGATCTACATTTTCTGCATCTACCACATAGCCGTGGTTCTGGGAAGAAATGTATACACGATTTGTCTGAAGGTCTTTCACCGGATGATTTCCGCCGCGATGTCCATATTTTAACTTGTGTGTAGTCGCACCTGTAGCAAGAGCCATGAGCTGATGTCCAAGGCAAATTGCAAAGATCGGAATATCTGTATTGTACAATTTTTTGATTTCTTCAATAATAGAGGTGCAGTCTGCCGGGTCTCCAGGGCCGTTT
>ENA-ORUM01001901-ORUM01001901.1-human-gut-metagenome-genome-assembly--contig:-NODE-1901-length-14142-cov-10.043018_pt1 | contig 14142 bp, 10 predicted proteins | sample MGYA00242083_ERZ509217 | MGnify/ENA primary metagenome ERZ509217 (study PRJEB26280, sample SAMEA2338831) | human gut metagenome | biome: human gut; feature: human-associated habitat; material: faeces... | reverse complement strand
GTCCGGGCGGCAAAGAAAAACCTTGACGGGCGCATTACCTCAAAGCGTATCGGCGCAGCATGGTATCACGCCCTAAAAAAGTGAACTGGCAAAATCCAAGTGGCAAAACCCAGATACCTTGCCACTTTGCCACTTCGCCACTTCAACCATAATCCCACAGCCCCATGTATGACCGCGTGGGGCTTTATCGTGGAAAAAAGAGCATATGTCGCGTCAATAACTCTAAAAAGCACTTGACAAAACGCTTCATGGGGAAACAAAACAGATATTGCCCCATTTATGGACCCAAAGCCGGAAAACAATATTATCCTGACACAGACCGAGGGGCTGATGCTTAGCGGCAGACCGAAGAATCCGGCACATGCTCGCAATAAGAATGTTTTGGTTGTCGGCGGTTCGGGCAGTGGTAAGACGAGATTCTTTATTAAGCCCAATCTCATGCAGATGCACAGCTCCTATGTTGTGACTGATCCGAAAGGCACCGTACTGGTGGAGTGCGGAAAAATGCTCGCCCGCGGTGCTCCGAAAACCGATAAAGACGGAAAGCCCATGCGGGATAAAAAGGGAAAAATCATCTATGAACCCTATAAAATCAAGGTGTTCAATACGATCAACTTTCAAAAAAGTATGCACTTTAATCCTTTTGCCTATATCCATTCTGAGAAAGACATCCTGAAAATCGTCACTACCTTAATCGCCAATACCAAAGGCGAAGGCAAGGCCGGAGACGATTTTTGGGTGAAGGCGGAAACCCTGCTCTACACTGCACTGATCGGCTATATCTACTATGAGGCTCCAACCAATGAACAGAATTTTGCCACGCTGGTAGAAATGCTGAACGCTATGGAGGTGCGGGAGGATGACGAAAGTTTCAAAAATGCGGTTGACCTTCTTTTTGACGCGCTGGAGCAGAAAGACCCGGATCACTTTGCCGTAAGGCAGTATAAGAAGTATAAGCTGGCTGCCGGAAAGACTGCGAAGTCGATCCTGATTTCCTGTGCTTCCCGTCTGGCTCCCTTTGACATTAAAGAGGTACGGGAAATTACCATGTATGACGAGCTGGATTTGGATATGCTGGGGGATGAAAAGACAGCCCTGTTTCTCATTATGAGTGATACGGATGGAACCTTTGCATTTCTTATCAGCTTGATTTATTCGATCCTGTTCAACCGTCTGTGCGAGCGTGCGGATGATGTCTACGGAGGCCGGCTGCCGGTTCATGTGCGTTGCCTGATTGACGAGGCGGCCAATATCGGACAGATTCCCAATCTGGAGCGTTTGATGGCAACCATCCGTTCCAGGGAAATTTCAGCCTGTCTCGTATTACAGGCACAGAGTCAGTTGAAAGCCTTGTATAAGGACAACATGGACACAATTATCGGCAACTGCGACGCCAGCTTATTTTTAGGAGGCAAAGAAGAAACTACCCTAAAAAGCTGGAGTTCATTGTTGGGGAAAGAAACCATTGATCTGTATAACACCAGCGTCACCAAAGGCACCCAGGAATCCCACGGTCAGAATTTCCAGAAGTTAGGCAAGGATTTGATGTCGGTAGATGAACTGGCTGTGATGGACGGCGGCAAATGCCTCCTGCAGATCAGGGGCGTGCGGCCCTTCCTTTCTCGGAAATACGATATTACCAAACATCCGCGGTATAAATACCTTTCGGATTTTGACAAAAAGAATACCTTTGATATTGAGAAATTCCTGTCTACAAGATTTCCGGTTAGACCCGGAGGGTTGTATCGCAATTATGAGATCACACCGGAAGATTTGAAGGCGCAGATGGAATAAGTAAACCAGTCAGTTGCACATTTGCTGTAACCGGCTTTTCTTTTGCCTTTTGGAAAGGAGGTGTTACCCTGAGAATCCGTGATTCTCCTATGTGTCCGGAAAACTGAATATCCCGCAGGCTTTGTCCTGCCCCTGCCGCCTTTGTGTTTTATGCAAATCTTTGAAACACAGGGGCGGCTTTTTTTCGTTTCCGGCCAGACGGTCAACACAATTACATTTTATGAACATAAAGGAGGAACAAAATTTATGGCTTTTTTTGCAAGTGCGATTGATACACTGAAAATCCTGGTTATCGCTCTGGGTGCCGGTCTCGGTGCATGGGGTGTTATCAACCTTCTCGAAGGTTACGGAAATGATAACCCAGGTGCCAATGCTCATGTGCCATAAAGTAACACACCGATAAATGCAGACAGCCAACCTCTATTCCGTATAAAATGGCGTATGTGGCATTTCAAATATGTGGTTTAGAAGTAGAAGAAAACTGAAAACCGTATTCCACGATTTGAAAGGATAGAGGTAAATGAGCATGGAAAAAACAGTATATATCACAGAGAAAGAACGGGAAATGTGCTACAAAGTAATTGGTGCGTTTGCGGAACTGTACGAAATGGAAGATGAAGATATTTTAGTGGTTGATGTTGGTAGGTACGGTTTTGTTAAATTGCAGTGCTATACATCGTCATATGGCTTTGAAGAACTTGACACCTATACAGACAGCCATAGTTTATTTGAAGGGCTTTGGGAGGAATGGCTTAGTCTAAATGTGTTTTTACTTGCTAGGGAAATGCAGTTAGACGATATTCTTTATGAGGATTTATTCAATAATCTGCCAAAGGAAAAACAGTCGGAACTTACCGGGAGAAAAGGCTATTTTGCAAAAAAAGCGGGTATCATTCTGTAAAATGAATTTTGCAGAAAGAAAACGCTCTATGTAGAGGGTAAAAAGATTAGAATGGCTCTGTATATGATAATATGCAGGGCTTTTCTTAATAACCAATATGCTCATTTTGATAAAGACCAAAAGACAAGCATTGTGGAAATGTGCATAACTGGCTATGGAATCATGGATAACTCTATTCACAGCACATGGAAAAGCTAAAGTGCAGCTTTCCCACGTCCTGCAAACAGAGTTACCCACAATTCCATGATACAGCCAGTTATACACATTACGCACAATGCCGACTACTACGGAATCCAAATCATTTTTTCACAGAACAAGATTTGCTTTTACAGAAAGAGATTATAGGTTGGAATGGAGATAAGGGAACCTGCATAGAGCACAGCGGAAAAGTTGAAGAAACTGATTGAGGAAGAATTTGCCGGGCTTGTGTTTCTGTCTGCTGAAGATATGGAGTAATAACAAATTGGGACATAATGGTATAACTCTTTGTCCCAATTTGTTTATTGTTTAAATTACCCGTATTAGAATTGATATGCTTGCAGAAATCAAATATCTAACATAATTCTTCCCACTGTAATAATACCATACAAATTTTATGAATACAAGACTGTTTATATAAGCTGACACATGCTAAACTAGCCTAGCAATGTTTCAGTAAAACTTTCTTTCATTTTTCAAGGAGGTCATAATCATTATGGGGAATAATCAGACAGAAAAAGCGTTTGAAGAAAAAAGATTAGCACAAACAATCTCTTTAGCCGAGGAACAATTAAAGCAGGCAAAAGAAGCGGCAGACAAAAAAAAATCAGAAATTATCGAAGCCAAAAAAGATGTGCGTGAAAATACAGAACACGGCATTACATCACTGTACACATCAGACGGTTTCGAGGCACTTGTTGAATTAAGCCAATATATCAATCCTGTTACAGACAAAATTATAGATTATGAAGAAGAAGAACATAAAATACTTCTGTTAGAAAAGATGATAAAATCGCCCTATTTTGCCCGAATTGATTTTAAATTTGATGATGAGGACGAATTTGAAAAAATATACATTGGACGTTCTTCTCTACGAAAAAACAGCTATCAAGAGATGTATGTTTATGATTGGAGATCGCCGATTGCCAGTGTTTTCTATCGTTTTATGACAGGCGAAGCGTTTTATGACGCTCCATGTGGACGAGTAACAGGCGAACTCAATTTGAAACGCCAATATGAAATAAAAAACGGAACACTGGAATATTTTTTTGATTCAGATGTTCAGATTGTTGATGAATTTTTAAGGCAATTACTGTCACAAAACACTACTGCTAAAATGAAAGCTATTGTTGAAACAATTCAGCATGAACAGGACGTGGTTATTAGAGATATGGAAAATGACCTGCTAATGGTACAGGGTGTAGCGGGAAGTGGAAAAACCTCTATTGCTCTCCACCGGGCTGCTTATCTTATGTATCAAGGTTTACAAACAAAGCTGTCCGCAAATAACATTATGATTATTTCCCCAAATTCTATATTTGAGCAATATATTTCAAATGTATTGCCCGAATTGGGAGAAGATAATGTTATTTCTTCCGTGTTTGAAGATATACTTAGTGAGTTATTAAATGGCAGGAAAATTCAGTCAAGAAATGATTTTTTAGAAAACTTGATTGTCAATTCAAAATACAAGGAAATTTCAAGAAATAGTATAGAATTTAAAACGTCAAGTTTTTTTAGGGAAATTTTAGACCAATTTCTCATTGATATACCCCGCCAGTGGATAGAATTTGAAGATGTTTATTATGAAGGAAAATGCGTTGTAAGCGGGCAAATTCTAAAAGACAAGATATTAGGAAGACCAGAAACACCATTAGGCATAAAATTAGAACAATTAGAAGATTATATTTTAGAACAAATATTTGGAACAGGAAAAGGGCGGGGGCATAAAGAAGAAAAAAATCTAATCAAGCAGGAAATACAGAAATTTATAAAAATTGACATTGTTGAATTATATAAAATATTATTTAGCAATGAAGCCTATTTTTATAGCCTGCTGCAAAATAGCAATCCGTCACAAAACATAAAAAATATTTGGAAATATACTAAGGAAAATTTGGAAGCAGACAGCTTGTATTATGATGACGCAATAGCAATCGCTTATTTGTATTTAAAAATATACGGAACAAATAAATATAAAAATATTAAGCAGGTAGTCATTGATGAAGCACAGGACTACTACCCTCTCCAATATGAAATATTTAATTTGGTTTTTTCTAATGCCAAATTTACTATTTTAGGAGATATGAAACAGACTCTTGCCAAAAAAGAAGATATTTCTTTCTACGAACAAATTCAAAAAATATTGAACAAGAAAAAATCTTCTCTTATTATGTTGGATAAAAGTTTCCGTTGTACGAATGAAATTTTAAATTTTAGTTTAAAGTTCATTGAACAAAGTTCACAGATAAAAAGTTTTAATCGGAATGGCGATAGCCCAAAAGTATATATTGCTGATAATTCCGAAATCTTCATTGATGAAATTGTTAAGGAAATAAAATTATGCCAAGAGAAAGGGTTTCAGTCGATATGCTTAATTTGTAAAACCGAAAAAAATTCAACCTATCTATTTAATAAAATTAAACACAAACTTGATATTCAATTAATTAAAAATGGGAGCGCATCAGATTTACAAGGCGTGTTTATCTTACCAGTATATATGTCAAAGGGATTAGAATTTGATACTGTCTTAATTTGTGATGCAGATAGCCAAAACTACCATGATGAAGATGATAAAAACCTCTTATATGTTGCTTGCACAAGAGCGCTTCACAAACTTAGCTTATTTTGTGAAAATGAGGTTAGCCCGCTGATATAGATAAATTTACAATATATTGAATTGCCTAAATGCCAAACGCAGCGTAAGTGCATATGAACAAAATGAAAATAATTAGACAGACCATCTTTCTCTTTTAATGGCATTAAATTAACATTACGCTCTCTATCATATATATTTGTTGCTTACTGTCAAAAACACGACAGAAAAATATAGTTTAAATTCAACGGATAAAAGAGGTAATGAACATGGGGAAATTACTACTGCTGACACTTAACGAACAAGAGGAAACAGCGATTGACAAAATCATATCGGCAATATCTGATTATATACAGATTGAACCCATGCAGATCACAACCGCTTCCGTGTTATCTTTTCCGGGACTGGAAATAAAGCAGAACCAACGCCGGGTATTTCAAGACGGGGAGGAAGTAAGCCTTACCCGCCTTGAATACAGTACCCTTGTATATCTTGCTTCCAACCCCGGCATTGTCCTCACACGGACACAAATATTTGAAGCCGTTTGGAACATGGAAAGTGAAAGCTGCCAGTCAAGCGTTGCAAATGTGATTTACAACCTGCGGAAAAAAATAGAGCCGGACAGCCGCAAGCCCACCTACATCAAGACGGTTTTAGGCATGGGCTACAAGTTTGCTTCCGGGGAATGAAAACCAAATAACCGCCGCCCATTATGGCGGCATACCATGACAGGAAATCAAGAAAAGGTTTCCTGTTTTTTTGCGCCAAAAAACGAGCCGATTTTTCAACTTTGTCGAAAAGTTTTATCAAAAAGTTTCCCAAAACTTTGCCATATTTGCATTTCTCTGCGTAGTAAGGAATAGAGGGGGAAATTTACGCTGTTTTCTTAGAGCAAGATTCTACCACAGTACCAAATTTCGCTGACCGCTCAATTTTGTCCTGCGGGAATCTTGTTGGGGTTGCCACCCCAAGCCCGCCTTTTGCGGCTTGCGCCGCTTTGAAAAATCCCCGAAAATTTTTTCGGATTTTTCAAAAAACACTTCCGCTTATGCCCCTGTTTTTCTCCTATTAGTGAAAGGGCAAAGCATAAAAAGAAAGGAGGTCTACGACCATGAAAAAATACAATACGCCCCACCGCCACCGGGTAATCAAGACCCGCTTGACCGAGGAAGAATACGCCGAGTTTTCCGAGCGTGTTTCCCTCTGCAAAATGAGCCAAGCCGAGTTTATCCGGCAAGCACTAACCAAGTCAAGGATATGCCCGGTCATTACTGTTTCCCCGGTCAATGATGAACTGCTCTCTGCCGTTGGGAAACTTACAGCAGAGTACGGCAAAATCGGCGGGAATCTGAATCAGATTGCCCGCTGTCTGAACGAATACGGCGCACCCTATAACACACTCTCCAATGAGGTACGCGCCGCCATAGCGGAGCTTGCCGCCTTGAAGTTTGAAGTCTTGCAGAAAGTAGGTGAAGCCGTTGGCAACGTTCAAACATATCAGCTCTAAAAATGCCGACTACGGGGCGGCTGAACAGTACCTAACCTTTGAGCATGACGAGTTTACCATGAAGCCCACCCGTGATGAAAACGGGCAGATTGTTCCGAGGACAGGCTATCTCATTTCCTCTCTGAATTGCGGTGATGAAGATTTTGCAATCGCGTGTATGCGCTCCAATCTGAAATACGGCAAGAACCAAAAACGGGAGGACGTAAAGAGCCACCACTATATCATCAGTTTTGACCCCCGTGACGCACAGGACAACGGCTTGACCGTAGACCGGGCGCAGGAATTGGGCGAGCAGTTTTGTAGAGAACATTTCCCCGGACACCAAGCCCTTGTATGCACCCACCCGGACGGGCATAACCACAGCGGCAACATTCATGTGCATATCGTAATCAATTCTTTGCGGATTGCGGAAGTGCCGCTACTGCCCTACATGGAAAGACCAGCGGACACAAGGGAGGGCTGCAAGCACCGCTGCACGGACGCAGCTATGGAATATTTCAAAGCGGAAGTCATGGAGATGTGCCACCGGGAAAACCTCTATCAGATTGACTTACTGAACGGGAGCAAGAGCCGCATTACCGAGCGGGAGTATTGGGCGAAACGGAAAGGACAAGCCGCACTGGATAAAGAGAACGCTTCCCATGCCGCCACAGGAGAACCGCCCAAACTTACAAAATTTGAAACCGATAAAGAGAAGTTACGGCGCACGATCCGCACCGCCCTTTCCTCTGCCATTTCCTTTGAGGACTTCTCCGGGAAGCTGCTGCAACAGGGAGTGACCGTCAAGGAGAGCCGGGGGAGGTTATCGTATCTCACGCCGGACAGGACGAAGCCAGTCACCGCCCGGAAGTTGGGTGATGATTTTGACCGCACCGCCGTACTGGAAACACTCACCATAAACGCACAGAACGCCGTCAGAGCCGCCGAAACGCCCGCACCCAAAGAGGAACACCCCCGCAGCATAAGGGAGCGTTTACAACGTAATAAAGCCGTAATAAACGCCCCGAAACAGGACACTTCCCAACGGGAAGCTGTACAGCGCATGGTAGACCGGGAAGCCAAGCGAGCCGAGGGCAAGGGAATAGGATATGACCGCTGGGCGGCTGTACATAACCTAAAACAAATGGCGGCGACCATGAGCATTTACGAGGAATCCGGCTTTTCTTCCCCGGAGGAACTGGAAGCCGCCCTTGCTGCCGCCAGTGCGGAACTGAACAGCGTCCACGCCGGACTGAAAGCCGTGGAAAGCACTTTACGGGAGAAAAAAGACTTGCAGAAACAGCTATTAGCCTACATCAAGACCAAGCCCACCCGTGACGGGCTGAAAGCACAGAAAACAGAGAAAGCCCGCAAGAACTACCGGGAGCAGCACGAAAGCGATTTTATGATAGCCGAAGCTGCCACCCGGTATTTTAAGGCAAACGGCATTGCCAAACTTCCAGCTTCCAAGACCTTACAAGCGGAAATTGAGCAGCTTATGAGGGAGAAAAACACGCTTTACAACGAGTACCGGGAAAAGCGGGAGAAAACAAAGGAATTGCAGACAGTCAAGGGTAACATTGAGCAGATTTTAAGGCGTGAGCCGGAGCGCGGAAAGGGGCGGGATAATGAACGATAAACACCCATACATGGACTATTTACAGTACCGGGCGGCTTGCCGGCTTGTGCATGAGTGCTGTAATTACGATAACGGCAACTGTATCTTACTGGATAACGGCGAGCCTTGCGTATGTGTGCAGAGTATCAGCTATTCGCTTCTCTGCCGCTGGTTCATTGCCGCCGTGCTGCCGCTGGACGGGAAGCTGGAAGCCGCCCTTTTGCACCGGGCAGACAGAAAACGCTGTACCGAGTGCGGCGGGTATTTTCTCCCCAAGTCAAACCGTGGGAAATACTGCCCGGACTGCACCGTAAAAGTGCGCCGCCGGAACGAAGCCGAGCGTCAGCGGAAAAGATACCACCTTTCTACGCATTTAGGCTATGAAAGAAGCCCGTAAAACAAGGCTTTTTTGACCGCCCTCAACGGGTAGACGGTATTTATATCCTTTACCCATGAAAACAGCGTCCTAAAGCGTGACAGAAGCCCAAAAACAGACCAAAGGAGGAACGAATGGCAGACAACCGCAAATATTACTACCTAAAGCTGAAAGAGAGCTATTTTGACGAGGACGCTATCGTGCTGCTGGAAAGTATGCAGGACGGCGTACTCTACTCAAACATTCTCTTGAAGCTGTACCTAAAATCGCTGAAGAACGGGGGAAAGCTCCAGCTTGACGAGAATATCCCCTACACCGCACAGATGATAGCCACAATCACCCGCCAGCAAGTCGGCACAGTGGAAAGAGCCTTGCAGATTTTTATGAAACTGGGGCTTGTAGAACCCTTGCAGAACGGGGCTTTGTACATGAGCAACATAGAGCTTTTAATCGGTCAGTCCTCTACCGAGGGGGAGCGCAAACGCCGCGCAAGGCGGGCTTTGCAGGAACAGGCAGCACTCCCGGAAGCCGTGGCGGACAAATGTCCACCATATGCCGCGGACATTTGTCCACCAGAGAGAGAGTTAGAGAAAGAGAAAGAGATAGATATAGAGTTAGAGATAAAGAGAGAGGGAGAAATAAAACCCGGACAGACCACCCGCGCCCCTTTTGGCAGATATAAAAACGTATTCCTGTCAGAAAAGGAGCTTGCAGAACTGCAAACGGAGCTTCCCGGCAAATGGGAATATTACATTAACCGCTTATCCGGCTATATCGCTTCCAGCGGGAAGAAATACAAGAACCATGCCGCCACTATCCGGCGCTGGGCGGCTGATGATGAAGCAAAGAAAGCACCAAAGCAGAAGATACCCGATTATTCCTACCGGGAGGGCGAAAGCCTTTGACGGAAGAACACCCCGTAAACAGGGCGTGCCAAAAGACCATTAACAGGAGGATTTTATTTTATGAGCGATTATGATTATGACAACGCCGTTTTCCGGATTGCCACGGCACAGGAAGCCGAGCCGGAGGACTACACAGGGGAGGACGGGCTTTTATACTGCGGGAAATGCCGCCAGCCCAAAGAAGCCTATTTTGCGGAGGGCAGGACGCTTTTCGGACGTGACCGACACCCAAAAGAATGTGACTGCCAGCGGAAACGCCGGGAAACACTGGAAGCCGCCGACCGGGAGCAGAAACACCGGGAGGAAGTGGAACGGCTGAAAAGAAAGGGCTTTACCAACCCGGCTATGCAGGAATGGACTTTTGGGAATGACAACGGCAAATGCCCCCAAATGGATAAGGCTTTATTTTATGTGGAACATTGGGAGGATATGGAAGCGGAAAATATCGGCTACCTGCTATGGGGGAAAGTCGGCACGGGCAAGAGTTATTTTGCCGGGTGTATCGCCAACGCCCTCATGGAGAAAGAGATTTCCGTGTGCATGACAAACTTTGCCTTGATACTGAATGACCTTGCCGCCAGCTACAAGGACAGGGAGGGCGAGGCTTTGTATTACGGTCTCAACGCCCTTTCCAACAACCTGATTATGGCTAACCGGAAGAACCTGAAAAACCCTAACGGTCTGTTTTTGGGTACACCCGGCAGTGGTAAATCCTTTAGTGCCAAGCGTGAAATTGTCAATGTATTTCTTCTGACCGAGGATGACATCATCATTGCCGATCCCGAAAATGAGTATGGTCCGCTGGTGCGCCAGTTTGGAAACCAAGGGCAGGTCATTGACATTTCCCCCAATTCTACCAATTACATTAACCCGATGGACATTAACCTGGATTATTCGGATGACGAGAACCCGGTCACGCTGAAAAGTGATTTTATCCTGTCTTTGTGCGACCTGATTATCGGCGGCAAGGAGGGGCTTTCCCCCATTGAGAAAACCATCATTGACCGCTGCACAAGACTGGTGTACCGGGAGTATTTGCAGGACCCGCGCCCGGAAAATATGCCGATTTTGGGCGACTTGTATGAACTGCTCCGAAGCCAGAGCGAGCCGGAGGCCCAGAACATTGCCACAGCCCTTGAAATTTATGTCAATGGTTCCCTGAATGTATTTAACCACCGTTCCAATATCCAGATGGATAAACACCGTGTTCTCTGCTTCCAGTTAAAGTCTTTGGGAAAAGCCCTAAAAGAGATCGGACTTCTCATTATGCAGGATGCGGTGTGGAACCGTGTTACCGCTAACCGCAGCAAGCATAAAACGACCTGGTTCTATATCGACGAATTTCACCTGCTCTTAAAGGGCCAGACGGGTAGTTTCAGTGTTGAAATCTGGAAACGTTTTAGAAAATGGGGCGGCATACCAAGCGGGTTGACGCAGAACGTCAAGGACCTTTTGGCCTCCCGTGAGATTGAGAATATCTTTGAAAACAGTGATTTTATCTACATGCTGAACCAGGCACAGGGAGACCGGCAGATTTTGGCGAAGCAGTTAGGTATTTCCCCACACCAGCTTTCCTATGTGACCCATTCAGGACCGGGTGAAGGACTGCTGTTTTTTGGAAACGTGATTATACCTTTCGTGGATCACTTCCCGAAGGACACTCTGCTTTACAGTGTACTTACCACGAGACCGGAGGAAGTCGCAGGCACCGGAGCCTAATGTCCGGCGGCAGATTTCATGTAAATTGTACTGGAGGTGATGATTATATCCCGTGACAAAGAATTTATCAGAAGAAAGGATGAAGCGAGGCAGCCGGCACGGGAGCCTGTAAAAGATACGCTGGCAGGAAAAGACCGAAGCGTACAGGATTATGACCTGCGCCGGGCGAGGGATGCTCCCGCTACTTCAAAGGGCAGGCACAGGCAGCGGCAGCCGGAACCGGAATATCCTTCTGCTGCAGTAGAGGGTGCTTTAGAAGAACAGAACAGTTATCTTTCGGACCGGGAGGCGGATATTTCACGCACCGGAGCAGATGCGGCTTCTTTTTATGAAAAAACCGGTTATGAAGAATACGGACAGCCGGAGTATCAGAGAGAGCATTTCTCTTTCCGGCAGCCGGAGTCCTCCGGTTCCTCTGGAGGCACCGGAAAAGCTGATGGTTCGGAGCATACCAAACACCGGAGTGCCCTGCACCAGCATGGCAACAAATATCATCAGCGCTTTCAGGAGGCGGCAAAGGCGGAGGAACAGCCGGAGCCCTTACCGGAGGATGCGAAAAAGACTTCCAAGCTGGAGTTTACCGCTGACGAGCTCCCGCCGGAGACAGCGGATAAAAAACTGACCCATGCAAGGAGAAAAGCCGAGCGGATCGAGGAAAAACTTGCACAGGCTGAAAAGCGTCTGCCCTCCCGGAAAAAGCTGCGGATGGAAACTGTTTCTGATCCCGATACTGGCAAAGCCGCAAAGCATTTGAAATTTGAAAAGGAGGTTAAACCGCAGCACGCCCATGTAAAAGGATCTGTGCCCCTTCGCCCGGTAAAAGCCGGCGCCAATGCTGCTATCGGTTATGCACACCGGAAGATTTATCAGACGGAGGAAGAAAATGTAGGAATCAAAGCCGCGCACAGAACGGAGCTGGCTGGTGAGGCTGGTGTGCGTACTTTGTACCACCGCCACAAGACAGCGCCTTACCGCAGGGTGGCAAAACTGCAGAAAAAATCGGTCAGGATGCAGTCGAAGGTGGCTTATCAGCAGGTATTACATGAGAATCCCCAGCTTAAAAAGAATGTCTTTGCCCGGATGTGGCAGAAACAGAAAATCAAACGCCAGTATGCCAAAGCGGCCAGGGAGGCAAAAAAAGCCGGAACGCGGGTAAAAAATACGGCAACTGCCACAGAAAGAATTACGATGGGAATTGTCCATGCGGTGAAACGCCATCCGGTCATCTGCGGGATTGTGATTCTGCTCCTTTTGGTATTCTTCCTGATTACTTCGGTGTTTTCTTCGTTCTCCAATATTGCCAGCGGAGGCTTCGGCGGGATTGCCGCCTCTACTTATCTGGCGGAGGATCAGGACATCAACCAGGCGGAACTTACCTATACCGAATGGGAAACGGATCTGCAGATGCAGATTGACCGTGTGGAAAGCGACAGGCCCGGCTATGATGAATACCGTTACCAGATTGACGCGATTGAGCATGATCCCTATATTCTGATGGGCTATCTTACTTCGGTCTATCAGAACTTTTCTTATACAGAGATTGAGGGTGTGCTGCGGCAGCTTTTTGAGGAACAGTATTCCCTTACCTTTACAGAGGAAACGGAAACCCGGTACCGGACGGAAACACAGACGGACCCGGTCACAGGAGAAGAAACCGAGGTGGAGGTTCCTTATGAATGGCATATCTTAAATGTCAAGCTGACGGCAAAGCCGATGGCAAATCTGATCGTGGCACGCATGAGCGCCGACCAGAGGGAGATTTGTGAAATCCTTTTGCAGACCAAAGGAAACCGGCAGTATGTAAAAAATGTCTTCGGTACCAACTGGCGGCCTTTTGTCACCAGCTACTACGGCTACCGGGTACACCCCATCAGCGGGGAAAAGAATTACCATACCGGTGTTGACATCGGCATGGCCCAGGGTACGGAAATCTTAGCCGGGCATGACGGCACCGTCACCCTTGCCGGAGAGGCGGGCGGCTACGGTCTGTGCGTGGCAATAGAAGGCGAGGCTTACGAGGGGCACACCCTGACAACCAAGTACGGGCATTGCTCACAGATTCTTGTGCAGGCAGGCCAGCAGGTCAAAGCCGGGGATGTGATTGCCAAAGTCGGCAATACCGGAAATTCCACCGGACCGCATTTACATCTGGAGGTTTTGGTAGACGGTCAGTATATGAATCCCCTGTATTTTGCTGATACCGGAGATACAAGCGCCACATCCTTACCAGCAGCCGGAGCAGGCGGCGGCAATTATCTGGACTATGACGTTCCGCCGGAGGCGCTTGCAGACGAACAGTTTGCAGCTATGCTGGAAGAAGCAGAAAAATATTTAGGTTATCCCTATGTGTGGGGCGGCGCAAGCCCTTCTACTTCTTTTGATTGCAGCGGCTATGTGTCCTGGGTAGTCAATCATACGGGATGGAACTTCGGAAGGCTGACTGCTGACGGGCTGTTAGGTGTCTGCACCCCTGTCACAAGTGCAAACGCAAAACCGGGCGACCTGATTTTCTTCCAGGGTACCTACAACACCAGCGGCGCAAGCCATGT
>ENA-ORUM01001894-ORUM01001894.1-human-gut-metagenome-genome-assembly--contig:-NODE-1894-length-14199-cov-2.401584_pt1 | contig 14199 bp, 18 predicted proteins | sample MGYA00242083_ERZ509217 | MGnify/ENA primary metagenome ERZ509217 (study PRJEB26280, sample SAMEA2338831) | human gut metagenome | biome: human gut; feature: human-associated habitat; material: faeces... | reverse complement strand
CGTCGAACGTGTCAACGCTCTCTTTCCAGTCTACGTTCATCTCGTGCATGGAAAATTTATTGTCTACCTCGGTCTTGCTGTACCGATCAGCAATAGCATCCGATTGACTTTTTAATTCAGAATCTATCTTTTCTGCATTGCTGTTAAAATCCTGAATATTATATTTGTCCGGCCCATCTGGGAGCTTTAAATTGTAGTTTGTCGTATTTCTCATTTTAATACCTCATTTCTTATATGGTCATGGCTCCACTGCGCCAGCTGATCATATGTAAATGTTCCCAAAGTTTCATAATTGTTATAATCTAAGTCAACATCTATTATCATATTCGCTGGCAGTTCTCTTCTGAGCAACCTTAAGACACTATCCTCTCTATCTTTCACTTTCAAGGCCACACGGATTTCAATTCGATATTCCTCATTGATCAAGTCAATGGAATAGGCATCCTGACCAAGCAACGTATTCAGCTTAATCATCAGATTCGCATAAGTATATGGAAGTTGCTGCGTAACTGCCATCATGAGGTTGAAGCGGCGATCTTCCAGCGTATCTGTATCTTTCTTTACAATCCCAAAGATTTTTTCATATCTGGATACACCGGCTTCCGTAGCCGTTGGGATAAACTGATTACAATATAGTTCGTCAACTAATTTCCATATCCGGTTGATCCACCGGTCATATTGCTCACAGAGTATTTTCATCTCATGGTATTTTTGCAGGAATTTCGGGAGATGAACAATGGTTTTTTCTGCATTTTTAAGGCTATCCAATCACATCACCCCTGACTGCAATGGAATCTGGGCCAAGTATTAGATTTTCTTCTATTCCATTTATTTTTGTATTCCCGATATCCACTATCGGCTCCAGATCCAGCAATGCGGATTCTATCTGTGCAATCCGGACCTTTAAACTTTCCGTGTCCTGCCACTCCTGGTTTACCTCTTTTAAATAGGTGTCAATCGCTTCTTCTATCTGTGACTTTGCCGCTTCAAATGCCCAGCCGGTTTTATATTCGATAGAGGTTTCTATATTCACTGGCTGTTCTGTAACAGCCTCCACCGTTACGATATGTCCGATTGGTGCCCACCCAAGGCCCTGACCTTGGCCCGTAACTGGATCAAGGGCCTCCTGGACGGCATATACCACATCCTCAGAAGGTTTGTCTGAAACAGGCGATATAATCACGCACTTTACAGTACCCCCGCCATTCCAGACCGGATATACTTTTACGCCTCCAACACCCTCCATGGTCAGCACTTTTCCTTTGTAGTCGGCGATATTGCCACCAAAACGTCCTGTTTGGCAACTTTGATAATACTTCTCACGTATGGCATCCTCATCATCCCCGTTTGTTGCAGATATGATCAGTTCAGTTGCTTCTGCGACAGTCAGCATATCAGAGTTTTCAATATCGCTAACCGGTATCAGATGTCCTAAGTACAAGTTCCCCTCTTCCCCGTCTTCCTGGCACCGCAAAGAATAAAAATAGAGCATACCGTTTTCCACAGTAGGCTCCTCTATCAATTCTTCGATTTCATAATTCATTTGACTATCTACAATCGTGAACACGTCTCCAATGTTCACAGGAAGATCAAATTTTGCCTGTAATAATGCGCAGGTAGGCTCTTTGATTTCCACCCCACGCTCCTCACACCGCATGATCAGTCCCTCCAGCGTTGCTGTGTCCACGTAAGTTTCATTATGGATTAGCTTTATCGACTGTATAATGCTGTATAGTTCCTGCGCAACCACTGCGGTAGAATCATAGATAATACTTCCTTCCCGGGTGTCTATGTCCGGGTGATTCTCCTCTACACTCTCCATCATTTCTTCTACAATATCATCAGCGTCAATCGCATCCAGATCGTCAAGCGTCTCCAGCATTTAAGGTCACCTCCTCTTCTATTTCAATATCTCCCTCTGTCGTATCGGCTATAAAGTTGCATAGAACAGCTTTCTTTCCTTTTCTCTCGACTGTAAAGTCGTTTAGGCTCTGTATCCGTTCATCCTGCAATAAGGCATCCTCAAACCGCATTTGCAGCTCAGAGATTACAAACTCTTGCGGCATCCCATACAGATCTTCTAGTTCTATTCCGTAATTTTCTTCATAGATCAGATGCTTTCCGGCCTCTGTATTAAGGATACAGTGAATTGCCTGCCGGACTGCTTCTGTACCATCGACATACCCGCCGATGGTTCCGTTATTTAAGAGTCGATATGTTTTATTCGGGTATGATTGCAGCTCAAAACTCGGATCGTCGTCTATTCCGTCTATTATATCTTCATCTGCCAACGGATCTCCTGTGGTGTCTGGTAACATCACTTCACCTTCCTTCCAAGCACAACAAAATCCTGCCCTCCTTGGTTCCTGAGCAGGATTGCCGTATCTCCCTTTTTCAATTCTTTTGCAGCATCAGTCATATATAAAAAGTCTTTATCAATCGTTACCCTTTTGTTTAAGCGGATTTTCAACGGATCTCCTGACGTAACTTTTCCCTCTACGATTGCCGCAGGCTTGCTGGACTCTCTCTCCTGTTTTGCTATCTTCTTAAGTAATGCTACCCACTCAGCCACTAATACCAGCTCCTCTCAATGTCAGGTCCATGGTGTGCTCCCTGTTTTTAAACTTATGCGTCACCTTTTCGACCATCATATAATGTTTTAGTGTTTTATCGTGTAAACTCATGATCACCGGCACCGAAAATCCGGCCTTTACCCGTGGATCTCCGAATACATCGTTGACGGTAAATTTACGTTCCAACCGACTATAAGCATTTCTCAAAGCATCTGCTTTTATTTTTCCAATAGAAGGGTCCTTTAGAGTGTCCACATATTTCAACATTCCCCATTTTTCGATTGCGCCGGAATCCATAGAAACAAAACTTCCCTTCTGGTCTTCCAGCTTCAACACGATATAGTTATATGTATTTCCGTCTATGGACGATTCGTAACTATACCCCTGCGCCGTTTCTTTATCCACTACGCAATCCAGGCGGAGTTTTGAGGCATCTTGCAGCGTAATTTTTCCATATTGATCGTATAGCACAAAAATTTTACCGGTCGCCATTGTAGTTTCTGCCAGGACATCTCCCATAATGTCCAACAAGGTTTTATCCTGTTGGATTATTTTCGGCAGCTTATATTTTGTATCGGCAATGGTCCCATAATGAAACAGGTGATCCTTGCAGATTGTCCGAAGTACCGTGGATGCTTTGGCCTTTTTAAATGTGTAAGAAGATTTATATTTAAAGTACCGTAGCTGGTCATATGCCGTGACCTCTAAATGCTCCGGATCACTTTCCTTCGTGGTAAAAACAAAGCCGTAGAACAATTTATAATTGTCTACAATCACCCGGACCATATTTCCTTTTTGTATCCTCAAAATATCGTCTTTATAAACTTTGAATGTACACTTACCCGGTGTCCCCGATCGTTCAAGTGTCAGGCTTAGATCCTCTACTGCCGGCTGATACACAGTGCCGTATATACTTTTCCTCTGTGAAACCAAGACCTGCAGATCTACGTTTGCATGATCATAGTTCGCTACGACCTCCCCGGAAAGTGCAGGCGCAGTCCTGGAACCTCCGCTTTTTGCAAGCCTTTTTAAATATTTCTTTTCTGCCGCACTGGTCGTATTGTTAGCCTTATATTTTTTGCTCGTCTTGCTGGAAAGTTTATACCCCGTACCGTTGCCGATGATCGCATAGCCGGTACGAACACCGAAATTATTCGCCTCGGTCTTATTTTTAAACAACAGATCAAAATGATAAACACCATTCACGACCTTGATCGCTCCACCGCGGTCATTGACACGAAATGTTTTCTCGTCCTGTTTTGTCCCCGTTTTCAACACCTGGATCTGCGTATTAAACGGAATAGACTTCGGTGCAGCACAAGTCTTTTTCTTATAGTTTAGTTTCTCGCCATTGGCAGCATAGAAGCCACCTTCCATAGAATTATTTGCAGGATAGTAACCGGTAAACTTTGCCTTTACCTTTTTACCATTTAAAGTTTTTGTGGTATAGGAGGAATAGGTCACCGTCCCGCTGTTCTTGTAGTTTGGCACCCCGTATCCGGTGATAGTCCCATTGTTGAGAGAATAGGTCCGGCGGGCAACTTTGTTTGAAGTATTCCCCTCTACTGTATGCAGCGTATTTCCCTTTACTTTTTCCACTATCCCCACATGGCTGCGGCCTGTCTTAAAATAAACAATATCGCCCCTTTGTGGTTTATAGCTGCCCTTTTTCTTGAATCGGCCTTTGTTCTTAAACCAGGCCATTCCGGTGTCGGTGCTGGCGGTCTTCGGGACTGCCTTCGTTTCTCCGGCTTTGTAAGCACACCAGGACACAAAAGAGTGGCACCACGGGGCCATATTTGCTCCGGTATACTTTCCATATTTCGTATTGTTTCCAGATCCCTCTTTATACCCGATCTGGGATAAAGCAATGTCTACAATATCTTTTGCCATCGTATCACCTACTTTTTGGGCAGCTTCAACTTTGTACCTGGGTAAATCCACCACCCATTGTTGCTGCTCTTTTTCCCGTGTTTCTTTGCTGTCTTCTCAATCAAGGATTTGTTTAGTTTATAGATTTCTTTTTCACGGCTACCTTTGCCGAGCTTCTTTTTCGCAATCTTCCAAAGACAGTCGCCCTTTTTTACGGTATATGTCTTAGAAGCTGTTTTCTTTTTCTTAGAAGACTTCTTCTTTTTTGTCTTCGCTTTCTTTTTAGAGCTTTTCTTTTTCGGCTTTTTCACGATCAGCTTTTTCGTGCCGTAGTCCTTCCATTGTTTCAGGTTTACAGACACTTTCATATCAAATCCCTCGTCTGCATCGTCGGAAATTTTATAGTCTTCCAGCGTTACATTCATAGAAGTATCGAAAATTGTTTTATTTTGCGGCGTAGATCTCAAGATCTTGAATGTAAAAGGCTTTCGGTCCAGTTTCATCTTCTCAAACGCGTCAAGAAAATACTTTGCGTTCTGAAACTGACCATTCACATACCGGGCAAATGGATATTTTGTAAGGTTCGGAAACTGGCACTCATAATCAATAGTGGTCAATCCCGGGTCCTTCAAGATGTTTACTTCTCCCCCGGTGATCAAATCCACGGTCTCATTTTTGTTATTGATCGTCATGTTTACTTTTGACGGGGTAACGGGGAGTAGATAACTCCCCATCCATACCTGATACATTAATATACCCCCTCTGCGCTGGCATACATTTCTTCTTCTACCTTGCTTCTTAGCATGGAAGAAATGCCGTCCAGATCCATACCGCTGTTTACGGTGTTATTATTTGTCATTTCCACATTTATGATTGGGGAAGTAATCTGGTTGATCGCCTCCTGCTCTGCGATATCCCGCAGATAGGAAAGATCCTCCTGAGTTGCAGATACACTGTTTGCCGTCTTGGCTGTGTTTGCCGCTGTTTTCCCGGTATTTGCTGCTGTTGCCGTGCTGGACGGATCTTTTACTATTTTCCCGTAATCTGGAATCTTAGGATTTTTGACTTTTGGTGTTTTTACCTTCTTAGACTTCCCTAAGTTTTTCCCCCAGTCATATCCGGCCTTATAGGCATCCCCGTAAGCAATTCGCTTATTAATCGTATATTTGTCTGGATCAAGAGTTTTTACATATTCTTTTTGCTCCGGAATCTTATTCTGTGCCCATTTGTTCACTTTGTTTTGAAATCCATCTATTGATCCAGAAAGATTAGACCCGGTGATCTTGTCGATCAGATCAGCGGCCCCAGATACAATGTCTAATATGCAGTTGAACAAATTTAAAAACAAATGTTCAATCGCTGCAACTGGATCATTGAAGACATTTGCAAAAAAGTTCGCAAATGCAGCTATAAAGTTCCACAGCGTCACAAACCATGTGATCACGGCGTTTACAACGCCTATTACGGTATTTCCGATAAATGCGCCCGCAGTTGCAAACACACCGACTAAAAAACCCGTGGCAGAAATCGAAGTTCCTGCGAACTTGTTTACAGCAGCCACCGCGGCATAAAAAATAGCAATCAATGCTACGATTGCTATGAGAATCCATGTGATCGGACAGGCCAGCAAGGCACTATTAAACGCTTGCTGTGCAACTGTGGCGGCCCCTTCGGCACCGGTCAATAACCCAGTTACAACCATTAAGGCCCCTTTTGCTATCATATATCCCCTTGTGATAGCTGTTCCTATAAGCTGCACACCATTTACTGCAAGCATAGCCAGCTTTAATCCTCCCAAAACAGCGACCACTCCAAAAATTAGAGGTCCAACGATGGACCAATTGTCATATAGGAATCCAGCAACAGACGTAATCAGTCCGAAAGCTGTGGTTGCTGCGGAAGCCACTATACTTATTGCGGTCACAGATCCCTCTACAAAGTGGTCAAAGTTTTTGCTGTTTGCTATTCGGTTTATCTGGTTCAACACCGGCTGAAATGCCATAAGTGCTTGATTTTTAACACTTGCCATGACTTGACTAAATGTTCTCGGCATCTGCTCAAACTTCCTGTTCGTTTCATCCGCAGATGCAAACAATGCTTTTTTAATTACATCTGATGTTAATAAGCCCTCGCTGCTCATTTCCCGCAATTCTGCCGTGGATTTTCCAAGAGATTGTGCAATAGATTGAGCTAACATTGGAGCGTTTTCCATAATAGACCGGAACTCATCTCCCTGAAGTCTTCCGGATGCCATAGCTTGGGTAAGCTGGTACATTGCCGCACTTTGTTCTTGTGCAGAAGCTCCTCCGATGACAAACTGTTTATTCATTTGTTCCGCAAATAAGACAGCCTCTTCGTTGTTTTTAAATTCTCTTTTTGCTAATATACCAAGTTTTGACACGATATCAGCCGTATCTTGATAACTTCCTCTCGATCGTTGCGCTGACTGATAGATCATGTCTTGCAACTGCTTTGTCGTTTGCAGTCCATCATTCATCAGATCAAGGCGGGCGCGGCTGGATGCCATGGTATCGGACAATCCGATCACCTGTTTTGCTCCAAATGCCGCCCCAAGCGTTGTAGCCATTGTTTTTGCTTTTCCAAGCAAAAAAGAAACGGCACTGGAACCGTCATTTACAGATTTGTTGTAATTGTTCTGATAATTTGTATTGTTTTGAGTGTGCTGTCCAACTCCACGAAGTTCTTGTTGCATCCTTTGCGTTGCGCTGGAAGCCTGATTCATTTCCTGTTCGGTACGGTTCGCAGACTGCGCAGCCCTTTCGATTGCCGCCGCCCCTGAATATATTGATGATATATTTACCATTCCTTCTGATGCCATTCTCATATTTCGAAATTGACTGATCGTCCTGTTTATTGCAGCCACATCTCGCTGGAGCGATCGGGCTATGCCACTATGTAGACGAATATAAGATTGTATTGTTCCCACTGGCTTCCTCCTTTCTTGTAGTTTACAGCTATTACAAGCATAAAAAGAACGCCTGTCTCCAGACGCTCTTACTCGTTATTATTTAATTCTATTTTAGATATTCTTTTCCGTCTAATATCATAGAAACAACTCTTTTGCTTGAATTAAATGTGATTTGAAACTCATTTTTCATCTCCTGTCCAAATGAGTTAGCTGCGTTTACAAAGGAACTGGCATATATTTTCCCATTTTCTTTCCATATGTTCCATTCATTAATATTAGGAAAATCAGCAGAATCTGGTGCTTTAAGAACTGTTTTCACTGCATTTTCTGATTTATACTGAATATCCGACATTTCGTCAATATCCAACACGTATTCATTCAGTTTGTGCTTTACTTTTCCATTCGCATAAAGTTTATTTCCTGCGTATTTAACCATATATACTTTTTTAGTTTTATCCAAATTAAGTATTATATTAGACGCCACTTCTGAATCTATCCTATATCCTAAGCCGGATTTTTTATATTCATTATCTAGCATTTTGTCATGTTTTACTTGAACAATATCCTTAACTCCACATTTTGATAGAATAGAACTAATTTTTTTAACTTTATTGCTTTCCAGATTTGTGCCATCCTTGATAATCTGCTGATCATCAGTTAAATTTGCCCCTAATTCATCTGCATTTAAAAGTGCATAAATTAATCCGCCAAATAAAAGAATTGCAAAGACTAAGATAATAAGACATCCTTTGTTTTTTTGCTTCTTTTTCATAATATCCTCCATTTCATTTCCTTATTATGGTTATTATATCAGAAATCAAATGGGATTTCATTACTTTTTCCTTGCCTTTTTTGCAGCTTTTTCTTCTTCTGCAACCTTAATATCTATTGCCGCTATAATGAATCCCTTTTCATAGCGGTCTAAAGACAGAAATTGAGACGGCAACATGCGAAATTTATGGAGGCAATAGTAAGCATAGTTTGCATCACTATCGCCTCCACTTATTAGTTTTTTGCTTCTTCTACAACATCATCCATAGAAGAATCAAATCCGTTGATTTCTTGTACTGCATCCATAAAATCCGTAAATTCTCCCGGGAGAAGCATTTTATTTATAAGATCTTCCGCTCCCATTACCCCATAGGAATCTTGTAGTTCCTTGTCATTCAAGTCCGGGAAAGAAGTACATGCTATTGCCAGTCTCGCAAGATATGTATTTGTGTCCAGCTCTGGCGTATACATACCTGTTCGGCCTTTCACGGGGATTCTTTTAGTACATTCTTTCCGAAGAATATCATCTTCTTTCTTTGTAATTGAATGAATTTCCCATTTCATGGACTTTCCTTCTTTATTTTTGAATCTATTGCTCACCACGATTTTTTTATTTTCTGGCTTCTGTGCGTTTTGCGCCATAAATGCTTCTAAGTTACTCATAATTCCTCCTATACCATTCCGTTCAATAAGTTAAATTCTTCTGGCATTTCAAAATCTTCATACGTGAAATCCACATCCTCATCCAGCGGATCATCGCTAGATGCATCAAATTTAGCCAGAATGCCGCCATCAATATTACATCCTTTGAGGATCACAGTCTGCCTTTTCGCGTCACTGGTAGGATCTTCATTCTCTACCTGAATATCAAAATAGATGTCCTGACCCGTATTTTTAAAGTCCAGCATCATACGCCGATAGATGCTGGTGTTATAATGCATTGTGGCAGAACCAGTTCCTTTCCAACCGGTAGATTTATTTCCTACTCCCGTCTGGCCCAAAATCGGAACTTCTGTTTTGTTCTTTTCAAATTTGGCTTCCATATTGATCATATTGAAAGCATTGTACCGGTTGCTGCCAATTGTGACATAACATTTTGCCAACTTGGCACTAATAGAATCCTTGGCCTGCATCGTAATATTTGCCATATGCTCCTCCTTCCTACTGCACTGTTACTGTCGTGTATAACTGTTCCATACAGTTCACGGGTTTTAATAATTTCGTAGCAATGACCGTTTTCTTTCCTGAGCCTCTCTCTACTGTGATATTTGCGCTGTCAAAGTCTTCGATTGCTCCAAGTGTGGAGAACTCATTTGCCAGCGTCACAAGATCATTCCAAAATGATAACCGGCCTGACTGATCGTTTAGAACCTTTCCAAGATATTTATTATTAAACAACAATGCTGTTTCAATGGCATCCTGATCCAGAACCCGAATGGTCTGGTTACTCTGGAAGTCCTCATTTTTGTTTTCTTTGAACGATACAAACGTATTTATATCCGTCAACACCCTGACCTCATCATCTACATTGTGGAACATGAACTTTCCGGCTTTGATTGCTTGTTCCAGCTCTTTCTGTGTCTCTTTCGTGATCACCTGGAGTTCCCCGTCATACGTCCGATTTGTATTGGATGCATTGATATCGCATCCTCCAATGGCACCGGCTGCATAATACACGATTGCATTGCTGCCGAGATCTGTGATCTGCTGTGTTGGATTTCCGTCACCGTCGCTAATAACCGAAACAGCTTTTCCATCCACTGTTTCTACATCGTTCCACGTAGCCACAACGCCCTCAAAGTCGGCATTTTCAATCTTATGAATGACGGTCTGGAACTTTAGCCCCACCTCATTACGCATTCTTTTTGTAAAGGAAAGATACAGTTTCTGTACTACCGGATCAACAGAAGTGCAGCACAGAGCATTAAATGAATAGGATTCAATCGCATCTAAAAAAGCCTGCTCCTCCTCTCCTGTGATTTCATCTCCGCTTGTTCCTCCTGACAGAGCCTTTGCCGCTGCCGCTGTTAATGTTTCCACCGATTTAAAGGTTACATAGTCATTTGCTTTTAATTCGTTTGCGTTTGCAACTGTCTGTGTGTCCATGGTCGTTCCGTCCATGATCGTCACCACATCGAACTTGTCAGAATCATCCACATTTGCACTTACAGCGATTTTAATGCTATTCCCTCTCTCCCCTGGATAAAGGGCCTCTGCGAGATCATTCGATGCTTTCGCCCCATTTTTTACCGGGCGATAGCAATATATCAGCCGTGAGTTTCTAAAAATCTCCCGGAACGCTGCCAGCTTCGGACTATCGCTTTTATATCCAAGCAACTGCATAGCTTCATTATCGAAGCTCTCTGCCTCCACCTTGAAAACCTTATTTTCCTGACCCCAGTCAAGTGTAATCGGAAGTGCTACAATTCCTCTCTGGCTCAAGCCTGAGCTTACGTTTTTTGCAGAGACTACATTGTAGTAACTCCCTGGCAATACTTTGTTCATGGTTTTAAAATTCCCACCACCTAACATCAGTTCACCTTTCCTTTCTTGAATCCGGCAATGATCTTTTCAACCTCTGCCGCTGTATATGTTTGATCCGGTTCCAGGACTGCTTGTAACAAGTCTCTGTGCTTCAGAAACTTTGTACTATTACAAAGCTGTATCTTCCCGTACCGGATACCGTCTTTTACTTCTCTTTTACTTTTCAAATTTGATCCCTCCCATGATCTCTATTTCCTCCATGTTTGGTCCTTCATCTACCTGCCGCCGGATTGGAAAATCAAAGTTGACAAGGAAATGCCCAAGATCATCTTCGATCTTTGATTCCATCTTGCTGCCCATAACCGGGCCATCCGCCAACTGAATAAATTCCAGCAAAAAAGGAAGTTCACCGAGAACCCTCTGGATTTCTCTAGTGTCTTCCTTTTTCTTTGGAAAGTATACGATTTCAAATGGCCTGATCTGGTCGTACCGATGGGCCAGCCGTTTGCTGGTCCCGACTTCCAAGCACTGGATGAAGAAACATGGTTCCCTCATATGTTGTTTTACTTCCTGCGCATAAATAGCAGCATCAGGATAGTTTTGATCCAGTACATTTGCTATACCGGATATAATCTTCTCAACCAAATAGATCACCCAACGCTTTCTCAATACGATTCTGAACAAACTTATCTGCCTCTTTTTGCACTTCATGCTCAGAAATCCGCAGCATATACTTGCCTGGGACGTAAGACTTCACCAACCGTTTCCCGATTGCCGGAACAAAACGCCCTGGCTCCTGCCGGTGTCCATTTTCCACATAGGATGCATACTCCATGGAATTTATGATTTCCGCAACATACTCTGTGCCGTCTTTATAAACTCTTTCAATTCGCCAGGAATCCCGCAGCCGTCCACGATCCGCAGGGGTCCGTACTTTTACCTTTCTAAGTAGACGCAGCGCAATTTCTTTGGCGCACTCTATACAGATCCGGTCCACGTCTTGCTTTGTGAACCGGCCAATCCTCTTTGCCAGTTCTTCCAGCTGCCTTACATCCACTTCCACCGACATTATGCATACTCCTTCCACAGTTCCAGCAATATTTCTTTGTGCGAAGAATAGACCGCTGGTTTTCCGCTCTTGGAATAACTCTCTGTCGTTCCACGCTGCGTCACCTCAATCCGGCTCCCTGGCGGTACCGGGACCTCCGGGGCAAGAAACAGCTTGATCTCTTGTTTTACATCCGTAGACGTTCCGGTTCCATCTGCCGTCACGGCCCCTGAAAAAGACAAGTGACACGGTACATCCTCCAGCAAGATCACTTCTTTGTGCTCTGTGATCTTCGTTTCAGGGTCTTTTATATCCTGCATACCGTAAATATTACAGGTTCCATCATAGGTCTGTTCTATGATGGTTCTGTGCATCTTCTGTGCCTGTTTGATCGCTTCTGCAATCATCTTACCACCTCAGTTTCCGATACCGGTTTAGCTGCCGCTTATAATTCTTTAAAATTCCGTCTTGCAAGAAATCAGAAGCATTTGTAAAACTTGTAGAGGTGTCTCCCTCAGATATAGAGGTAACCGCTACCGGAGCAGTATCGCCCGGGCAATCATACCGGTACAAATCCATAGCCATGCGATAAGCCGTATTTGTAAGCCCTTCTGGCAGCGCATCAATATTGCAGTAATTTAATATTGTCTCTTTCGTTTCCTCCAAGATAAATTCAAGGATTTTATCTTTCTCATTCCCGGAGATCCCGAGCAATATTTTTAGTTTTTCTACCTCCATAGGCGTGCTCCTATAACTTGTGTTTAAACTCGACAACCCGGATCTGTTTTGGTTCATAAACTGGGTTCCAGTTTGCTGGATCGCTCATTTCCGCTCTGGATGGCCCTTCCATCTTTGCTACGTTTGCATTTGTCCATGCAACACCACGCGGATGCAGGATCATAGTCTTACGATTGATCAAATAATCTACACCAGAACCTTTTCGCTTAGCACGGTCTGTTTCTGTCGGAACAAATCCAGCCGGAGAACCATTACCAAGAGCAACTGCCCCAGTCCCAAACAGATAAGTAGAGAACACCTGAGACGCACCAGAGCCTTTAACGGGGCATCCATCATCAACAATAACACGCTTGCCCTGGTAAAGCCCAAATGCTACATCATTTGACGGCTGTACCGTCTCGATTAAGTTCTGTTTCTTTAGTTCCGCTTCTGTGGCGCTGTGCATACATACCGCGGTCAATGCTGTCTTATTGTCCCCAAGCTTCTGCTCTGCGTCGATAAATGCGGCACCTGACCACTTTCCTGCATTTCCGGAAGAACCTGAAATATCCAGGATATTCGATGCCAGTCGTGTTTCTGCTGTTCCGCTGTCTCCCTGCGCTGGTATTGTTCCAAAAATACCATTTAATAAAGCCACAAGCTCTTTCTGCATATCTCTTGCCCAGAATCCGGCAACTAGAGAAGCAATAGCCTCCATCGGGTCTTTCCCAGCCAATGCCGCAGATAAATCTGTTGCAGCCCAGATATTGTATCGTCTGATGATAGCTGCAACGTCCTTGTTTGATTTAATCTTGTCTTCCTGTCCGTCTTCTCCCTCAACGATTTGTTTAGATTCTCCTGTGAGGTCCTCGAAGAACGGCATGTTGACAGTCGGTGCCGCCTGGCTTGCCAAGTTGTCGAACTCTTCGTCGTTTACTACGATTCCGCTCTGTACTAACGCGGACTTTTCCATGGTTTTGTTGATCACATACGGATTAAATAACTCCGGTACAATTACGTCTGTTAATGTTGTTCCTGCCATAAATGTTTACTTCCTTTCTTTACTGTTTGATCCCTGCCGCAGCCATTAACTCCTTGGCCTGCGCCGGGTTGTTTTTGTAGATTTCTCCCTGCTTTGTGAGATTGAATGTCTCTTTTGCCCAAGGATTATCCCCTTTAGGATCTCCGCCGCCAGCTGGATGATATCCGCCTCCCGGCTCTGTTGGCTTAAATACGTGTGCCATCGTTTCCCGGTATGACTTTGTTACTTCTTCAACGCCAATCGGTTTCCCGGATTCATCAAAATTGAATTTATCCAGGCCCCCATGTTTGTAGATTACATACCCGGGATCAAGGCATCCTGCATCTTCAAGCGCACGTTCTAAAGCTGTTGTCTTTTTAATAGATTCATTTTCTTTTTTCAGGTTTCCGACCTCTGTCTCGTATTCCTTTATCTTGCTTTGGAGATCCTCATTACCATCGTTCTGCTTTTTGAGATCTCTGATCGTGTCGTTAGCTGTTTTGAGTTCCGTAGCCTTACTGTTGTAGTCTTCCTTAGGCACTGCATGTTTTGGAAACTCTGCATTGACCAGCTTCATGACCGCATCAATATCAATTTTCCCTTCTTCATTCACTTTTGCCTGTTCTAAAATCTTTTTTAACCATTCCATTTCCTAAATACCTCCATAGATTGTTTATTCCGGCTCTCCCGGTGTGGGATTTGTCGTTGTTCTTTATTCTCTGCAACGCTGAAAAAAGAGTATAAAAAAAGCACCGTTTCATAGGTGCTAAGGCGGTAAACCTCG
>ENA-ORUM01001880-ORUM01001880.1-human-gut-metagenome-genome-assembly--contig:-NODE-1880-length-14351-cov-2.513011_pt1 | contig 14351 bp, 11 predicted proteins | sample MGYA00242083_ERZ509217 | MGnify/ENA primary metagenome ERZ509217 (study PRJEB26280, sample SAMEA2338831) | human gut metagenome | biome: human gut; feature: human-associated habitat; material: faeces... | reverse complement strand
CGGAATTTCTGGGTATTTTTCACGAATTTTTGCAACCACTTCTGGTGTCTTTCCAGCAGCGGAAATATTCAGGATACCTGCGCCGGCTGCGATTCTGGCGTCGATATCGGTGTTTTCGTCCAGAACTGTGATGACAACAGGAATATCAACGATTTTGCTGATTTCATGAATGACTTCATTGGTGGTTGGCGCATTGACAACAACAGCCATAGCACCAAGAGCTTCCGCGTCTTTTGCCAGCATGACAACACGAGGACCAGTGGTTGTACCGCCGCCTACGCCTGCAAATACAGGAATGCTGGAGGCGGTGATGATTGAATTGGTGATGACCTGCTGAGGCGTAAAGGGATATACCGCCAAAACAGCGTCAGCGTTACAGTTACGGATGATGGCAATATCCGTAGAAAAGACAAGGGATTTGATACGTCTGCCCCAAATAACAATGCCGCTGGCTGCCCAGATTTCTTCCGGCATGGTAACGATATGCTTCCGCAGTCTGGTATCAATGCGAGGTGGTTTTTTTTCTGCCAATTCACTCACTCCTTTATATCTGATTTAGTTTCAAAAAGTGTTTACATAAGAATTACAGTAACAGAATATAACGATTTTTTTTGTTTGTCAAGCATGGGCAAAAGGGAGAAATGTTCTTCTTAGAAGCAGCAGGGGACTGGGGAGAGGGGCGGAAAAAACTTGACATAGAGGGGGTTTCGGGATAAACTTTGAAGTGTAAATATGTAAACTTTGACATTTTGGAGGGAGATTATTTTTGGAAACCATAATTGGTCTAGGCGTTTCCGTTGTATTGAATATCGTGCTGATTGCGAATATCATGCTTTTGCAGAAAAAGCATGCGCAGCACGCGGTAACAGAAGAAGGCATTCGCCAGATGGTAGATGCAGGCGGCAGCAACGGCTCCATTGATGAATCAGAAAAAGAGATGATCAACAATATTTTTGAGCTGAGCAATACGTCTGTGGAAGAAATTGCCACACACCGTACAGATATCGTTGCGGTGCCTCTGGAAGCTACACTGGCAGAAATTAAGGAAGTGCTGATGGAGGAAAAGTATTCCCGTATTGTGGTCTATGAAGACAATATCGACAATATTGTAGGCGTATTCCATGTGAAGGATCTGGTCAAGTATATCCTGACCGATTCTACCAGAATGGAGGAAGGCAATTTCCATCTGGAGGACATCATGATGCAGCCTTATTTTGTGCCCTTTTCCAAGAAAACGGACGAGCTCATTGAAGAAATGCAGCGGGAAAAAGTGCACATGGCAATCGTCATTGATGAATACGGTGGCACGTCCGGTATCGTTACCATGGAAGACGTCATGGAAGAAATTGTTGGGAATATCTTTGACGAATACGATCTGGAAGAAGAGGAAGACATCTGTCCCATTGATGAAAATAGCTATTCCATCAGCGGGAAAGCAGATCTGCAGGATGTTGCAGAACAGCTTGGCATCGTCTTTGAAGATGACGAGGATTATGACACATTAGGCGGTTATCTGATCGGTCGTCTGGGCAGAATTCCGGAAGATGATGAAATGCCGGAAATTGCTGTGGGCGGCTGGCTGTTCCAAATCAAACAGTTTGAAGAAAAACGCATTGAAAAAGTTTATGCTTTGCGGCAGCCGGAAGTCTTAGAAGAGGCAGAGGATGCCACAGAGGATGAAGCATAAGAACATCAAGGAGGAAAAGGATTATGTTAAATGAAAAAGTAGCGCAGCTCATTAATGAACAGGTTAACAAAGAATTCTATTCTGCATATCTGTATCTGGATTTTGCGAACTATTATGAATCTAAAGGTCTGGCAGGTTTTGCAAACTGGTATAAAATCCAGGCACAGGAAGAACGCGACCACGCTCTGCTGTTCTATCAGTACCTGCATAACAACAATGCAACTGTTACACTGGAAGCGATCGGCAAACCTGATGTTCCTCTGAACAGCCTGATGGACCCTCTGAAAGCTGGTCTGGAACATGAAGTTTATGTAACAAGCCTGATTCACAACATCTATGCGGCTGCACAGGAAGTAAATGACTTCCGTACCATGCAGTTCCTGGATTGGTTTGTAAAAGAGCAGGGCGAAGAAGAAACAAACGCAAATGACCTGATCACAAAAATGGAACTGTTCGGTACAGATCCCAAAGCACTGTATCTGCTGGATTCCGAAATGGCAGCAAGAGTTTACGCTGCACCTACACTGACACTGTAATTCTCAGCGAAAAAGAGAAAGCCTCTTAGGGGCTGCTTCATAAAGAAATCAAAATGGCTGAAATCCTTTGTATTGTAAGGGTTCCAGCCATTTTTTATAGGATTATTCTTTTGGAAGGCGAGAAATTGAGAAAAAGAGATGCTTTTTCAGGGGAATCTGCTTTAGGGGCATCCTCATAAAAACGAAGAAAGCTGAAATCCTTGTTATATAGAGGCTTTCGGCTTTCTTATTTTTAGCAAAATTTTTTCTTCCAAAGACAGCTGTCACAATTCTCTTAAGAAATCAAGGAAAAGCGATGTTTTCTGAAGTGGAAGTTGTTTTATGGAAGTTGTCTTTTTTTCTGTGCATATTTCCCCGTTCTCTCTTGTTCCCCTTTTTGATTTGCGGTATACTGAGGTCAATAGGGAAAAAGGGGGAAGGACTATGAATGTATTGGCTATTGTTCTGCCTGTATTCTGTATGCTTGGGCTTGGTATGGCTGCCAATCGTTTTGGCTGGATTAGCCGTGCCGGTATGGATGGCATTAAATTGGTAGCAACCAATATCATGTTGCCTGTTGTTCTGGTAGACGCATTGGGGATGGCAGAGTATAACAAGGTAACACTGCTGCTGTTGGCTGTGATGCTGGTACAGCTTTTCATTGCTACAGGCGCCGGCTATCTGCTGCGTCCATTGGTTGGCGGCAGTCAGGGCAGATATCTGCCTTTTCTGACAGCGACTTTTGAGGGCGGTATGATGGCATATCCATTGTATATAGCGTTGTGCGGCTCAGAAATGCTCTCCAATATTGCTGCTTTGGATATGGCAAACTGCATTTTTACATTTACTGTTTATCTGGCATTGATTACTGCCACAGGCAAAGGGAGAAGTGGCGGCGGACAGTTGCTTTCCACAGTACTGCGTGCACCTGCCATGTATGGGGTTGTACTTGGTATTTTGCTGGGCGTTACAGGCATATTGCCGAAGATTGCAGGAAGTCGGGTGGGAGATGTATATTCTTCTTTGATTTCCATGATTACAACACCCGTTTCTGCATTGATTCTGCTGTGTGTTGGTTATGATTTGAAACTGGATCATCGGGTACTTTCTTCTGCGGGGAAATCTGCTGCCATTCGTCTGGTGCTGCAAGGGGTACTTTTGATGGGCGTGTGGTTTGTACTGCGGAATTTTGTGGCAGAACAGGAAATGAAGATTGCGGTGTTCCTGTATGCTTTTATGCCGCCTTGTTTCATGAGTCCTCTGTATGCTGTCAGAGAAAAAGACAAGGTGTATACATCAACAACCATTTCACTCTATACCATATTATCCATCATTGCTTTTACCATTTTGTCCGTGATTTTCGGATGATTTTGAAAGTCGCTTTTTCCTGGAAAGAGCGGCTTTTTCTTTTGGTTGGTATGAAGAATATTTTTCAAAATTGTATGGATAAAAAAACTTCGGGAAAATTCGCTATTGTATCTTTTGGAAATTCTATTTATAATGTACCATAGCGAATACGCATAGCAAATGCAATGAGCAACAGAAAGGCGGAACAAACATGAAAAAAAACTTGCTGGTAGCCCAATCAGGTGGTCCTTCAGCTGCGATCAATGCCACTCTTTGCGGTGTGGTGGAAATGGGATTGGAGCATCCGGAGATTGAGAAAATATATGGCGTGAAAAACGGGATCATGGGAATGTTGTCTGAACGGTTTGTGGACCTGACAGAATTGTTGGCGGATGAAAGCGCTCGTCAGCTTCTTTGCCAGACACCATCTTCCGCATTGGGTTCCTGCCATATGAAATTATCTCCATGGGAAGAAAATGCCTTTGAGTATGAAAAGGCAATCAGCATTTTCAGAAAATATAATATTGGTTATTTTATGTACATCGGTGGCAGTGACTCCATGGATACGGTGCATAAATTATCCGAATACTGCCGGAATCATCATATCAATGATATCAAAATCATTGGTGTACCAAAAGCCATTGAAAACGATCTGCCGGAAACAGACCATTCTCCTGGTTTTGGTTCCGCTGCAAAATATATCGGTACCACACTGACAGAAATTGCCTGTGACTGCAATGTATATGCATTGCCTTCCATTACAGTGGTGGAAATCATGGGGCAGGATACAGGCTGGCTGACAGCTTCTTCTGCTCTGGCAAGACTGAACGGAGATGCGGCACCAGATTTGATTTATCTGAGCGAACGTCCTTTCTCCGTGGAACAGTTCCTCTTTGACGTGCGTGAAAAGATGATGGAAAAACGCTCTGTCATTGTGGCAGTCAGCGAAGGTCTGCGCAATGAAGAAGGAGCTTATCTGACTGACAGCCTCCAGAATCGTGTGGAAGATGAATTCGGTCATCGGATTCTGGCAGGGGTTTCCCGTTTCTTAGAGGAAATCCTGCGACAGGAAATCGGCTGCAAAGTCCGCAGTGTGGAACTGAATCTTATGCAGCGCTGCGCATCCCATGTGGCAAGTGCAACAGATATTCAGGAAGCGCGCACCATGGGACGGGAAGCGGTGCGTTATGCACTGGAAGGCGGCAGCGGTGAAATGGCATGCCTGCGCAGAGTTTCTGAGGCGCCTTATGCATCAGAAGTGTTCTTCATTCCTGTGGATCAGGTGCTCAATCGTGTGAAAAAGGTGCCCGATGAATGGATCAATGAAGAAGGCAATGACATCACACAGGAAATGATGGATTACCTCATTCCATTGATTCAGGGCGAAATTCCCTGTGCTTATGAAAATGGTGTGCCCGTGCATTTCCATCTTTCCTGATTCATAGCAAAAAAATGTATAAATCAGCCAAAAGTCGTCCATACTTTTCATCGAGGTGGTAGGTATGAAAAGAGGGATTGCGCTTTTGGCTGTTCTTGTTTTTCTCTCCTGCACAGCGGCAGGATATTTATATATCCAAAGAACGCAGGAGCCTGAAGTGCAGGAAGAACAAGTAGAACAGACAGAGCCCGTTGCAAAAGAAGAAGCGGTCATTGGGGAAAATGCGGAAATCGTGTATCAGTATTACTATACGGAAGATCAGAGAACTGCAGAACAGGTGGAACCTGTGCAGAATTATCTGTTGGGTTTGAATCTGGCACAGGTGCGCAGTATTTATGATGGATGGCAGGTGGTTTTCTTTTCGCCGGATAAAGTGATTTTACGCAGCACAGTGGAAGGGCGCAGTGACGAAAGTTTTCTGTTGGGTGAACAGGATGGTATGCTGGCTGTCTTTCGAGAGGATGCCGACGGGAAAATAACATTATATGAATGTACAGATGTGCCTTTATCTGTATTGCCGGAGATAGAACGTCAGCAGATTCAAGAAGGTGTACGGATATTGGGGGAAGATAATCTTGCCAGAGTTTTAGCGGATTATATGAGTTGATTTCCATAAATAAAGAGAAGGAAAAAAGCATAAAATAAGCGGGAAATGCTGGATTTTGTGCAATTACAGTGGATTTCCTGCATAATGGTGTTTTGACAAGAATGATAAAATTTTAGTGTGAAATGGAAATCATTTATTCAAAATCACGGAGGGGTGTTTGACAACAGACGAATTTTTGAAAAAATGATAAAAAGTATCCTTTGTTTTTCATTGTCTGTAAGAAAAATTTTTTGAAAAAATTTTAAAAATGGGCTAGACATTTAATGTCCCACATGCTATAATAACAACTGTGAAAACTCCCCAATATTTTCACATTGCGGTAAGACGCAATCCCAATAAGAAATACCTTCTCTTTGTGAAAATGAGCAGCCATCGGCAGGTTGCTCATTTTCATTTTGTCCGAAAAAAGAGTCAGTGTTTGACATGAATTTTCTGGCATATTATAATTGGTGCAGGGACGGTGAAAATATGGATTATTATTTGGACTTGGTGCAAAGCGTAAAAAAGAAATACAGACTTTGCAAGGAAGCGTTTTTGCCACAGGCTGTGTTCAGTGACGAATCGGAAAACTTCCGGAAACCGGCAGAACCGTCAGCCGAAGATTTTGTGGAAATTTCCATACTGACCGGACGCAATAATGCGTCTGCAGTATGCTTATGTGTAGATGACAAAAGATTATTGATGGAACGAGTGGAAAACGGTCGTGTGTTCGATCGCTACCGTGTTGTCTTGCCGCCGACAGAAGAAGCGGCAAATTACTTTTTCCAGATCATATATAATGAAACATCTTATTATTATACAAGAAACGGCGTATCTCAGGAATTTCCCATGGACGGCTATTTTCGGTTGCTGCGGAATTTCCAGACACCTGCTTGGGCACGAGGCGCAGTCATGTACCAGATTTTTGTAGACCGTTTTTGCAACGGAGATCCCTCCAATGATGTGAAAACGGGGGAATACAACTATCTGGAAAATCAGGTGCAGGGCGTGAAAGACTGGTATGCGCAGCCGGAAGACGGCGATTTTTGCCATTTTTATGGCGGCGATTTGCAGGGGATTTTGCAGAAAATGGATTATTTGCAGAATTTGGGTGTGGAAGTATTGTATCTGAATCCCATTTTTGTTTCCCCCAGCAGTCATAAATACGACATTCAGGATTATGACCATGTTGACCCGCACTTTGGTGTGATTGTAGAGGATTATGACAAAGTGGTGGAGCCCGGTGAGAAAAATAGTCAGGCAAAAGCCTATATTACTAGAACCACCAGTGAGCGGAATCTAATGGAAAGTGATGCACTTTTCATTCGTCTGGTGGAAGAAGCCCACAAAAGAGGCATGCGTGTCATTCTGGATGGTGTATTCAACCATTGTGGTGCCTTCCATAAATGGCTGGATCGGGAAGAAATTTATAAATATCAGAAAAAAGGCGCTTATTACTGCAAACAGAGCCCTTACCATGATTATTTTTATTGGAAAGAAGATGGCTCTTATGAAGGCTGGTGGGATTATCCCAACCATCCCAAGCTGAATATGGAGAACTGTTCTGCGCTGTATTGGGAAATTATGCGTATTGGGCAGAAATGGGTTTCTCCCCCTTATAACGCTGACGGCTGGCGTTTGGACGTTGCGGCAGATGTGGGCAAATCCGAAGAATTTAACCATAAATTCTGGCATGATTTCCGCAGCGCTGTGAAAAAAGCCAATCCCGAAGCATTGATTCTGGCGGAACATTACGGAGATGCGGAAGCGTGGCTTAGAGGTGACCAGTGGGATGGCGTTATGAACTATGACGCTTTCATGGAACCAGTTTCATGGTATTTCACAGGCATTTCCAAACATAGCACAGAATCCCGACCGGATTTGAAAAACAACAACGCTGCTTTCTGGAATACCATTCGGTATCAGATGGGCAGAATGCCTGCCCAGGCGGCAGGGGTTGCCATGAATGAACTTTCTAACCACGATCATTCCCGTTTTCTGACCAGAACAAACGGAAGAACGGGACGTCTTCACACAGATGGCGCACAGGCAGCAAATCGTGGTGTTAATAAAGCGGTGTTCCGGGAAGCGGTGCTGCTGCAAATGACATGGTCTGGTGCACCTACGGTATATTATGGAGATGAAGCTGGGGTAACTGGATGGACAGACCCGGATAACCGCAGACCTTTCCCTTGGAATCGGGAAGATGATGAATTGGTGCAGTATCATAAAATACTCATCGGTTTGCGGAAAGCACATATTTCTTTGCGAAAAGGCTCTTTAAAGTCTTTGGATACGGAAGATGGCATTCTGGCTTACGGACGGTTCTGCAAAGAAGAACGCTGTCTGATTGTCTGCAACAACCGAGAGGAAGCAGTGCAGCTTTCTTTGCCTGTATGGCAGATTGGTGTGCAGTCCTACGGCAAAATGGAAGTTTTGCTCAAGACAAAAGAAATGGATTATTTTACAGAAAAAGAACTGCTGACAGTGGAAAATGGCACGATACAGCTGGAAATGCCGCCACACAGCGGTATATTGATGAAAGAAGTGTAAGGCATGGATTTGCGGATATTATTTGAAAATGGAGATATGGTGGCTGTGGAAAAACCACAGGGCATGCCTGCTCAGCCAGACAGAACAGGGGATGCAGACTTGCTTTCCCTGCTGTCAGCCCAGATGAAACAAGAATTGGGATTGGTGCATCGTCTGGATCGCCCGGTTGGGGGGATTATGGTTTTTGCCAAGACGAAACAGGCGGAAGCGGCTCTCTCTAAAATGATGCAGGCATGCGGCTGGCGGAAATCTTATCTGACTGTCCTTTGGGGCACTTTGGAGGAAAAAAGCGGTACATGGACAGATTATCTTTTCAAAAACGCCAGAACCAATCTGTCAGAAGTGGTGTCCGCTTCCAGAAAAGGCGCCAAGAAAGCTATTTTGCATTATCAGGTACTTGCAGAAACCATGTGGAATGAACAGCCCCTTTCTTTGGTGGAAATCACACTGGAAACAGGGCGGCACCATCAGATTCGTGTCCAAACTTCCCATCACGGCGCACCCATTTGGGGCGATAGAAAATATAATACATTACAGCCCATGAGAGACGTTGGCAATATGGCTTTGTGGTCATGGAAGTTAGAGGGAAAATGGGAAAAACAGAAAGAAGGTTTTTCCATTCGTTCTTTGCCAAGTGATATGCCATTTTCGCTTTTTTCGGAAAAATTGGGAGAATTGTAAAAAAGTTGTTTTGCTTTTTTTTGCAATGTGTATTATAATGTTCTTGAAAATAGAGAAACAGATAAAAGAACAGCAATGTTCTTTTATTTTCATCATAAAATTAGCAATCACAAAGGTGATTGGCTAACAAAATAAAGGACGGTGAATGACAATGCAAGGAAAATTTACAAATAAAGCTCAGGAAGTGCTGAAAAGAGCCCAGGAGGCTGCTTTGAAGCTGGGTAATAAATATGTAGGAACAGAACATATTTTGCTGGGACTGACGCTGGTCAGCGACAGTGTAGCCGCAAAGGCGCTGGAAAGTCAGGGCGTGACCTATCATCAGGTCATGGACAAAATCCAGTCTATGACAGGGGGCACCTCTGCTTACTATATTCCTGCGGACTTTACACCTCGTGCAAAACGTGTGGTGGAAAGCAGCGTGCAGGAAGCATTCCGCATGGGCACTGGTTATGTAGGTACAGAACATATCCTCATTGCCCTCATTCGAGAAAATGACAACATTGCTGTACGGATTATGGTATCTCTGGATTTGAATCTCCAGCGTTTGTATGATGACATCATGAATATGCTGGGAGAAGGGGAAGACCAGAACGGCAATGCCCGCGGCATGAACAGCCAAGGGGAAAAACAGGAAAAAAGTGCCACAGAAACATTGGATAAATTCAGCCGTGATATGACGGCACTGGCAAAGAAAAATAAATTTGATCCCATTGTTGGCAGAGATAAGGAAATTGAACGAATTGTGCAGATTTTGAGCCGTCGTACCAAAAACAATCCTTGTCTGGTAGGTGATCCCGGTGTCGGAAAAACTGCCATTGTGGAAGGTCTTGCCCAGAAAATCGCTGAAGGCAATGTGCCTGATACTTTGAAAAATAAAAGAATCGTTGGTCTGGATTTGTCTGCCATGGTGGCTGGCTCCAAATACCGTGGGGAATTTGAAGAACGTATGAAAAAAGCCATGGATGAAGTAAAAGCCGATGGCAATATCATTTTGTTTGTGGATGAAATTCATACCATCATCGGTGCAGGGGCTGCGGAAGGCGCTATTGACGCATCCAATATTCTGAAGCCCGCTCTTTCCCGTGGGGAGATACAGCTCATTGGTGCCACCACTTTGGAAGAATACCGGAAACATATTGAAAAAGACGCCGCTTTTGAACGTCGTTTCCAGCCTGTGAAAGTGGAAGAACCTGATGAACAGGCAGCAGTGGCAATGCTGAAGGCTTTGCGTGATAAATACGAAATGCACCACAAGGTAACCATTTCCGATGATGCCATCGAAGCGGCTGTAAAACTGTCTGCCAGATATGTATCTGACCGTTTCCTGCCCGATAAAGCCATTGACCTCATTGACGAAGCTGCTTCCCGTCTGCGTCTGAAAACATTCAGCGCGCCGGATAATGTGGCAGAAATGGAAGAAAAACTGGCGGAAATGGAAAAAGAAAAAGAAGCGGCTATCAAAACGGAAGAATTTGAAAAGGCTGCGGAAATCAAACGGGCACAGGACGCTCTCCGTGCTCAGTGGAAAGAAGCCAAAAAAGAATGGGAAAACAACCATGAAAATCAGGCACAGGTAGTCACCAGAGAAGAAGTGGCAGAAGTGGTATCTGTTTGGACAGGTGTGCCTTTGCAGAGTTTGCAGGAAGAAGAAAGTCAGCGGCTTTTGCATCTGGAAGATACACTCCATCAGCGTGTCATTGGACAGTCAGAAGCCGTAAAGGCATTGGCAAAAGCCATCCGCCGAGGCAGAGTTGGCTTGAAAGACCCTAACCGCCCCATCGGTTCCTTCCTGTTCCTCGGCCCCACCGGCGTGGGCAAGACGGAGCTGTGCAAGACGCTGGCCGAGTCCATGTTCGGGGATGAGAACGCCATGATCCGGATCGATATGTCCGAATACATGGAGAAGCACACGGTGTCCCGGCTGGTGGGCTCGCCTCCCGGCTATGTGGGTCACGAGGAGGGCGGCCAGCTCACCGAGAAGGTGCGCCGTCACCCCTACTCCGTGGTGCTGTTCGATGAGATCGAGAAGGCCCACCCCGATGTGTGGAACATTCTGCTGCAGATCCTGGAGGACGGTATCGTCACCGACTCTCAGGGCCGCCGGGTGGACTTCAAGAACACCATCATCGTCATGACCTCCAACGTGGGTGCCAAGAACATCACCGCCGCCGAGAAGCCGCTGGGCTTTGACGGCAGCGATCCCGACGCCCAGAAGGACGAGGCCCAGAGCTTCGCCCGTATCCGGGAGGCCGTTATGACGGAGCTGCGCCAGACCTTCCGGCCGGAGTTCCTGAACCGTATCGACGAGATCATCGTGTTCCGCCAGCTGACGGAGGAGAACATCCGCAGCATCGCCCGCCGGATGCTGGACATCATCGGCGGCCGCATGGCTCAGCAGGGCATCACCCTGCAGGCCGACGACGACGCCGTGGCCGCACTGGCCAAGGACGGCTTTGACGCCCGCTACGGCGCCCGTCCCCTGCGCCGCACCCTCCAGACGGAGGTGGAGGATGCAGTGGCCGAGCAGATGCTGGAGGGCAAGCTCCAGTCCGGCGACACCGCTCATGTGTGCCTGAAGGACGGCAAGGTGGTCATCGAGAAGTAAAAACCGCAAGGCCCGGAGGTCTTGCAGTCAGGCCAAGGGGCCGCAGGCAAATGCCTGCGGCCCCTTTTTTCATACAGGCACCGGCACTTACCGGCTGTGGCGGCGGAGGCAGGTGAGATGCAAAGAGGGGAGCAAGCGAAGGCTTGCTCCCCTCTTGATTTTTCTCTCTTACTGGGGCATGGTCTGCACCACGCCACGGGCGCAGTCCACCGACACCCGGACGCCGTCCTCCAGACGGCGGGTGGCATCGCCCGCCCCCACCAGCACGGGCTTGCTCAGCAGCAGGCCTACCGTGGCGGCGTGGCACTCGGCGCTGCCCTCCTCGCAGATGATGGCGGCGGCATCCCGCAGATACGGCAGCAGCTCATTGGTGGTATATGGCACCACCAGCACGTCGCCGGCGTGGAACTTCTCCGCCACCTCCTCCACACTGCGGCACACGCACAGCGGGCCGGAGGCCGTCCGGCTACCTATGCCCACGGCATTCACCAGCGACCCGCCCACCTGCTGGATGCGGATCATATTGGTGGTGCCGGAGATGCCCACCGGCACACCGGCGGTGATGACCACCAGATCGCCGTGGCGGATAAGGCCCGCCTTCTCTGCCGACTGCACCGCCAGCTCCACCAGCTCGTCGGTGTTCTCGGCACGGGGCATGGTGATGGGCTCCACGCCCCAGTAAAGGGCCATCTGGCGCTGCACCTGCTCCTCCAGCAGCAGGGCCACCACCGTGGTCTCCGGACGGAAGGAGCTGACCATCTGGGCGGTGATACCCGCCTGACTCACCGTCAGGATGGCGTCGGCACCGATATCCTTGGCAGTGGTGCAGGCGGCGTGGGCCGTGGCGGCGGTGATGTTCATGCGGTTGCGGCACCGCAGTCCCAGCAGTCTGGCATCGTCTGTGTGGGATTCGGTTTTCCGGGCGATGGCGTCCATGGTCCGCACCGCCTCCACCGGGTACCGGCCCGCCGCCGTCTCGCCGGAGAGCATGATGGCGCTGGTGCCGTCGTAGATGGCGTTGGCCACATCGGTGATCTCGGCACGGGTGGGCCGGGGGTTCTCGATCATGGAGTCCAGCATCTGGGTGGCGGTAATCACCGGCTTCCCGGCGGCCACGCACTGGGCGATCATATTCTTCTGGATGGCGGGGATCTCCGTGAAGTCGATCTCCACGCCCATGTCGCCCCGTGCCACCATGATGCCGTCCGCCGCCGCCAGGATCTCCGTCAGGTTGTTGATGCCCTCCTGATTCTCGATCTTGGCGATGATGCGGATGCGGGACTTGCGGCTCTCCAGCAGCTTGCGGAGCTCCCGCACGTCGGCGGCGGAGCGGACAAAGCTGGCGGCGATGAAGTCAAAGCCCTCCTCCATGCCGAAGAGGATATCCTCACGATCCTGCTGGCTCATATAGGGCATGGACAGGGACACGCCGGGGACGTTGACCCCCTTGTGATCCTTCATGACGCCGCCGTTTTCCACCCGGCAGCGGATGGCGGAGGCGGTGGTGGAGAGCACCGGCAGCCGAACCAGACCGTCATCTAACAGAATGGTGTCCCCCGCCTTGACGTCCTGCGGCAGCTCGGCGTAGGTGACAGCGCAGCGGGTGGCGTCGCCCTCCACGTCCTCCACCGTCAGGGTGAACTCCTGCCCCTCCTGCAAGGTCACGGAGCCGCCGGCAAAGTTCTTCAGCCGCACCTCCGGGCCTTTGGTATCCAGCATGGCCGCCACCGGCAGATTCAGCTCCCGCCGCAGAGCCTTCACCTGCTCCAGCCGGGCCTTCCGGGTGGGTGCCGTGGGAGAAGTTGAAGCGGGCCACGTTCATGCCCGCCAGCATCATCTCCCGCAGCACGCCCTCGCCGTCGGTGGCGGGACCCAGTGTGCAGACGATTTTTGTCTTTCTCATGATATATCCTCCTCTCCGGGGCCGTGGCTCCGGTTTCTCTTCGGGCCTATTCTACCAAACTTTCCCGTCGGGAACAAGGCTGCCGGGTTGGGACAGCGCATACTTTAAGGAAACTTTTCGGCATTTTTAGCTCTCTTGACGATATCTACATGAAAATTTATTCCGCATTTTGTGAATAAAAGCATTGACATATGGTCGTCTGCTGTGCTAAAGTACAGACAAGATTTTTGAAAGGAGCAAAATCGGGTATGAAGTTCGCCGCATCTGCAAATCTGTATTTTGGATATTCCTACTTTTACTTTTATTTTGCAAAAGTAAAAGCGATTTGTGATGCCCAGCAGCGAAAAAGTGCTTGATACCGATTTTCTACTTTTGAAAACAAACCGTATCGAGAGACGCCGTTCGGATCACATGTCCGGGCGGCGATTTTATTTTCCGTCCGGGCCGGAGGAATCTCCCACATCCAGATTCAGGAGGAATTTGTCATGAAAAAGAAACGTTCTCTTTGCGCCGCCCTGCTGGCGGGACTGATGGTGACGGCGGTATGCCTCACCGGCTGCGGTCAGAAGGCTGCCGGCAACGGCAGCTCCGGCGTCGACTCCGACAAGGTCTATCAGGTGGGCGTGTGCCAGCTGACCCAGCACGATGCGCTGGACGCCGCTACACAGGGCTTCGTGGATGCCCTGAATACCATTCTCGGAAGTGAGCACGTCAACATCGACGTGCAGGTGGCCTCCGGCGACAGCACCACCTGCACCCCCATCGTCAACTCCTTCGTCAACAAGAAGGTAGACCTCATCATGGCCAACGCCACCCCGGCCCTGCAGGCAGCCTATAACGCCACCACCTCCATTCCCATTCTCGGCACCTCCGTTACGGAGTACGGCGTGGCGCTGGGACTCTCCGACTTCAGCGGCACCGTGGGCGGCAACATCAGCGGCACCTCCGATCTGGCGCCCCTGACGGAGCAGGCGGACATGATCCTGGAGCTGGTGCCGCAGGCCAAGAATGTTGGTCTGCTATACTGCTCCGC
>ENA-ORUM01001877-ORUM01001877.1-human-gut-metagenome-genome-assembly--contig:-NODE-1877-length-14383-cov-6.146496_pt1 | contig 14383 bp, 11 predicted proteins | sample MGYA00242083_ERZ509217 | MGnify/ENA primary metagenome ERZ509217 (study PRJEB26280, sample SAMEA2338831) | human gut metagenome | biome: human gut; feature: human-associated habitat; material: faeces... | reverse complement strand
CGGCCGCCCTGCGGGAGATGGGGCTGAAGATCGGCTCCACCACCGGCTATACCGATTCCATGATGCACATTGTTGTCCCCAAGGCTGCCCAGCTGGGCTACGCCCCCGACTTCTGGATCAGCCCCGACGGGGTGGGCGGCAAGGGCCGCCCCTACCCCTACATGATCTTTGAAAACCTGAAGGCGCTGGAGGTCTCCAGCGTGAAGAACGCCGTGAAGGTGGGGGACACCGTCTCCGACATCCAGGAGGGAGTCAGCGCCGGGGTGTGGTCGGTGGGGGTAGTCGAGGGCAGCTCCGTCCTGGGCCTGAGCCAGGGGGAGTACGAGGCCCTCCCCCCGGAGGCGCGCCGGGCCGCCTGCCGCCGGGCGGAGGAGGCCTTCCGCGCTGCCGGCGCCCACTTTGTGCTGAACAACCTGTCCCAGCTGCCGGAGCTCCTCCATATGCTGGGATAACCGCCGCCCGCCGGACAGGCGCCGGTCCGCTTCCCCAGGCAAAAAACGCTGGAATCCTCGGATTCCAGCGTTTTTGTTTTTGATCTTCTGTTTTCTGTGGCGCTAGAGCGCCTCGCCGTTGGTCCGGATGACATTCTGGAACCAGAAAAAGGAGTCCTTCCGGTACCGCTTCCCGCTCCCGCTGCCGTCGTCATTCCGATCCACGTAGAGAAAGCCATACCGCTTTTTGAGCTCCCCTGTGGTGAAGGAGACCAGGTCGATGCACCCCCAGGGCGTATACCCCATCAGGTCCACCCCATCCTCTTCCACCGCCCTTTTCATCTGGGCGATGTGCGATCTCAGATAGTCGATCCGGTAGGGGTCGTGGCATGTCCCGTCCGGCGTCAGCTTGTCTATGGCCCCGAACCCATTTTCCACAATGAACAGTGGGACCTCGTACCGCTCATACAGGGTGACCAGGGCGTACCGCAGGCCCGTTGGATCGATCTGCCAGCCCCAGTCGCTCTTGTCCACATAGGGGTTGTCCACGGAATTGGGGAAGCCGCCGTCCAAGCGGGCGGCGGAGCCCCCCCGCCCCTGGGCCCTGACTGTATTGGACATATAGTAGCTGAAGCCAAGGTAGTCGGCCCGCCCCTCCGCCAGGATTGTTTCATCCCCCGGTTCCATGGCGATTCGGCAGCCCTCCCGCTCCCACTGCCGCCGGGCAAAGGCCGGATAGTGTCCCCGGACTTGAACGTCCGAGAAATAAAACCGCTCGTGCATGCACTCCACGGCCGCCATCACATCGTCCGGATGACAGGAGTAGGGATACACGGGCACAAAGGCGCACATGCATCCGATTTGGAATTCCGGATTGATCTCATGGCCCGCCCTGACCGCGGCGGCGCCGGCCACAAACTGGTGGTGGACCGCCTGGTACATGGCCTCCCTGGGGCGCTCCTGCTGCGAAAAGCGGATTCCGGAGCAGGTCCAGCCGAACAGGTCCAGGCCGGTGTTGCTCTGGTTGTTGATCTCATTGAAGGTCATCCAGTACCGGACCTTGTGCTTGTACCGCTCCATCACCGTGGTAGCATAGCGGACAAAGCACTCCAGTGTGTACCGGCTCAGCCAGCCGCCGTGGTTCCGGGCCAGGTGATAGGGCATCTCAAAGTGGGAGAGAGTGACCACCGGCTCAATGTGATATTTGAGCAGCTCGTCAAAGAGCGCGTCATAAAACCGCAGGCCCGCCTCATTGGGCTGGGGGTCGTCGCCGTTTGGAAAAATGCGGGTCCAGGCGATGGAGGTGCGGAAGCACTTGAGGCCGAGCTCCGCCAGAAGGGCAATGTCCTCCCGAAAGGTGTGGTAGAAATCGATCCCCTCGTGGTTGGGGTACCGCTCTCCCGGCAGCACGCCGTCTGTGATGCGGCGCAGCACGCCGGAACTGCCGCCGGTGAGGACGTCGGTCACGCTGACGCCCTTTCCGTCCTCATCCCAGGCCCCCTCCAGCTGTCCGGCGCTCACCGCGCCGCCCCATAAAAAATGTTCCGGAAAACTCATGTCGTCTCCTCCAAATTTCCGTCCTGTTCATTTCTCACCCGCAGAAGCGGCTCCCCCGCCTCCACAGAGCCGCCGCTTCTCCACAACTCGACCGCCGCAAAGTCCTCGGCGTTGGTCACCAAAACCGGTGTGATGGGATCGTATTTCCGGCGGATCTCCTCCAGGTCGAACTCCACGAGCAGGTCGCCGGTCCGAATCCGGTCCCCCTCCTTGACCCTGGCGGTGTAGCCCGCCCCGCCCAGCTCCACCGTATCCAGCCCAATGTGAAGGAGCAGCTCCATCCGGTTGGGGCCCAGCAGGTGGATGGCGTGCCTGCTGTCCGCAATGCTGAGCACCGTACCGTCAAAGGGGGCGTACAGCTTCCCCTCTCTGGGCTGGACCGCGGCCCCCTCCCCCAGGATTCCCTGGGCAAAGGTGGGGTCCTTCACCTGGGACAGGGGAACCACCGTGCCGCTCAGGGGGGAGCACACCGTGACCTCCCCCGCCTCCTGTGGAGCAGGGGCGCGGGCCGGGCCGGAAGGCGCCGCGTCCGCCGCATCCCCGGAGCCCGGGCTCTCTCCGCAGCCCACGACCTGTACCAGCGCGATGGTGACCACGATGGTGGCCAGGGTCCCCAGCAGCATGCCGGGAAAGGACATGGGGTTCTGGGCGCTGATGGCGTTGACGGTGGTGAGAAGCCCGGGCAGACCGGCGTAGACGTAGTACATGGTATCAAACAGGCTCAGGACGATCGCGCCCACCGCCCCTCCGACGCAGCCGCAGATAAACGGCTTCTTCAGCGGCAGCGTCACGCCGTATATGGCTGGCTCCGTGATGCCGAATATGCCGGTCAGGCCGGCGGAGAAGGCCACCCGCCTCATCTCGCGCCGTCTGGTCTTCAGCACCACGCCGAAGCAGGCGGCCGCCTGGGCCACCACGGCGCAGGTCTGAAAGGCCTGAAAGGTATCGCGGCCGTTGGCGTTGAAATTGGCGATGTTCATGGGCGTGACGCCCCAGTGGACCCCGAAGATGACGAAGATCTCCCAGATCCCTCCCACAAGGGCCCCGGCCACCATGGGAACGGTGCGGGCCAGCTGATTATACGCCACCGCGATGCCGTTCGCCGCGGCGTCGGAGAGGGGGCCGATCACCAAAATGGTGAGGGGGACCATAATGACGGCGCAGAGAAATGGGGTTCCAATGGCCTTCACCACATCGGGCAGGCGCCGGTCCAGAAACCGCTCCAGATAGGACAGCACCAGCACCAGGAACAGCGGGGGCAGCACCGTGGAGGTATACGTGGTCTGCGCCATGGGAAAAACCAGGAATCGGATGGTCTCCCCGCCGGCGATCCGGGCCGCCAGCGCGCCCCAGTCGGCGTTGACCAGGGCCAGACAGCACCACATCGCAATGAAGGTGTTGCATTTGAAGTGCTTGGAGGCCGTCACCGCGATCATTGCGGGCAGGAAGGTGAAGGGGGTCCAGGAGATAAAACTCAGCACGGCGTAGGTCCCGGTGTCCGGAAAGGCGGGAATCCACTGTGCCAGGAGGATCAGCGCCCCCTGCACCAGTCCGGCGGCCGCCAGAATATAGACAAAGGGGGCAAAGACCGCAGACATGGTGGCGATCACCCGGGCCAGGATTCCCTGCTTCTGCGCGGGCTGGGCCGACTCGTCCAGGCGCAGGAGTTTCACCAGCTCCTCATATACGTCTTTGGCGTGGACGCCGATGACGATTTGATACTGTCCCCCTCTCTCCAGCACCTGAATCACCGCGGGCAGTTCGGAGATGCGTTTGGTCACCTCGGCGGATGGCGGCTCCTTTAGAACCAGGCGGAGCCTGGTGGCGCAGTGGGCTGCGCTGACAATATTCTGTTCGCCCACCTGATCCCGGATTTCGGCGGCAAGCTTGGCGTAATCACGGATGTTGGCTGACATCCCATTCCCTCCCGTTGAGCCGCCCGCCGCAGGCGCGGCAGGCCTCCGCCCCGCCAGACGGCAGAGGCGGATATGAAATACTTCCGTAGTATTTCCCCAGAGGGCGCAAATTTTACAAAGCACAGAACGATTCCGCCGCGGGACCGGTATTTTTCAGCGGCAAGGCCGGCCTTGTTTGGCCCCTGGCGAAAAAAATCCGCTGGAATCGTCTGATTCCAGCGGATTTCTCCACGGTTTGGGATACAGCTTTTGTGCCTCCACCCGGGCGGATGGCGCTATTCCGCCGGCCGGGCCAGGGCATACCCGTTTCCGGGGAGCTTTACATAGAGGGTTCCGTCCGGCCCCTCCCACAGCATGCACCCGGCGTACTCCCGGCGTGAGGTGTACAGCTGGTCCTGGCTGTCCTCCCCCTCCAGGAAGAGCACGCCCAGCTGGCGGCTGCCCTCCGGCAGGGCGGAGGCCATCTCGCCGGTGAGGGTATACTCCCCCGCGGGGGTGCGCAGCACGTCCTGGGCCGCGCCCCCCTCCTGAGAGGAGGCGCCGCCGGAGCTCTCGTCTCCAGCGGAGGGCTCCCCGGGCAGCGCCGCGCCGCTCCCCGAGCCGGAGCCGCTGTCCTGGGTGGTCCCGGCCGAATGATCTGTCTGGGATTCCTGGGCAGCGGACGAACTCCCCGCCGCGCCGGAGGTGGTGTTGTCTCCGCCGCCGCTCATACCGAAGGGCAGATAGAGCACTGCGGCCAGCACCAGACAGGCTGCCAGCCCGCCGGCCAGAGGCCTCCAGTGGGGCAAGCCGGGCCTGCGGGCGGGGAGGCGGCAGTCCTCCGCCTCCTGGATCAGGTCGTCGTCCACCCGGCCGATGGCCTCCAGCAGTTCTTCCCGAGTCATACCGCCACCCCCTCCCGCAGCAGGACTTCCTTCAGACGCAGGCGGGTGCGGTGAAGCCTGGATTTGACCGTGTTCTCATTCATGGAAAACCGCTCCGCCAGGGCCGCGACGGAGTCCAGATACCAGTACCGCCGCAGAAACAGCACCCGGTCCAGCTGGGGCTGCTCCCGGAGGAACCGGGAGATGAGATCGGCGGTCTCCCGCTCCTCCAGGCGGTCCTCCGGCCGGCCGGGGGCTGGGAGGCACTCCCCCAGCTCCTCCAGGGCCGTCTCCACCTGGGGCCCGCCCCGCTTGGCCGCCCGGTTGTACCGCCACCGGTCCAGGGACAGATTCCGGGTGAGCTTTCCAAAGAAGGCGGACAGGATGCCCGGCCGCTGGGGCGGCATGGCGTTCCAGGCCCGCAGCCAGGTGTCGTTGACGCACTCCTCCGCGTCCTGCTCCTGAGACAGAATGTTCCGGGCGATGGAGAGGCAGAAGGCCCCGTACTTCGTCTCGCTCTCCCGGATGGCCTGCTCGGACCGGGCCCAATACAGCTCGATGATCTGCTGATCCTCCATGGTACGCTCCCCCTCCGGCCGCCGGAGGCGCTCCGGCGGCTCTTTTTTTCTCTATTATAAAAGACGTGGCTCCCTGGGAAAAGTTGCACGGGGTGAGAAAATTTTTAAGTTTTCATTAAATTTGTGCAACCTGGGCCGTTTTGTTTCGTCTAAAAGTATGATAGGATACCAGTAGAGGAAAACCCGGACACACCAATGAAACGGAGGGATTATGATGAAACGCACCGCAGCCCTGGTTCTGGCCGCCGCGCTGGCGGCCTCCCTGGTCCTGCCCGCCGCGGCGGCGGATGAGAGCACGCAGGACGCCCGCCTGGCCCAGGTCACCCAGGCGGTGAAGGACACCCTGGACCTGGATACCTCGGAGTACAGCTCCTTCTACGGGGAGTGCTACGACCAGACGCTGGTGAGCCAGTGGTCCCTGTACTGGGAGGGGAGTACCGGCACCCTGTCCATCGACGCCCTGGAGGACGGGACCATCACTGGCTACTACCTGTCCCAGGAGGAGGCGGGCTCCGCCGGCCTGCCCTCCTATCCCAGCGGCGACCCCGCCCAGGCCGTGGAGACCGCCCAGGCCTTTCTGGACAAAGTGCTCTCCCCCGGCCTGGAGTCCGTCCAGCTGGAGGAGTCCTCCGGCTCCGACCGGCTGGGCCGGAACCAGTACCGCTTCTCCGGCAATATTCTCTTTCACGGCCTGCCCTCCCCCCTGAACTGCTCCATCACCGTGGACGGCGGGAGCGGCCAGGTGACCAATTTCCACCGGGATGTGTCCTACGGGACCTATATGGGGGACGTGCCCAGTGCCACCCCCGCCGTGACCGCCCAGGCGGCCGCCCAGAGCCTGAAAAGCTCCCTGTCCCTGAAGCTGGAGTACGTCCTGCCTGAGGACGGGGGCACCCAGGCGGTGCTGCGCTATGTGCCCGACAGCCGGGACGAGTACTACGTAGACGCCCAGACCGGCGCGCTGGTGAACCTGACCGAGCTGGAAGCAAGCATGGGCGGCATGGGCATGGGCGGCAGCAGCTCCAGCGGGGACAGCGCCGCCGGAACTCCTGAGAACGGCCTGTCCCAGGCCGAGCAGGAGGGCATTCAGAAGCTGGAGGGGGTTCTGTCCAAGGAGACCCTGGACGGACAGCTCCGGGCGGTGTCCCAGTACGGCCTGGGGGACTACAACCTCTCCTCCGCCTCCTACCGTCTGATTGAGGAGACGGAGACCCGGGAGGAGCAGGTGCTGTGCACCCTGCGCTACCTGCTGCCCGGAGCGGATGGGACCGCCTCCCGCACCTTTACGGTGGACGCCAAGACCGGTCAGGTGGAGGACCTGTGGTCCTATCTTCCCTGGGATGAGGACCAGAAGCCCAGCCTGACCCAGGCGGAGGCCCAGGAGAAGGCGTCCGCTTTCCTCCAGAGCTTCTGCCCCGACCGCTCCCCCAAGCTGGCTCTGTATCAGGGACCCCAGGGTGAGGTCCAAAGCACCTACGCCTTCACCTTCGCCCGTCAGGAGAACGGGTACTTCTTCCCGGATCACTTCTACGGGGTGGAGGTCTCGGCGGAGGACGGCTCTATCTGCGGGCTCTCCTACTCCTATGACGACGGGGTGACCTTCGACAGCCCGGACGGCATCGTCTCGGCGCAGACCGCCCTGGACGCCTGGATGGGTACCTACACCGTGACCCTGGGCTATCTCCAGGTGCCGGAGAAGCTCTCCGCCGGCGATCCCGAGGCCGCCCCCTACCTCCAGCTGGGCTTGACCGCCTTCTACCGGCTGAAGCTGGGCTACGGCCTGGACCGGGAGGGCTCCTGCCTGGGGGTGGACGCCAAGACCGGCCAGCCCGTCCAGCGGGAGACCGCCGCCGCATCCGGACTGACCTACTCCGACCTGTCCGGCCACTGGGCCCGGGGGGCCATTGAGGCCCTGGCCCGGTACAACGTGGGCTACGACGGCGGGACCTTTGCCCCCGGGCAGGCCATGACCCAGTGGGACATGGTGGCCCTGCTCTTCAGCGTGGAAAACTACCCCCTGGACCCCGCCGCCGCCACCCAGCAGGAGCGGGACATGGCCTACGCCGCCGCCTACCGCACAGGGACCCTCACCCGCGCCCAGCGTCAGGATGACACCCCCCTCACCCGGAGCCAGGCGGTGAAGCTGCTCCTCAACGCCGAGGGGCTCAAGGCCGCCGCCCAGCTGACGGGCATCTACACCTGCTCCTACACGGACAAGGCCGCCATCCCCTCGGAGGATCTGGGCTACGCCGCCCTGGCCCAGGGCATCGGCATGGTCCAGGGCGCCTGGGCGGGAGACCGGACCGCCACCCGGGCGGAGGGGGCCGTGATGCTCCACAAGCTGCTGTCCTGGTGAGCCGCCCGGCCCGCGCCCCGGAACTGAGATAGAATCGGCCATAATTCCGCTTTTCTCACAAGAAAAGCGGAATTTTTATGGAAAAATGCGGCGGATTTTTTCTGTTCTCCCCTGTTCAAACCGGATGGAATATGGTAAGATGAACGCTGTACGCATTCGCGTCGCTTTACTACTCTGTTTTTGGATTGAATTGAAAAAAGGAGTTTACCATGATCACGGTCACCGATCTGAGCTTGAACTACAGCGGCACCCCGCTCTTCTCCCACGTGGACCTGCAGTTTTTGCGGGGCAACTGCTACGGCATCATCGGCGCCAACGGCGCCGGCAAGTCCACCTTTCTGAAGATCCTCTCCGGGGAACTGGAGCCCAGCACCGGCGAGGTGTCCATCCTGCCCAACGTGCGCATGTCGGTTCTGAAGCAGGACCAGAACGCCTACGACGCCTACAACGTCATGGACACAGTCATCATGGGCAACCAGCGCCTGTATGACATCGGCAAGGAGAAGGAGGCCATCTACGCCAAGGAGGAGATGACCGACGAGGACGGCATGCGGGCCTGCGAGCTGGAGGAGGAGTACGCCGAGCTGGGCGGCTGGGAGGCCGAGAGCGACGCCAGCCGCATCCTCCAGGGCCTGGGCATCGGCACCGAGCTCCACTATAACGACATGGCCACCCTGGACGCCCGGCTGAAGGTGAAGGTCCTGCTGGCCCAGGCGCTGTTCGGCAATCCCGACCTGCTGATGATGGACGAGCCCACCAACAACCTGGACATCGACGCGGTGAACTGGCTGGAGGACTTTTTGCTGGACTTCGAGGGCACTGTCATCGTGGTGTCCCACGACCGGCACTTCCTGAACACCGTGTGCACCCACATCGTGGACATCGACTACAACAAGATCAAGATGTACGTGGGCAACTACGACTTCTGGTACGAGTCCTCCCAGCTGGTGCAGCAGCTTATCAAGAACCAGAACAAGCGCAACGAGGAGAAGATCAAGGAGCTCCAGGACTTCATCTCCCGCTTCTCCGCCAACAAGTCCAAGTCCAAGCAGGCCACCGCCCGCCGGAAGCTCCTGGACAAGCTCACCGTGGAGGAGATGCCCGCCTCCTCCCGCCGCTACCCCTGGGTGGCCTTCTCCCCCGACCGGGAGGTGGGCAAGGACATCCTCTTTGTCACCGACGTGAGCAAGACCATCGATGGTGTGAAGGTGCTGGACAAGGTGTCCTTCATCGTGGGCCACGGGGACAAGATCGCCTTTGTGGGCGACAACGAGAACGCCCACACCGCCCTGTTCAAGATCCTGGCCGGAGAGATGGAGCCCGACGAGGGCACCGTGAAGTGGGGCCAGACGGCCACCTTCTCCTACTTCCCCAAGGACAACACCCCCTACTTCCAGGACAACGACGACAACCTGGTGCAGTGGCTGCGCCAGTACTCCAGCGACCCCCAGGAGCAGTATCTCCGGGGCTTTTTAGGGCGGATGCTCTTCTCCGGGGACGAGGTGTATAAGCCGGTCAAAGTCCTCTCCGGCGGCGAGAAGGTCCGGTGCATGCTCTCCCGGATGATGCTCTCCGGGGCCAACGTGCTCATGCTGGACCAGCCCACCAACCACCTGGACCTGGAGTCCATCGCCGCCCTGAACAAGGGCCTGGAGGCGGTGAAGTGCAACGTGCTGGTGGCCTCCCACGACCACCAGCTGATCCAGACCGTGTGTAACCGGATCTTTGACTTTACCCCGGACGGGAAGCTCATCGACCGGATGATGACCTACGACGAATATCTGGAGAGCCAGAAGGCGGAGTAAACCCGCCGGTTTGAAAAGGAGCTCCGCTGTCCCTGCCGGGACGGCGGAGCTCTTTTACCCTACCGGATTGTGGAAAATTCTGACGATCCCCCTTGCGCATTTTCCGCCTGGGGCGTACAATACGGAACGGGCCCGCAAAGCCCTGGAGGCTGCCTCCAGGCGGCGGACGCGGGCCGAGGCATACATGAGGAGTTTGTACCATGGATATTTGGAGAGAATTAGCGGACGAGGGCGTGGACAAGGGCCTGCTGGAGGAGATGCAGGCCTTCCGGGCCTCCCACCCGGTGCCGGAGGAGGCCCGGGGGCGGGTCCCCACCCCCCGCTTTTTATACTACGGAAAAGAGATCTGGGAGGGGGCGGCCGCCGCCCTCCTGTGCGGACAGCACCTGCTGCTGGCCGGCCCCAAGGCCACGGGCAAGAACGTGCTGGCGGAGAACCTGGCCGCCGCCTTTGGCCGCCCCAGCTGGGACGTGTCCATGTACGTGAATGTGGACGCCGCCTCCCTGGTGGGGGCGGACACCCTGAAGGACGGGGAGGTGGTGTTCCGGGAGGGCCCCATCTCCAAGTGCGCCCGGCTGGGGGGCTTCGGGGTGCTGGACGAGGTGAACATGGCCAAGAACGAGGCCCTGGCCGTCCTCCACGCCACCCTGGACTTCCGTCGGGTCATCGACGTGCCCGGGTATGACCGGATCGTGCTGGACGACGCCGCCCGCTTCATCGGCACCATGAACTACGGCTACGCCGGCACCCGGGAGCTGAACGAGGCCCTGGTGTCCCGGTTCGTGGTCATGGACATGCCGGTGATCTCTCCGGAGAACCTGGAAAAGCTGCTGCTGCGGGGCTTCCCCCAGATGAAGCACACCTGGGTGGAGCAGTTCTCCGCCCTGTTTGGGGATTTGCGGCAGAAGTGCGACAGCTCGGAGATCTCCACCAAGGCCCTGGACCTGCGGGGGCTGCTGTCCGCCCTGCACCTGATGGAAAAGGGCATCCCCTCCGGCCAGGCCCTGGAGCTGGGCATCATCAACAAGGCCTTCGACCCCTTCGAGCGGCAGCTGGTAGCCGACGCGGTGTGGGCCCGCATCCCCCGGGACGCGGACCGCTCCAAGCTGTTCGAGGGCTGATATGGACCGGGAAGACATTGAGAGCCGCCGGGCGGAAAACCAGTTCTGGAACGGAGCGGAGAACTACCAGCTTCGGGCCGACTTTCAGATGTACCGTCCGGACGGCGAGGCGGACCTGTACTTCAACACCATCATCGGCCTGGTGTACCGCCTCTATGACTACGAGCGACTCAGGCCCCTGTTCAACACCTTCCAGAGCCAGACCAGCGGCGCCTTCTACACCGACCTGTTCTGGCTGGGTCTGGAGGGGGTGGTGTTTCGGCGGGCGGCGGCGGACCGGCCGGTACTGGAGGACCTGCGGCAGCAGTACGCCCTCCAGGCGACGGCCCAGCCCCGGAAGTCCGCCGAGCGTGAGGGCATCCACAACCTGCGCTGGCTGTGGTTCCGGCGGGCCCTGGGGGCCCCCTCCCAGGAGGATTCCTGGGAGAAGGGGGTGCTGGATGACCTGACCTTCCCCGTGGACTGCACCGAGGAGGAGCTCACCGGCCGGATGGAGGCCCTCCTCCACAAGTGGTTCCACCGGGCCCGGCGGAGCGTCACCGACCGGCAGTGGGCCGCCTTCGCCGGCCGGGACATCTTCCACAAGGGCAAAAAGCGAAGCGGTCTGGTGAGCGGCAATGCTCTGCGCCGCCTGGGGGAGCCCGGCGGCGGGCCGGTGGAGGAGGAGGGCCGGAAGCGCTTCTGGCAGAAGAACTTTCTTCTCCGTCTGGGGCAGGGTCAGACCCGGGAGCAGGTTTTGCGGGAGTATGTGGAGAACTGCTTCGGGGTGTCCATGTTCCCCCCCTCGGAGACGGCGGCGGCGGAGAAGGCCCTGTGCACCGGAAACCACAAGAACTGCCGCCTCCACTTTACCAAGGGCGTGCTGCCCACGCGGAATGTGAGCAAGGAGACCGCCTGGGAGCGGGACATGTTCCAGCGCCAGCGGGAGAAGAACCGGGCGTACTACCAGGCGCGCCTGGTGCAGAACCAGCACATCCTCTCCCAGCTGGCCCAGCAGCTGCAAAACACCATCCTGCTCCAGTCGGACGTCACCGACAGCCGCACCCGGGCGGGGACTCTCCAGCCCCGCCTGGCCTGGCGGGCGGGCGCCCTTCAGGACGGCCGGGTGTTTGTCCAGCGGCAGCAGAGCGAGCTGGGGGACCTGTCGGTGGACATCCTGCTGGACGCCTCCGCCTCCCAGAACCAGCAGCAGGAGAAGCTGTCCACCCAGGCCTATTTGATCGCCGCCGCCCTCACCCGGTGTCAGATCCCGGTGCGGGTGTCCTCCTTCTGCTCGGTGAGCGGCTGCACCGTGATCCGCATTTTCCGGGACTACCAGGAGGCGGGAAAGAACGACGCCATCTTCGACTATGTGTCCGCCGGGTGGAACCGGGACGGCCTGGCGCTGCGGGCCATGGACTGGCTCATGGAGCGGGAGCAGAACGACCACCGGCTCCTCATTCTCCTGTCCGACGCCAACCCCAACGACGACCAGAAGATTCCCAACCCGGGCATGCTCCCCGGGGGCCGGGACTACGGGGGCAGGCTGGGAGTCCAGGACGCCGCCGACGAGGCGGGAAAGCTGCGCAAGCACGGCCTCTCCCCCGTGTGCATCTTCACCGGCAGCGACCGGGAGCTGCCCAACGCCCGGCAGATCTACGGCAAGGAGCTCTTGCGCATCCCCTCCATCGGCTGGTTTGCCGACGCGGTGGGCAAGCTCATCCAGGGGCGCATTCAGGCCATGTAGAAACAAAAAAACAGCTTGACGGACCGGCGTCCGCCAAGCTGTTTTTGTTTGTTTTTGTTATGTCTCCGCCTCTGCCGTCCGGACCTCCAGGGCCTGCCCCTCGTCCAGGAGGGGGGTGAGCAGACCGGTCACCGCCACATCCGCCTGGTCCTGGGCCTGGGTGAGGAGGCCGGCCTGGAGGGCCTTCTCCTCCATCTCCCCCTGCTGATCGGCCTGAAAGCCGCTGTAGTCTTCGATGGTGATGGGGTTGAAGATACTGCGGGTCTCGTCGAAGACCTCCAGGCTGTCCGGGTCGATCTCATGGGAGAGGATCTGGGCTGCGGGGAGGGTGACGGTCACCTGCTCACCGGTCACCTCCACCTGGGCCTGGCTCAGGTCCACCCCGGCGGTGATGACCCCGCTGTAGGACACAATGAACCGGCTGGTGGTGAAGGGGATGCGGACCCCGTAAAAGTCGCTTCCCCGCTCAAACTGTCCCATATTGGTATAGGCGTACTGGGTGGTGGCCAGCTGGCTGATCTGCTGGAGCTGGTGCTCCACGGCGACAGACGACAGCTGAGGAACCTCCTCCTGGGAGCGGCCGCCGGTGAAGAAGCCCGCGCCGAAGCACACCGCCGCCAGCACCACGCCGGCCAGGATCAGAGACACGCCGCTTTTCAGCGAGCGCAGGGGGTGGATTCCGGTATTGTCCGCCATATAAGCGCCTCCTTTTCTCTCGTCTCAGGGGGAAAGGCCGTCAAAAGACCAGCTGCACCAGCAGCATGTAGCACACGGTGCCCCCGGCGATGGACAGCAGCATCTGCCGCTTCCACAGGTGGAGGGCCACAACCAGGACAATGGAGATGGCCTCGGGCAGGCCTCGGCTGCCGGAGAACAGGTCCACCGACCGCAGGCAGTAGACCACCAGCAGACCGAACACCGCCGCCGGCAGCACCTTGCCCACATACTGGATGTACTTGGGGGTCTCCTTCCCCGCGGGAAAAATCAGAAAGGGAAGAAAGCGGGTGATCATGGTTCCCAGCACCACCATGGCAATGGTGATGATCTGCTGTGCCAGGGTCATGCCAGCGCCCCCTTTCGCTCCAGGGTCCCCCGCAGCAGAGTGAGGACCCCCAGAATGGCCAGCATGGCCGGGATGATAAAGTCGTCCGGTCCGAAAGGCACCAGACAGACCGCCGAGGCGGCCAGCCCCACCAGGGCGCTGGTGTGGTCTTTGTCTTTGAGCCACTGCTCCAGAAAGATGACCACAAACATGGCGGTCATCACAAAGTCCAGCCCTTCGGTGTTGAACTGGATGAGCCCCCCGAAGATCCCCCCCAGGGTGGAGCCGGAGAACCAGTAGAAGTGATTGAGCAGGGTGACGAAGAACATGAACCACCCCCGGTCCACATCGGGCGGAATCTGGGCGGTGTAGTTGATGGAGAAGCTCTCGTCGCACATGCCGAAGATTAAGTAGACCTTCTTCCAGCCCAGCCCCCGGAACTTGTCCAGCATGGACAGACCGTAGAACAGGTGCCGGGCGTTGACCATCAGGGTGAGAAACAGGGCCTGGAGGGGGTTGAAGGCCCCCAGCAGCAGGTTCACCGTGATAAACTCCACCGACCCGGCGAAGATGGTGAGGCTCATAAGCATGGGGTAGAGGAAGGAGAAGCCGGACACGTTCATGTAGATGCCGTAGGTCAGGCCCAGGAACCAGAAGCCGGCAAAAATGGGGATGGTATAGGGAAACGCGGCCCGGAGGGCCCGGAGCTGCGTCTCATAGCGGTTCATGGGGGTCATCACCTCATAAGGATAGTTATTCTTCTGCGCCGGGGATTTTGCCCTGCGGAGTGGGTTTCGGACCGGGGTTTTGTACGCAGGGGAGTTTCGCCGCCTGCGGGCGGCGAGTGACTTTGCCCACGGCGGCAAAGTCACCAAAACGCCGCCGGGGACGGCTCCGGATGAGCACTTCGTGCTCATAGTCGCCCACCCTACCCCCTCTGGCCCTTCGGGCCATCTCCCCCTGACAGGGGGAGTCGGCCCCGGACCCC
>ENA-ORUM01001875-ORUM01001875.1-human-gut-metagenome-genome-assembly--contig:-NODE-1875-length-14407-cov-4.334866_pt1 | contig 14407 bp, 16 predicted proteins | sample MGYA00242083_ERZ509217 | MGnify/ENA primary metagenome ERZ509217 (study PRJEB26280, sample SAMEA2338831) | human gut metagenome | biome: human gut; feature: human-associated habitat; material: faeces... | reverse complement strand
TGAAGGCCCTGCTGCTGATGCTCTCCCCCTTCGCCCCCCACATGTGTGAGGAGCTCTGGGAGATGGCGGGCTACGGCGGACAGGTGTCTCAGCAGTCCTGGCCTGTCTATGACGAGAGCAAGACCGTCACCGCCACCACCCAGATGGCCGTCCAGGTCAGCGGTAAGGTGAAGGCCAACATCGTGGTGCCCACCGATGCCTCCGACGAGGAGATCGTCAAGACTGCCTTGGCCGAGCCCAAGATCGTCAAGCTGGCCGAGGACAAGGAACTGGTGAAGTCCGTCGTCGTCAAGGGCCGTCTGGTTAGCCTGATTTTCAAGCCCAAAGCCTGAAAAGGCCCTTGACGACCCGCGCGTCAGCGCGCCGCGCCTGTGGCGCGTCCAAGCGTTTTGCCGAAGGCAAAACCTTGCCGCAGGGCGGGCTCTGCCCGTCCGAGGATTGAAAATATCCGGGGCCCCCGCCAAACGGCAGTTTGGTGGGGAGACGAGGGCCATCTGGTGAGCCTGATTTTCAAGCCCAAGGCCTGAGCGCGGCAGCTCGTTACAAAAAATTCAAATTTCCACCGGAAAGAAGAACTTGACATTTGACGGAAAGTCAAATATAATGGTTCTGTTAAAGCCATACACATGGCCCTTTCGCGGAAGGGGATGCCCCACCGCGCCGGAGGGAGGGAAATATATGTCGGAAGTCCGTGTAAGAGAGAACGAGTCTTTGGAGAGCGCTCTGAAGCGCTTTAAGCGCAGCTGCGCCAAGTCTGGTGTGCTGGCCGAGGTCCGTAAGCGTGAGCACTACGAGAGCCCCAGCGTCAAGCGCCGCAAGAAATCCGAGGCTGCCCGCAAGAACCGTAAAAAGTACTATTAAGCGACGAAAACCGCTGCGGCATTGCGCCGCAGCGGTTTTTCCATGAGGGAGATGGAAGAGTTAAAATAGTGCAGAAATTTTTTGAATTTTTGCTTGACAAAACAATGAGATTCTGGTAACATATTACCTGCGCTGGACAACAGAAGGTTGTGCGCAGACAATTCAGATGGGGGTATAGCTCAGCTGGGAGTCCGGTTGAAGCGGTTACACACCCCTCAGAAAAATTGAATAAGAAATACTCAGCACACCCTTTTATTTGGGGGTATAGCTCAGCTGGGAGCGCGGTACAAGCGTGTAACAGCACCCCGACAAAAAACTAAATACTCACTCTCTTCCACATGGGGGTATAGCTCAGCTGGGAGCGCCAGCAACCGCATGTGACGACCCCTCGACGCGAGGAAATGACAATTTAATCAAAACCCCGGAAACTCAGTAAAATCAAGGGTTTCCGGTTATATGGGGGTATAGCTCAGCTGGGAGAGCGCTTGAATGGCATTCAAGAGGTCAGCGGTTCGATCCCGCTTATCTCCACCAAAACAATAACTCACACAGTCAATGCTGTGTGAGTTATTGTTTTATCCAAGAAGAATATGAGGACGAACACTCAGTTAAAAGATGTGTTCCTAAGCCCGTGCAAAAAATGCACGGGCTTTTTTTATTTTCAATGAAGTAACAAGATTGGAGGTTTACAGTGGGGAGTAAATTTTTTGAGGAACTATCCCGGTGTCTCGGAAAGGAGCAAATTGAATCCCTTAGCAAAGAGGACAGGCGGCTGGAGATTTTTCTCCATGGACAGCCTGTCCTTTCTGTTTCTCCTGGGAACGAAGTATTTATGCTTCCGTCCGGGAGCAAGAATCCAGAGGCCAACGAGCTGTATCACAGGGTCGCCATTGCAGCCGACAGAGTATTTGAATATGTGGAGGCTATGGAAAACACCCCCCTGCTCCGTGCTCGTGGTCTTGACAATAAGTTTCATCTGCTTGCGGATTTCGGCGGGGCTGTGCTGGCGGGCAGAGAGCGAGGCACCGGCCGGGGCTATGAGTTCGTTACATGGATCTGGGATTATGAAAGGGTCGGCGTCAGCCATGGGCACTATTATGAGGATGATTTTGCAGGAGCCAAACGGGACTTCGCTGTCCGCTCTGGTCTGATCCCCAAAGCCAGTCTCTTCTCCAATGAGGAGTTGACAGAGATTTATCGTGCAACGGATCATCTGTTGGCAGAAGACCCAAATTTGAATGACAAACAGATAAGAGCCATTCAAGAAGCCAGAATCAAAATCGAGTTCTCTGTCCCTGACCTGGACACCCAATTGGAACACAGACAGGATTATAGCCCTCAGATGGAGATGTAGGGCTCGGCATTGGAGGAATACGATGAGAATGAATGCTGTGTTATCAAATCCGAAGCATCCCGAGTACGGACAGTTTACCGTTCCCCTCCCAATCCCGCACAACCAGTATGACGGAATCATGGAGGCGCTGAATGCGATGGACATGGGAGATCCCCTGGCGAGGGACTGCCAGATGGACGAGATCCTTGGTGAGTACCCCATCCTGAAGCGACTGGAGGGAAAACCTGTAAATATCGACGAGCTGGACTATCTGGCCAAGCGGCTGGACAGCTTCTGTTATGCACAGGAGGGCGCTCAGTTCCAGGGTGCGGCGGTCAGCTACAACTATTCCGACATGACCGACCTAATCAACTTGACATTTTCCTGCCAGCAGGTCACAGTCATCACAGATTTTTCTGATTTAGAGCAGGTCGGCAGAGATCATTACATGGTGCTGAATGGCGGCTGCGCCAGCAAAGAGGAGCTGGACGCCCTTGACGGCTATGAAACCGCCCTGCTCCTCATTGATGAGGGCAATGGAGTCATCACACCATACGGAGTAGTCTATGACAACGGTATGCGACTCTCGCAGCTCTATGATGGGCGTCATTTTCCGCAGTATTTCTATGAGCCTCCCCTGCTGACCCTGACGGTACAGCAGAGTAAGGACGCTCCCAAAACCTGGTTGTATCTGCCTGCGCCAGATCTCCATATCAAGCGTTCCTTGGTTCGGGCAGGGATCGTTGATCCGGCGGATATGAGGCTGTCATTTCAGGGGAGCGAGTTTCCGGATGCCGTAGACTGTGTTTTGGATATGGAGTCAGAGTGCCTGGAGGAGCTGAATAAGCTGTGCCAGGCGATTAAACAACTGAGTACCGATGAAATAAAAAAACTGGGCGCGGTGGTGGAATACGCACGGCCGGAAACCGCCGCACAAGTCAGGCAGCTGGCAGAGAATCTGGAGCAGTTTGACTATGCCCCTGGTGTCCAGAATGTGGAGGAATATGGCCGCTACATGATTCAGAAATCCGGCAGGTTTGAGTACGACGAAAATCTGCGTGATTACTACGATTATGCCCGATACGGACTGGAGCGCATGAATGCGGAGGAAGGACGGGTCGTAAAGAGTGGATATGTTTCCTATCATGGGGTACTCACACTGGAAGAACTGATGATGGACAACCATGCGGAGCAATACCAGCAGAATCAAGGCTTTAATTTTCAGATGACCTAAGTTTTTCTGATAGACTTTTCGCTGTCGCTGTGGTATTGATTGTGTTCACAAAATAATGGAGGTGAACTAAATGATGTGGCAAACACAAACGACAATAGAATATCCCTTTGCGCTTCGGCCCGCTTCCATTGAGGAGGCGGGCCTTTTCTATTCCCAGATGGACGAGGCCGAGGATGCGGTGCTGGGAACGGTAGGCCATATACGGATGGACTTCGGAGCTTCCGGAAAAGAGTTCTACCACACTTGGTGGCCCCACAACGGCGACCAGTTCAACACGGGGGAATTCAAAGACGAACTTCAGAAGTTTGTGGATATGCTCCGGTCGGATGGTCCCCTTACGAATCTGGCTTCGATGAGAAACTACTGCTATCAGCACGGCGGTAAGATCACCGAGGACGGCCGATGCTTCGGCTATATCGCGGAGACGGAGCACTACCGCTACTGCCTGCGCTGCACCCCTTCCCCTGGGGAATATCAGGGGTACCTTTATTCCTACGACCTGCGCCAGCAACGGATGACCCAACAGGCAAAGCCTGTGGGTCGGATCACCTACGCCAGTGGTGAAGAACAGACCTTCACAGATGCCCAGAAATACTTGGACACCATTCGGGAGGAACTTCCATATCAAGCCACCACAGGCTTCCGCTATGAAACGCTGACGGACGATCCCGCAGTGCGGAAGGCGGTGGACGACATTCTGCTGGACTTTGCTGGGGAGGAGAACCCCCGGAGAGGCTGCAATTATGGCTTGACAGAGGCTGGGAAACAGGCGCTCCGAGAAGCCGCCGATCCCGACCGTCCCCACACCTACGCATGGTTCGTGATGACCGACTGCAACATCCCCGGAGAGCAAATCTACCGGGACTTGACCTTGGAGGAGGCCATCCGCACCTACCTGGACAGTGACCGGCCAGAGAAACGGCTGGGCGTCACCAAGGACGGAATCGCCACAGTGGATCTGGTTCGGTCGCTGAATGGAGAACAGCACTTCTTCACGGATCACTTGCAACTGGACAGTTTCAAGCGCGACCCGGAGATCGCCGCCGCAGTGAAAACGCTCCGATTGGAGCTGGAACAAAATACGCCCCAGCAGGGCATAACGATGGGAGGACTATCATGAGAGAGATCTCGAGAGAATGGCTGGAATTCCTGCGGGAGCAGTATCCCAAAGGAAGTCGTGTTCGGCTGACGGAGATGGGCAACGATCCTCACCCCGTTCCCCCCGGCAGCATGGGCACTCTGGACAACATTGACGATGCCGGGCAGTTCCATGTGAAGTGGGACAACGGAAGCGGTCTGGCCTTGATTATTGGCGAGGACCGATTTCAAATTCTGCCTCCTGAACCCCAGACGCTCAAGTTTTATATGCCGCTCACTGCCCAGCTCTATGCTTACGACGACTGGGGAGATTTGGAGGAGTACGGCAACGACCTGGATGGGCGTGAATTGAGGGACTATCAGTCATGTATTCACGAAGCACTGCTGGAAAACCAGATGCCTGAAGAAAAAAACCGTGGTCTGATGCACTGGTATGACAAACCGGACGGCGTAAACACGAAAGTCCAGTCCGTGATGCTGGATGTGGAAAGCCGTGACGGTCAGTTGTGGGGTGTGGCCGAATGCAGGGTGAATGGGACACTTCTTCCGGAGGAAAAGGAGGCCCTTGCTGAGTACATTTCCGGTCAGGCATCGGACGGCTGGGGCGAGGGTTTCGAGCAGCGAGCCATCAAACTGAACGATGGAGAACTCTATGTGAGCCTTTGGAACTCCAGCAACTGGAGCATTCAGACGGAAGAAGAAAGATTTTCGCCGGACTCCCTCACCCGCCTGCCTGACCTGTGCTGGTCAGTTCTCCCCGGTGAGGGAACGCTTATTTGCATCAAGCGTGGCGAGAGCGGCTACTATCCCAGCGACTGGAGTACAAAGGATCGAGCGCAGAACCGCTGGCTGGCCGACTATAACAATCAACGGCGAGGCATTACACCAGCCCAGGAGCAGGCCATGCTCACCGGCAGTATGTGCGGTTGGGATGTGCCGGGGGCAGACCCTAAGTGGTATGAGGAGCAGCAGGAACAAAATGGAGGTGAAATGACTCTTGGGTGATGAAATTTTTAGCGTCTACCTGACCCCCGCTGACTACAGCAAATTGGCCTACGCCAAGCTGGATCTTCCAGCCAGCCCATGGAAACTGCTGGACGCGCTGGACAAGGTGCGGCTCTCAGAGGGAGATTCCTTGTATTTGGAAATCACAGATTACCGTGACTTTGAGGTGCTGCACTCCAGTCTTGTATATTCAGCAACAAACCTGCTGGAACTGAATGACCTGGCAGAACGCCTCTCCAGGCTGAATGAGGTTCAGCGCATCGTCTTCGAAGGACTGGTTCGGGTGGATTTCCAGAAACAAGAATCCATCACACTGAAACGCCTTCGGGATCTGACAGAAAGTGTGGACTGCTGCCATGTGGTGGAATCGGTTGTATCAGATGGACAGTTAGGGCGATTTTACGCAGAGAATGGTTTTGTTCCGGAAGTGGAAGGAATGTCAGATGCGGCATTTGAGCTTCTGGACTTTGAGAAGGTCGGGAAAATGGCACGCATGGGCGAATGCGGCGTATATGTTCCCAGTGGAATCTCCGGCTTGGGTGGCTATGTAGTACAGCACTCCGACTTGAAGTCGGCGCCGGAAATAACGCTGAATCAGCCTGTCGAGCCGGCCTATACAATCCACCTGCGGTTGACTGCACACCATGATAATCTCCCTTTTGCCGGAACCGATGTGGTGGATTTGAAGCTCCCTGCCGAAGATAACGCATTGGAGATGGCAGTGCGCTGCCTGGGATATGTTGATTGGGGCGCCGTTGAGTGTACCTGCCTGGACTGCAAAGTCCCGCAATTGGCGGAACACATTACCAACGCAGTACCTTTTGAAACCATCGAACGGCTTGGAGATGTACTTGCCCAAATGTCGGCCGCGGCTCTCCCTGCCTACAAGGCACTCATGACAGCGACACATTGCCAGAATATCGTAGATGCTCTGGATCTGGCAGAACAGCTTGACGAGTATATCCTTTCTCCGAGCATCGCATCCCCTGAAGATGCAGCGGCAGAGGAACTGGCTTTCATTCTTCCGGAGAAGGCCGCCAAGATGATCCGTCCTCATATCAATCTTCACACCTATGGGCAAGCGCTTCTGGCGTCCCGCAATAACATTCAAACGGAGTACGGGCTGCTGGAGCGCCGGGATGGACAGTCCATTCAAACCATTGGGCAACAGAAACAGGAACCGCAGCTGGGCGGGATGGAGCTTGGATAAGGTGTAAGAGCCGGAGGCGACTATCAGTACGACCGGCCTCCAATGGTATAAAGCCACCTCTACGCATATGTAATAGGAGGTATTCTTAATACTCAAGCAAACGATCACCGCACCCGAGCAAGTGGATTTAACATCCATAGACTTTCCTGATATCCGTTGGCTCCATGGTGTGTTCTACTGCAACAGCAGCGGCTCTGGCCGCGACAAAAAACACCATCCCTGGTCAGGGGTAAAGACCGACCTCGGAGAAATCGAGGAAAAAGCGTGGTGTCAAATTGCTGAGGCATTGATCAACCGCAAGGGAGAATCTGCTCTGCTCAAGTCCCTCATTGAATGGGAGACAAACCACTACTATGTTCACGCTTCCAAAGAGGTGGTCAGAAAAGAGACCCTGCAATTGCATGTAGCCAGGCTGTTTGATAACCCACTCTGGGTCCACTTTGTCCCATTCAACCGACAATATCGCCCGGAGGTGCTGGAAACGGCACATCTTGTTACAGTTGTGAATGAATGCTGTAATACGCCTGGCGAAGTGACACAAGAGCAGGTCGACCAATCTGCAAATGGTATGATTGCCTGTCCCTGCTGTGGACGATGGAGTCCCTTCCACTGCGTGGAGCAGGCAGAAAATGAAGAAAACAAACTGGGAATGGAGATGATGCCGCAGTGAGTACGCAGGATCTCAAACTTTTTGATTTGCTGGATGGCCTTGAAATGACCAAGTCACAGTATGAGTGGTTGGCGCGCCGGTTTGAAAACATGACTGCAAAAGAGGCTCTGCTGTTTCGCGGGGCCATGCAGATCGAGCAGCCGCAAGCAACCTGCAATGTAATGCAGATTGCCAATCAGCTGGAGCACTAGAGTGTTGTTTAAGCGTGCGTAGAAATTGCTTCATTTCTTCTGCGACAACAACATCCAGCGCAGTAAGAGGCTCATCTAATAACAGAACAGGCGGACAAACAATCATATTTAAAAGCATTTGCATTTTGTTTTTCATGCCATGTGAGTAATCTTTGAGCAGTTTATCCCTATCTGCTACATCAATCGCTATTTCCTCAAAATATTCATCTACTGTCTTTAGATTAGAAATATTCGCTTCGTTAATATCTAAAAAGAACTTCAGAAATTCACGCCCTGTCAGAAATGCTGGTACAGTAGGAGTAGAGAGTACATATCCTATATCATCGGGTTGTATAGGTCTTTTCTGATTGCTCGAAAGTAAATAAAATTTGCCGCTGTCCCGTTTTATATCGCCGTTTAAGCAGTTAAAAAAGGTTGTTTTACCTGCTCCATTGCGCCCAAGCAGCCCGTAGATTTTCCCACTTGAAAATGTAAAACTTATATTCTGTAAGACCTGCCTTTCCCCAAACGATTTTGATAGATCTTCAATCACTAATTCCATGTATATCCTCCTTACTATGGCTCTTTTTCAAAGTGGCTCTTTCTGATAACCAAGTAATCGTAAACAAGACGAACAGCAATACAAAGGGAAGAACTGTGCGAACGGAAATCTCCCACTTCATGTACCAGATCAGGGTTCCTCCCGAAATAATCGTCAAGACCGGCATAATACTACCGAGCCATACAACCTTTCTTGAACTCAGCCCCTTTTGGATTAAGAACAGAACAACGGCACCCACTACCCAAATAAAGGTTTTTACAAACTCAATCATTTCATTACCTCCCGGTTTTTTGTTGCTTTTATCGTAGCATAAAAAAACACGACATGAGGTTTTCATGTCGTGAGATGTTTGCTATATGGAGTGAGATGTTCAGCGAGGAATCACCACTGTAAGAATAAAGTGTTTGTTTGCATCAACTTCAATATAACCTCCATTTTTTTCTGCGGTATTTTTGATATTTAATAATCCAAACCCATGATCGCCAGTAGTTTTAGTGCTTGCTATTAGAGAATTGCTTCTGACCTCAACTGGGGTGGATAGAGGATTTTCAAAAGATATCACAAAGAAATTATCTGTCTGCTTTATTTCAACATTGATATACCGCTTGCTTTCATCTTCAATTCTTAGATTGCCCTCAATCGCATTGTCAAGTGCATTGGAAAAGATTGTGCAGATCTCCAAAGCGGATAAAGTCAAGCCACTATGAAAAGAGCCAGAAATATCAAATGCTATACCATATTCCTTAGCCGTGTAATACTTTCCATTGATAATTGCGTCTGCAATATCATTTCCGACATGGTAAAAAGGATTTAAGTCTTTCCAGCCATCTGTAAGATTTTGAACGAATTTTTTGATTTCGGGATAATTTTCTTCCTCGCAGAGAGCATGCAAACAAAGCAGATGATTTTTCATGTCGTGTCTATATTTGCGCAGCTCAGTTTGACTATCTTTATAAATTGAGAAATAGCGTAATTCCATTTCCATGTACTGATTGTTAAGCTGGTACATTGTCTTATAGTAACTGGACACCTTGTTTCTAAAAATTAAAAGACAGAATAGGAAATTCAGTAGAACAGTTACAATGATGAGTAATCCTATCATTCCATATCGGTCAGATTGCTCGAACAGGCCAAATGCTGGATCAACAATGAAACTTACATACAAGGAAAAAATGTTAAGGGCAAGACAAAATGCTATATCTGATTTTCCGATTATGCGAATATTATGGATAGCTTTCTCATAATTCTTGTGGCAAAAAGTCAAAATGATTATATCAATAATTGCATATAGGACAGTAACAGTTATATCTATATCAAGTCCGACCATTCCAGCGAGCAATGAAATCATATTTGCTGGAATAAACAAAAATTGAATGATGATAAGGGAGTGAACAAATTTTAAGATTTTCTTTTCAACCGGTATGAGCAGAATTAAAACCAGCGGATATAAGACTGTCATAATAGCAACAGCCTCCAGAATTTTATCTTGATAAACAAAAATCTGCTCAATTACGGCAATCAGAGTAATATAGCTCCAAAACCTTAAATCAAATTTTAATCCCGGACAATACAGCAGACGGATTAAGGCCGTCCATGCCAGCAAGTCCAATATAACAGAAAATAAATTCAAAACCTCCATAGAATTACCTCGCTGTCCGTTTCACAAACTCCCGAAAAAAAGCTGTAAATTCCTTGAACCGCAATCGGCTAAGAGGGATTGTCTGACCACCATTCAGTATTATTTCTATTTTGCTATATGACTTCACAAATCGTAAATTTACTAAATAGCTTCTATGTACTCTATAAAATCCTTCTTGTGAAAGCCGCTGTTCATAATCATTCAAATTTCCACGGTGCAATAACTGTTGTTCCGTTGTTGATACTAAGACCTCTTGATTTTGGGCTTCAAAATATAAAATATCATTCAATGGAATAATATACTCGCCGTCTTTGTTTTGGAATGAAATACTTTTTATAGATAAAAGTTCTTCCTTAGCAGCTTCTATTGCTTCAATAAGTTTATTTTTATTGATCGGTTTAATAAGATAGCGAAATGCGGAAACTTCATATCCAACTGTTGCAAATTCATCATGGGATGTAATGAACACAACAAAGGTTTTGGGCGAGAGTTGTTTCAATTTCTTCGCAACTGTAATTCCGTTGACTCTATCCATTTCTATATCCAGCAAGAGTAAATCATAGGTTAGCTTTGATGTAGAAATTTTCTGTAAAAATTCTTCTCCAGAGCGATATTCGTCTATTCGCAAATCTATATCATGGTAAGTTTCAAATATAAATTGATGAAGTTTTCTGTTTAGTACAAGATCATCATCGCATATTGCTATTTTCATCGTGTTTCCTCCTGCGGCCATCAATCGGCTTCTCCGCAGTTTTAGGGAGCAGCCAAACACCGGCCATTTTCACAGCGCCGGGGATACGCCCTCCGGCGCAATAATAATTTACTCTACGAGGTGTCACGCCCCACTTTTCGGCGGCCTCTTTCAATGTCATATAGTCCATTTCGCACCTCCACACAATACATTATAGTTCTTTATCTCGAATAGTACAAGTTGGAGGCTGAGCATTGATGAAATGAAATACTACTTTATGTAAAATTTAATTACATTCTCATAATCAGACCCGAAATGTAAAATGATATAGGGTGATATGAGAATGAACCAAGATGAAAGAAGGTTTGACTTTCACGGGCTCGGGCTCGCTTTGAAACAAGCCAGAGAGGAAAAGGGCTGGACTCAAGCCTATGTGGCGGAGCTGGTCGGCAAGACTGACCGCACCATTATGAACATTGAGAACAAAGGCCAGCACCCCAAGGCACATCCCGATAAGAAAACATCGTGGGGCAAGAGAGAAACGGTATAGCTTCGGCTATGCCGTTTTTCTCATTCTTGCCTTGATGAAGTGACTTTGGATACTTCCAGGGCTCCAATCCCCTTATAGTAGATGTCAATCTCCTGGGTTCGGTTTTTGCCCTTCGGATCGCTGGCAGCATGGACAACAATCTTCTCAACAAACTCATGCAAGATACATGGGGTCAACTCGGGAATTTCCGTATACCGTTCTACGACGGAGAGAAACCTTTCCACATTGGCGCTTTTGCATTCCTCTGTCTCAATTTCATCCCGGAGGGCAGTCGCTACATCTTGAAGCTGATGCTGCTCTTTCTCATAGTCGGTAGAGAGCTTTTGAAAACGCTCGTCAGAAAGTTTTCCCGAAATGGTATCCTCATAGAGCCGTTTGAAAATGGTATCCAGTTCTGCAATTCGCCTTTCGGCATCGGCTAATGTTTTCTTCCGTTTTGCCAAACCTCGGTTACGCTGGCGCATATCCGCATCCATGACCATTTTCACAAAATCGTCTTTGCGCTGTGATGCAAAGGAAACGATCTCGCGCAGATTTTGAAGTACCAATTCTTCCAGGATAACAGTTCGGATGGAATGTGTCTGCCCACATACATCACGGCTTTTCCGATAGCCGGAACACAGGTAATATTCCTGATCGCGCCGGAAATTGGTTGCCCTGCATTGATACATGATGGAGCCGCAGTCGGCGCAGAACATCATGCCGGAGAACATCCCCATTTCTCCCATCTTTGTTGGGCGGCGCCGCGTCTGCCTTGCAAGCCTTGCTGCATCGGCAATCGCCTCCGTCCAGATGGCTTCATGGGTATTCTCAAAAATCTTCCACTCGGTTTCTGGATTGAGAAGGGTCTTTTTGCTCTTGTAGGATTTTTTGCGGGTTTTGAAATTTACCGTGTGCCCCAAGTATTCACCCCAGCGGTCCATGATGTCGGCAATCGTAGAAGAATCCCAGGCATAAGGAGAACCTTTCTTTGTGACATTGGTTGTCCTGCCTTTACTCTCATAGTAAGCAGCCGGAGTAAGGATTTTTCTTTCCGTCAGCTTTCTTGCGATCTGCGAGGGTCCCAATCCGTCCATGATATAAAGACCGATTTCATAAACCACCTGGGCCGCTTCTTCATCCTTCACCCATTGCTTTTTATCATCAGACGATTTCATGTATCCATACGGAGGCATGGTAGCCAAATGCTCCCCCGCATTGCCTTTCACTTTCATAACGGCACGGATTTTTTTGCTGGTGTCTTTGGCGTACCATTCATTGATGATATTGCGGAAGGGCGTAAACTCGTTGTCGCCCTGAGTGCTGTCTACACCATCATTCACCGCAATAAAGTGAATATCATGTTCGGGAAACATGATCTCCGTATACATACCGACTTGCAGATAATCACGTCCGAAACGTGACATATCCTTGATGATGACCCTCTTGACAAGGCCAGCCTCAATGTCTGTAATCATCTGCTGAAAGCCTGGGCGGTTGAAGGTCGTACCTGAGATGCCATCATCAACATAGAATTTGAAATTGCTGTATCCATGCTCACGGGCATATTTTTCCAGGATTTTTTTCTGGTTTACAATGCTATTGCTGTCACCCTGCAATTCATCGTCACGGGATAAGCGACAATACAAAGCTGTAAGTTCTTCGGAGCTCATAGCCGTGTAAGGGAATTGAAGCGCGGCAGCGGTGTTTGACTGATAATACATAAATACCTCCTATCCGGCAGTCAAACACGATATTGAAGTCCAACTTCATTATACCGCGCTTTCTTTTCCCTGTCTGCCTGTTAGGAGGTTTTCAAGTCACAGTTTGTTTCTGAACATCGGCTTTTATCAGGTTCTCCAGTTTGGAGGCTATCGTCTGATTTCCCGTTTGAGAGAAAAAGGAATTGACGATAAAGGTCGTGTTGCCGATCTTCTTTTTGCTCCGCATAGGCGGGGCATATTTATTTTTAGATTGATTTTTCTGCATGATAAAGCCCCTTTCATGCCATTACATTAAAACCACAAAAGAGGCAGAAAACGGATGGCTGCTGGCCGCAGCTCCACGGGAATCTCACCCCGGCCCATGCTGATGGGTGCGCCGCGCAATGCTTTGAGGGCGTTCAACGCGGGAGTCTCATTATCCTGTCTGTGCATCCTCGCCCACAGGCTGCCACACCTGTTTTGCGGCCTGGTTTTATCGCTCGCCTGTTTGGTAGGGGTCCCGTCCTTCGGACTTGCAACAGGGTCATGGCGCACCGGCCGACCGGCTCCACACAGACAGATCGTATCCGTCTGCCTTATGCTGCCCGAAGGCTTTCTTTGTCAAGGTGGGGCCAGTCCCTGGCATCGGCAAAGGAGGAAAGGGTAAGCCGCTTGCCTTCTGCCAGGGCTGAAAGAATCAGGCGCGCATCACGGCCCGGATCAGTCGGATTTCCAGACAGCGTTTCATGTGGGTATCCACGCACACATGAGGGGTTCCGTCTTTGTCATAGAGGGTACGGGTACACAGGCGGCTCATATAGTCGTCGTAGTACCGCAGCACTTGCTCCATGGCCTCGCTGTCACCACCGGAGGCCGCATGGATCACCCAAACGGGCGGCAGGTCCTTTCCCTTGTGGATGGGCTCTGTCATCTTCCTCAGCCTCCTTTCGGCATCAGCGCCGACAATGCTTCGCGCAGCTCCTGCAGCGCCTTCGTCCGGTGCCGTTGAACGGCGCTCCGGGACATCCCAACGAGATTGCCGATCTCACCGTCTGCCAGGTCCAGGGTGCAGTGCAAAATCAAAATGCTCTGCTCTGTCTGCGGCAAAGCGGAGAAAGCCTCGGCTACAAGCTCGTTGTCGATATGTAGATCGTAGCCGTGCGACGAGAACACAATGCTGTCGCTGGGGTAACGATCCATGACGCAGAGCTTGTCCAGCTCCGCCTGGGACAAGTCGCTAAAGAAGGCTTCACGCTCTCTTTGGCGTTTCATGTTCCGCAGGTAGGCTCTGGCCTCGTTTCGCAATACCTTCTTGCAAAAAGCATCGAACCGGCATTGCTCGCCATAGTCGCGGGGGTTAGATTCCATCAGTTTCACCCCCTTTCCATGGGGGGATCAGGTGGTTCTCTCCCTTTCCGCTACTACCAATCCTGCGGGAGCGCGTTCTGCCCGCCAAACGCCTCCTTTTTGAAGAAAATTTGAGAAAAGCAACGGCCAGCCATCCCGACCGCAGGAAACGACAAAAAGCGCCCGGCAGGTCACAGACCCACCGGGCGCAACAGCAAGTAATATGAAGTTTATTTACATGGTATAGTTCATACTCATGGCCGAACCTGTCCGACGAATGGTACGGGCTTTTTTTGAGTGGTTAGCCCTTGTCTGATCAGGCGGGGACAGCATCCGGCGCAGCATGGCGGCATCC
>ENA-ORUM01001865-ORUM01001865.1-human-gut-metagenome-genome-assembly--contig:-NODE-1865-length-14488-cov-2.489157_pt1 | contig 14488 bp, 11 predicted proteins | sample MGYA00242083_ERZ509217 | MGnify/ENA primary metagenome ERZ509217 (study PRJEB26280, sample SAMEA2338831) | human gut metagenome | biome: human gut; feature: human-associated habitat; material: faeces... | reverse complement strand
TACTGTTGGAATATTTTTTCTACACTTCTCTTTGTACAGGAATGTTTGAAACGGTTTGGGGCGGAAGGGGACCGATTTGTTCTTTCCTACCGTGAAAAAGAGACGGGTGAGATAAATCCGCCACCGCCGCCACCACTTGAAACAGAAAAATACAGAAATCCATATTCCGAAATGCTCATGGAGTCGAAAAACATCATCTTCCGTGGGGCACCGGGCACTGGAAAGTCTTACCTTGCCAGAGAAATTGCTACTGATATCATCAGCAATGGTTATTTCGATGACTATACACAGCTTTCTGGTGAACAAAGGAAACAGGTGGAGTTTGTACAGTTTCATCCGAGCTATGATTATTCCGATTTTGTAGAGGGATTGCGTCCCCAGATTCATGAAGATGGAACAATGGGATTTGCTTTGCAGGATGGTATTTTCAAAAAATTTATCCAGCGCGCCAGAAAGAATTATGAGGACTTCCAAAAATCCAAAGAAACCATAGAAAAAGAAATTTCTGCTCAGGATGCCATGGAAAATTTCTTTTCGAGTGTGGAACTGGGCGTGGATTCGTTTGAAACCATCAATGGCAGTAAGTTTTTCATCACCAGTGTGGATGAAAGGTGCATCTATTTGTCTATTCCAGGAAATGTAACGGACAGGCTCGTTTTAAATACAGATGAAATCAGAAAAATGCTGGAGTCCGGTGAGGACTTTCAAAAGGTAAAGGATATTGCGAGCTTTTTTGGAAAACAGTTTGCTTCGCAGGCATATTCCTATGATTTTGCTATTTATAAAGCAATTAAGGAAACCAAAAATAAGACATCCAGAAAAATGGCAGAACAGGAAACGTTGAAAAAGTATATTTTTATCATTGACGAAATCAATCGAGGTGAAATTTCTAAAATATTTGGAGAATTGTTCTTTGCCATCGATCCAGGATATCGTGGTCGTGCTGGGGAAGTTTCTACACAGTATGCAAATCTGCACATGAACCCAGAAGAAAAGTTCTACGTTCCAGATAATGTATATATTATCGGTACTATGAATGATATTGATAGGTCTGTGGATAGCTTTGACTTTGCTATGCGGCGTAGATTTCGTTTTATCGAACTGAAGGCGGAGAACTGTCTGGAAATGCTGTCTGCTTTGGAAAATGAAGCGTTGGAAGAAGAAGCCATTCAGCGAATGACTGCGTTGAATCAGGAAATTGTAAATGTGGAAGAACTGAATGAGAATTATCAGATTGGTCCTGCCTATTTCCTGAAATTGAAACATCTGACGTTTGACCAGCTTTGGACGGACTATCTGCAGCCTCTTTTGCAGGATTATATCCAGGGGATGTATGACGAGAGGGCAATTATGAAACGCTTTGAACAGGCATACGGTTACAAAAAGAAGGACGGCGAGGATATTGATGCAGCAGTTACGCATGAAGGATAATACACAGCGCAGAAAAGAAGACTTCGCCCCAATTCCACTACTTACAGAGAAAATCGCCAATAAGACATTGAAACAGCTGGAACAGGAGGGGGTTTTTATTTTTCCTTCCTGTGTTGCGGAAGAGGAAGACATCACTGAAGATCAGATGGTTTTGCAGCGTATCAATGATTGTTTTCGTTCCGGTAATGTTATGGGTTTTCTTGGATATGGAAAAGAACGGTTGGTGTTAGAATCCCGTTTTTCAGTATCTGGTCAGGATGCTTTTCTTCAGTATTTGTTGGAGCGTGTGTTGGATTTTCCTAATGTTGTAAATCTGGATACAGATGCGGATCAGGAAAACAAACTGTTTCATTTGCTGTTGTTTTTTTTCCACAATATCTGAAAAAAGCCATGCGAAAAGGATTATACAAAACATATATCTGTAATCGGTATAATGACAGCCATGTGAAGGGCAGGCTGGATATAGCAAGACACATAAAAGAAAATACACCCTTTACAGGAAAAATTGCATACAGTCAAAGGGAGTATGCTTATGATAATATGCTGATGGAATTGGTGCGTCATACAATAGAATTTATCCGAAAAAAAGCTTTTGGCAAAAATCTGCTGGCGAAAGTTAAGGAAGAAGTGCGGATGGTCGTAGATGCAACACCACGGTATCAGCCCCACGAAAAACGAAAAGTCATTTCTGAGAATCAGCAGCATAGGATTCAGCATGCATACTACTATGAATATCGGGCGCTGCAGCATCTTTGTCTGTTGATCTTACAACATGAAAAGCACCAGATTGGCAGCGGTTCCCGTCAGATTTATGGTATCCTGTTTGATGGTGCATGGTTATGGGAAGAATATATCCATACACTCATAGGAGATATGTTCTACCATCCCAAAAATAAAAGCAGGAAGGGCACCCAAAGATTGTTTGCAGGTAATGTAGGTTTGATTTATCCTGATTTTATCAGCAAAGACAGGGAAAACAGGGTGATTGCCGATGCGAAATACAAACCCATTGAAAATATTGGCAATCAGGATTATTTACAGCTGTTGGCTTATCTGTTTCGATTTGACGCAAAGCAAGGATATTATCTGTATCCAGAAGCGGCAGAAGGTGAGAATAAAACACTATGGCTCAATCAGGGTACTACATATGAGGATAATGTGGAGCCGAGAAAAGATGTTATGGTGGTCAAGTGTGGGCTGAAAATTCCAGCAAATGAAGAGAATTATGAAGGGTTTGTGAGACAAATTGGGCTTTATGAACAGGAATTTTGTCAGGTGCTTTTTTCTATAGAGCCAAAACCATATACGCATATGGAAAGATAGCTTCTGGACATTATGTCCAGAAGTATTTCTGAAATGAAATTGGCACTACTTTGACACTTAATTGATACTGCCCTGACATTTACACGATATTTCTTATATGATAAGATACCAATATGGAAGTCTATCCAAACAACAAAATATATTTTTTATTCAAAGGCATTTGATTATGAAAATCAGATGCCTTTTTTATATTCCATTTACAGGAGGTCAAAACATGAAAAAAGAGAAGAAGAAAAGATTTTCCATTGCTCAGGCAGGCTATCTACTTTTTTGTAGCAGTACCATGTTGCTTTATATGACGGAGCCTGTTTTTGCGGCAACTGTATGGGAAAAGGCTACGGAAATCATGAAAGATGTATATGGTCAAATTGTAGCTATATCCACCATAGCGGCAGTAGTAACGGCTGCTATTGCACTTTTGATGATGAACTTTTCCAGAAGTGGCAGGACGGTAGACGAGTCCAGAGCTTGGTTGAAACGAATCATCATTACATGGGCAATCATCAATGGTCTTGGATTTATCATGGCATATATCACACCATTTTTTGAAGGTGGTCAATGGAAGGCATAAGCAAAGGAGGGATTTCCTTTGGGAATACTTGATGGAATTGTAGAATGGATTGCAACACAGGTGATGAACATGCTGGATATGATCAATACATCAGTTTTGGGGGCTTTGGGATGTGATATGGAAACATTTTTGATGTACTTCCCAGCAGCTGAAACATTTTATAGTATCATTGTTGCACTTGCCATTGGCTTGCTTCTGTTAAACCTAGTCTTTCAGTTGTTCCGAAATTTTGGAGTATCCAGCGGTGGTGAGGCAGAAAATCCAGTCAGTCTTACAGTCAGAACTTGTATTTTTCTGTTCCTTGCTTTTTTTGCAAAAGATATTTTAGATATTATCTTAGATATAGGAGGAACACCTTATGCGTGGCTGATGACAGAAGAACTGCCACCACTGGATTTTGCAGATTTCAATTCTGTATTGCTTACTGTACTAGGGGCTTCATTAAGCGGTTCCATTGCACTGATTGCTTTGATATTACTGGTGATTCTCGCATGGAACTATATTCGACTGCTATTTGAAGCGGCAGAAAGATATGTTTTATTAGGTGTTTTGGTGTATACAGCACCATTGGCTTTTTCCATGGGTGGTTCGCAAAATACTATGAATATTTTTCGAAGCTGGTGCAGGATGCTGGGTGGACAAATTTTGATGATATTGATGAATGTATGGTGCCTTCGTATCTTTACATCTATGTTTGCTGGTTTTATTGCTAATCCGTTATCTTTGGAAAACGGAAATTTTCTGATCTGGTTTTTGTGTGCAGTTGCATTTTTGAAGGTTTCCCAGAAAATAGACAGTTTTGTTCAGATGCTGGGAATCAATGTAGGCAGAACAGGAAGTTCTATGCTTGGTGAAGCAGCCATTGCTATGCGTACCATTGATCGGGCGAGAAAGGTCGGTGGCAGTAAATCTTCTACCAGCAGTGCTACAAATCATCAGGAAACATTTTTACACGGTGGCTTGGCAGGAGCCGTAGGCAGACAGTTCAGCCAAGGTGCAATCCATAATATCACTGGAAAAAGCGATAGTATCGCTTCCAATATTGCCAGATCTATTTATAATTCTTCTATCCAAAACGGTGGTGGATTTTCCACAAATGTCATAAGCAGTATTGCAAGGGGTGATGTTACGAAAACAGGAACCATGAAAGGAGAAGAAGCAGTACAAGCATTTTCTTCCTATATGGGCGTAAATCATTCTTCTATGGAACAGATGGCTCATACTGAAAATACGACGCAGAAAAATGATACAGAATCTACAGGGGATTCTGGTCAATTCTCTGTTGCTGGTACAGAAAGTAACAATTCGCAGGAAACGACCTTTGTAGATATGCAAACTTCTGCGGAACAGGTAATTGCGGAGTATCAGCAGAATATTGGTGCTTCTACTTCCGAATATTATGGAAATGATGCTGTGGATTCAAGTCCACAGATGAATGCTGATACAATCCCATTTTATAGTGAAAACAATCATCAGGAGCAAAGTGCTTTTCAGGATAGGGGCGGTGTTTCTGTGCCTTATTCAGAAAATGAAAGTTTCAGCAGCGTAGAACCTAATGGAGTTACAGAAGTACCCGTATACAGTCAAATAGAAATGGGTGGCGGCAGGATCACAGGTGTGGAAACAACACATGAGTTTTCAGAAGGCAGGGCATTTGCTATGTATGATACGGAGAAATATATGCCGCCAGTGAAAGGCGATTATAAAACAGTAACCGCAGCAGATGGGTCAAAGTGGTATCATCAGTATGCTCAGCCAACTGTAATCAAAGAGCCTTTTATGAAGGAAGATGGAAAGATACAATATCAAGAACACATTGAAAATAAATTGCCAGAGCCACCGAAAAGAAGGGATAGGGTATAATTTTCTATAGGTTGTGTAGTTTTCTTATAAACAGCATATAATAGAGAAAGATATTGACGTACAATAAACTGTACGTTATAATTTAAGTACAGAATACTGTACGTTTATAAGGAGGGATAGTATGATCGCTGTTAACTATACAACATTACGTGAAAATATGAAATCCTGCATGGATAAAGTAACTGATGATTATGAAACACTAATTGTTACTAGAAAAGACAATAAAAATGTGGTAATGATCTCTGAAGAAGCTTACAATAACCTGATGGAAAATATTTATGTTGTTGGCAACAGAGCAAATTATGATTGGCTGATGGAATCCAAGGCACAGTTAGAGCAGGGAGATTTTTCTTCTCATGAATTGATCGAGGTGCCTGAAAATGAATAAGGTATTTACGAAAAATGGTTGGGAGGATTATCTTTATTGGCAAACGGAAGATCGAAAGACGTTGAAAAAGATCAATTCGTTATTGGAAGATATTTCTCGAAATGGTAATGAAGGAATTGGTAAACCGGAAGCTCTCACAGGTAATCTAGCAGGTTTTTGGAGCAGACGCATCAATGACAAAGATAGATTGATTTATAAAATTGATCAAAACAACATATATGTATTAGCCTGTCGGTATCACTATGGAGATAGGTAATTAGAAAAGTTCTGAATGTTGATTTCAGAACTTTTTTTATGCTAAAAAAGGAGGTAATCAATGGGTGCAGAAACAGAATGCAGTGCAGACAGTTAGCATTTTGAAAGCCTTTAAATATGGCAAGAGCGGTCCTTTTGCAGTAGCGGAAGTACTTTGGGACCAAAAAGAAAATATTGGTAAAGGTCTGGCTGGACTGGGATTCCTGTTGCTTTTGCCGATATTGTTTCTTTGTATGCTGCCTTCTTTTTTATTTGGAGGTTTTGGTTCTATGGAGGCTTTGAACAACCAAACGGTTATCATGCAAAATTTGCAATCTTATCAAAGTGCAGTATGGACAGCAGTAGATCATGCGCATGAAAGTATCCTTACACAGATACAGTCAGAGATAGATGGACTGGGTGAGGACGAAACGGCAGTGATTTCAGACGATTTTCATTATGGAAGCGCAAATGCGATGCTGATTTTGTGCCAGTATTCCGTATGGAAAGGAACGGAGGACATCAGTACAGAAGAAGTGATGTCACTCATTCAAAATCATGCAGATGCATTGTTTACTTATGATGTATCAACATCTACATCAGATGGTATCACAACCTATACTTATACGGTGCAGTATGCAGGAGATGATTATTTCGCTGATGAAATCTTCCATCTAAACGAAAAAGAAAAACAAAAGGCGTTGGATTATGCGTCTAATTTGCAAATATTTCTATATGGCAGTATGATGGGGGCTGTCAGCGCACAAGTCAGTGCAGAAGTGTTGGCATATAGCGATCTCATCAAAAAATATGCGGAACAATATGGCATCCCTCAGTTTTTCGATGTAATCTGTGCGGTAATGATGGCAGAAAGCGGTGGCAGAGTACCAGATGTGATGCAGGCAAGCGAGTGTCCTTATAATACCAAATACCCGAAGAAACCAAACGGTATCACTGATCCGGAATATTCCATTGAAGTCGGGGTGCATTATCTTGCTGATTGCCTTCAGGGTGCTGGATGTAGTTCTCCCAGTCAGATGGACGAGCTTAGCTTGGCATTACAGGGCTATAATTACGGAAACGGATATATCGGCTGGGCATTGGAGAATTATGGGGGATACAGTGAGGCAAACGCATTGGAGTTTTCCAAACTGATGCAGCAGAAATTGGGATGGAGTAGCTATGGTAATCCCAAATATGTAGCGGCTGTCATGAAATATTTGGTATTCACTGGTGGTGGAGTTTGGGGTTCTCCTTTTATAGGAAAAAACTGGAACGCTGCTGTATCTTCGGAGTTTGGCTACCGTGTAGATCCCCTGAACGGCAGTCAGGCTTTCCATGAAGGATTGGATATTGCATATCCCACAGGTACACCAATCAATGCTGTTTCAGGCGGGGTTGTCACTTCTGTTGTATTTTCTGAAACGGGATACGGGCATCATATTCGTGTGGACTGTGGAAATGGTGTGCAGGTACTTTATGCCCATTGTAGCGATATTTTTGTGACGAAAGGACAAAGCATTGCTGCTGGACAAGTTATTGCAGAAGTAGGTGCTACTGGCAGAGTAACTGGAGCACATCTGCATTTGGGTGTGTTGGTCAATGGCGAAGAAGTGAATCCAAGGGAGTATATCAGCCAATAGGTTTTATGCTTTCAAACACCAAAAGGATGCATTATAATAGAACTAAGGTGAGGTGACAACGATGAAAAAATCTGAATTTGACGAAATAATAAAGCAAAATCTGATTTCAGTATATGGAGATATATTTGGATATGTTGTGCCTGACAATCCTAAGGTGTATTCGTTTTACTATGACAAAAAACAACTTAATGCTTTTGTAGCGGATATGAGAGAACATTATAAATCTGCTTATATCGCCTATGGAGAAGGTAAAGGTGGTGAATTATCTGAGAAAAAAGGAAGATATGGTACGTTGCCGCCTAAGATGGCGAGTGTGGCATCATCTTCAAGATTTTGCTATTTAGCGTTGCGGAATAATGCAAAAGCATTTTGTGCTTCTGGCGATGTCCAGTTTGAGCATGAATGTAGAATTTCTGGAATAGATATTGGGACCGCACCACAACTTGATGCTTATATACCAGAAAAAAACATATATATCGAAGTGAAATGCCATGAAATTTTTGATTCGCATAAAGTACTTATGAAAGAAAAGTATTGGGATCATATATACGGTGTAAAGAATGATTTTGGGTTTCCTGTTTTAGACAAAACTAAATCGGATAATTTTGAGATCCCACTTTCTGTTTTTAACATTGAAAACAAGAGTTCCAGATTCGATATCAAACAGTTTTTATGTCATTTAATGGGGATAGCTTCACAGAGTCAAAATAAAGCAATGCTGGTATATCTCTTTTTTAAGCCGAAAACAGATCAGGTGAATCAGGCAGAAGGAATAGAAAAGGTTTTTACAGAGCTTTCTGAGGAAATCAAAAATATTTTTGATAGTACACCTATTAGAAGATTTTGTGAAAAAAATGATATTACACTAATGGCAGTATATGAGGAAGCATACACCATAGAGCCTTTAACTGAAAAAAATAAGCATTTGATTTATCAGAGGTAAATGAGGATAGTTGTAAAACCACTTTCGTAAGAGAGTGGTTTTTTAGATAGGAGGTGGTCACTATTTCAAAGTCAAAAGAAGAACGAGATATTTATTTGATTCCACCAAACTTCATCAGTGAAGGTTCACTATTCGGTGGGATGCTGAAACTAAGAAAGGCCATAGAAGCCGTAGTCTTTTCCTTAGGAATTGCAGTTCCTGTGTTAAAGATAGCGGCTTTTTCCTTTACCACGAAAATCATTATTTTATGCCTAACGGCTTTGCCGATAGGCATTTTTGCCTTAATTGGTGTGGGCGGAGAGAGCCTGACAGCATTTCTCATGAATTTTTTCCATTTTCTGCGTGCAAAAAGAATAGTGTCAGCAGAAATAACGTGTGTTTCAGAAGAAAAAAGAACGGATAAGCATTTGTTCCCGGATATTGGTGATCTGCCAGAGGAGTTTGATGAGGAAGAAAAAGTATCTGTTCATAAAAAAAGAAAAAAGAAACAGTCTTTAGAAGCAGATTTTTTTCCAGTAGAGAAGATTGAAAACGGTATCTGCTATTTGAAGGATAAGAGATATATCAAGATAATGGAGATTGAGCCTATCAACTTTCTATTACGCAGTGCAAGAGAGCAAAGAAACATCATCTACTCCTATATGTCATATTTGAAAATCAGTCCAGTAAAAATGCAGATCAAAGTCATATCGAAAAAAGCGGATATTGGAAGTCATTTGCAGAAAATACAGAATGATATCGCACAAGAGAAAAATGAAAAGTGCAAGATTCTTTTGATGGACTACTATAACCTGATTCGACGTATCGGCTTGAAAGAAGCTGTTACCAGACGATTTTTCATGGTTTTGGAATATGAACCCATGCCTGGCGGCAGTAAAAAGAATGAGGAGAAAGAAGCCATTGCCCAGCTGCATATTGCGGAACAGACAGCCAGAACATATCTTAGACAATGCGGCAACGAGGTCATAGAACAGGAAAAGCCAGAAGAATTTATGGCAGAGCTGTTTTATATCCTTTTGAACCGCAAAAGGAGCAATTCTGTGGGTTTTGTGGAAAATGCAGCAGAAGCTGTGGATGAATACTTCTTGGCTGTGGATAAAACGGACAAAATAGAAATCCCCATATCCTCTTTGGTGATGCCAAAGGAGATTAAGTTCCAAAAAGGCAGTTATATTGAGATAGACGGTTTATATTACGCTTATTTTATGATACCGTCAGATGGCTATAAATCACAGGTGGCAGCAGGCTGGCTTTCTCTCTTGGTTAATGCCGGAGAAGGGATTGATGTGGATATTTTCCTCAATAAGGAGCCAAAGGACAAAGCACAGTTCCGTTTAGGTCAGCAGATTCGTATCAATCGCTCTAAAATGAAGGAAACATCAGATACCAATACAGACTTTGATGAGATCGACAGTGCAATACGTTCTGGCTATTACCTGAAAGAAGGTCTTGCAAATAATCAGGATTTTTATTATATGAACATCCTCATTACCATCACTGCCGACAGTGTAGAAGAATTGGAATGGCGAAGCAATGAAATGAAAAAACTGATGGTGTCGCAGGATTTACAGATGAAGCCATGTTATTTCAGACAGGAACAGGCATTTTTGTCTACCCTACCATTGAACAAAATGGAAAAAGGGCTCTATGCTTTATCCAAAAGGAATGTTCTTACTTCTGGTGTGTCTGGCTGTTATCCTTATGTCAGTTTTGAAATGAGTGATGATAACGGGATTTTACTTGGTGTCAACCGATATAACAATTCCTTAATTATTGTAGATATTTTTAACTCCAAGATTTATAAGAATGCCAATATGGCGATTTTAGGTACATCGGGTGCGGGAAAAACATTCACTTTACAGTTGATGGCAATGCGTCTGCGTGAGAAAAATGTGCAGGTCTTTATTCTGGCACCTTTGAAAGGTCACGAATTTCGTCGTGCCTGCCATAATATTGACGGTGAGTTTATCCAGATTTCTCCGGCGTCTCATCATTGTATCAATATCATGGAGATACGAAAGACTGACCAGAAAGCAAATATCTGTCTGGACGGTGATCAAAGGGCAGAACGCTCGGAACTGGCGGCGAAGATTCAGCGCCTCCATATTTTCTTTTCTCTGTTGATACCAGATATGAGCCATGAGGAACGCCAGCTTTTGGATGAGGCGTTGATCAAGACTTATGCCTTGAAAGGTATCACTCATCAAAATGCGTCTTTATACCAACAAGATGGCAGTTATAAACCCATGCCGGTATTAGGTGATGTATATTCGGTTTTGATGGAAAATCCAGAAACAAAACGCATGGCAAATATCCTGAACCGTTTAGTCCATGGTTCTGCCAGCACCTTTAACCAACAGACCAATGTAAGGCTGGATAATAAATATATCGTACTGGATATATCTGAGCTGACAGGCGACTTGCTTACAGTGGGGATGTTCTTGGCACTGGATTATGTTTGGGATAAGGCGAAAGAAGACAGAACTGTGGAAAAAGCAATCTTTATTGATGAGGTTTGGCAGCTTATTGGTGCATCCAGTAACCGTTTGGCAGCGGAGTTCGTACTGGAAATCTTTAAAATCATTCGTGGATATGGCGGTGCTGCTATTTGTGCCACACAGGATATCAATGACTTCCTCGCATTGGATGATGGGAAGTATGGCAAAGGTATTCTTAATAACAGTAAAACAAAAATCGTGTTGAATCTGGAGGATGAAGAAGCCCAGAGGGTGCAGGAGATTTTGAACCTGAGTGATACTGAGGTCATGAATATCACGCACTTTGCAAGAGGGAATGGATTGATCCTCACCAATAACAATAATGTGACTGTTGAGTTTAAGGCATCAGCATTGGAAACAGAAATGATCACCACAGACCGTCAGCAATTACAGGAATTATTAAAAAGAAGGGAGATGAAGCAGTGATTGCGGTAAAAGAAAACAGGCAAAGTCTGGAACAGAAAATCGTAGAACTGGTGTCAGAATATCAAGCGTTGAAAATCGAGCAGGTAGAAAAGTATTTTGGACTGCCTTCAGAAACCATGGCAAAGGCATTCAGAAAGCTGGTGAAAAAAGGCAGGATTTCTTTGGATCAGGAGGCAGGGATCATAAGAGAATCTAAGGATATCAGAGAAGATATGAAGCTGATCCGCAGTTTCTGGTTGGTTCTTGATTTTTTAGATGACTGTGATTTTCATGGAGCAGCATATTTCCCATTGATGCTGGAAATGTATCGAAGTGGGAGTGTTTACAGCGTGTTCTATTGCATGGAAGGAGATGAACTGGTGATTGCAAATTCTATCAATCAGCTACAGAAAAGCATTTGCTTTCAGCCCATTGTACTTTTGGAAGACCAAGCACAAATAGAGAAAATGTCAGAACTCAACGCAGTATTCTGTACAGTGGAAGAACATGGGGAGGTGGCATATTTTACCTATGAGTCCTAATTTATATGATCGAACCAATCGTCTGAAAGACGACATCATACGTTTAAAAAACGCAGTCTGTGCCTATGAAATGACAGATGCCGCAAGGTATCCGGAAAATTTTGAAGATTTGGGTATGGATATTGCGATGCGTGCAGAAGCCATTGCCTGTACTGCCAGAAATCTGGTGGGATCTTATCCCGTGAGCAGCAGAAAACGTATGCTGCATACAGTGACAGATGCACAGGGGATCGAGGTCATGGAAACAGAAATGGGATACGAAATCATCATCCCACAGCTTTTGCCGAAACGCAAAGGAAGGCAGAACGTGGTGTTCTTGCTGGAACCCTTGTCATTTGCTTTGGAGTGCTTTTGTCGAGAGAAGGAAATCTGTCGCATGGAACAAGCATTTATCTGTTATACCTATGAGTATGCCAAAGGTATCCCGGTAAGAGGTATTCGAGACTATGATAATCTGGAAGCAAAAGAGGTGTTGGACGTGATCAACGCCTTTTTTTATTGGATGACAGTGGTGCTTTTTGTGAGCTGCATTATCGCACAAAGGTCGGAAAAAAGAACTGCACACATATAGAAATCAGACGAAAGACTGGTCAGATGTGGTATCCAGAAATGGCACTGGAAAGCGTATGATTTTGGGATTGGTCAGAAGTTCTGCCAAACCATTGAAAAATAAAGGAAAGTAAGGCGCGAGGAAAGGAGAAGTTCTGACCGAGTTTAGGAGCCTTGGTCAGAAGTCATATCCCGTATTTTGGAGGTGAGAAAAAAACCATGATACAGAAAGATGCCAAAGCGTATCATGTGCTGGAGATATTATCTATGGCAGATGAGGTTGGAGAGGATATGGTTTCACTGTTGATCCCGCAGCCTGATTACCGAAAGAAAATTTTACAGAGATTACTTTTGGAAAACAAAATCGTTCGATACCAGAAAGATGGGGTAAAAGGCTATCGCCTCACCATAAGCGGAAAACGCTGGATGCTGCAAAGTGATTATAATCGGTTTTCATATTTTCTGGCAAATGGTGCCGATGCCTCCATGCGCCGCAGTGATTTGGTCCATAGAAAGAGGCAGCGTCGTATGGCAGAAATGATGGCGCTTTTTTTCTTGGCTGGTACCAATCTGTTCCGAGATGAAAAGCCGAATATCTTTCAGGAACAGCCAACGGAGGCAAAGCTCTCGCAGTCTGTTTTCTACAGTTCCAGAGAATGGAAAGACATGGGCAGCCTTTCTACGAAAGTCATCAGTTCCCGTGGAGCAGGTGTTTGGCTTACAAAAAACGCAGTCTGGCTTTGCTACCATCTGGATGGGGTGACATCTTGGTATGGTAATGTGGAGAAACGTGCGGATATCTTACTGCGTTCTGTGCTTCAGGAAAAAGGATACTCTTTTTCAGAAACAAGAGCGCTTTTATTTTACAGTCAAACAGATACCCCTATCTTAGAGGTGAAACGACAAGCAGATATCCGAGATTCCCCCTTTGAGAAATTCTGCTGTGTCCCGCTGGATGAGAACGGCAGTCTTTTGCTTCAGATATTGGAAGATGCACAAATGTATCAGTGCTTATATCAGGTGCTAACAGAGGATTTAAAAAGCAATGCAGAAAGCAACATCATAAACGATGGGTATAATGATGCCTTGGAACCAGTTTTGATCTGTTTCGACTTTGACATCAAACGCTTGCTTCTCTTTGTTATGCAGCTGAGATATGCCCAGAAGAAAGGAGAGGTCATTTGTTTTGACTTCCAGAAGGAAGGGGTGAAACAATACTGCGATGAAGCCACCCAAATTTCAACAGTGGACATGGAAGCTGTCCGAGAGAATTTCTTTTGAACGACGTGATTTGAAAAAAGCAGTCGCAATACTGCTTTTGGGTATCCTTCCATTATTGTACGGTGTTGGGTATCTGGCACAGTTTCTAAAAAACTACAAAATATGGTCAGCTGCCGGCGGTGTAGCAGGAGATGGAACTGCACCACAGTTTCCGGATGCAGGGATACTTTCCTGTTTTCGTCATGTGTTTTCAATGGATGGTTTCTATGCTTTGCTTTTCGAATGTATCCTGATCGCCATACTGGTGGTGATGGTGATGCATATGGGAAACAGCACTGGAGGCGAATTAGACAGAGAACGCAACTTTGCTTATTCCGAAAAGGGTACCTATGGTACAGCAGGATATCTGGAGCAAAAAGAAATGAAGAAACTCCTGTGTCTGACGGATATCCGCCATACCAAAGGCACGATTTTGGGTATTGTTGAAAAACAGATTGCCAGTATCCCACTGGAAAGCAGGATGAACCGAAATATTGCAGTATATGGTGCTTCTGGCAGCATGAAATCCCGTGCTTTTGTGCGTAATATGATATTCCAATGTGTCAGACGTGGGGAAAGCATGGTGCTGACAGATCCAAAATCAGAACTTTATGAGGATATGTCGGTGTATCTGGAGGAGCATCCGGTGGTGGCCCGCACCATTCTGGATAAGGCGCTGACGGCCAACCGTGCCAGAGAGGCCGCCCGCAAGGCCAGAGAGTCCATCCGCCGCAAGACGGCGCTGGGCGGCGCCGCCATGCCGGATAAGCTGCGGGACTGCAACGAGAATAACCCGGAGCTGACGGAAATCTATATCGTGGAGGGCGACTCCGCAGGC
>ENA-ORUM01001860-ORUM01001860.1-human-gut-metagenome-genome-assembly--contig:-NODE-1860-length-14530-cov-4.408014_pt1 | contig 14530 bp, 13 predicted proteins | sample MGYA00242083_ERZ509217 | MGnify/ENA primary metagenome ERZ509217 (study PRJEB26280, sample SAMEA2338831) | human gut metagenome | biome: human gut; feature: human-associated habitat; material: faeces... | reverse complement strand
ATTATGGATTACAGCATCGTTTGGGTACGGGGACATGTGGAGGTCTACGACTGGGCAGGGCGGTTCTGCTTCTCTGCCGATAACGAGCGGGAGGCCAGAGAGGAGCTGGCTCTCACCGCGTAAATTCAACTTGGGGGTGCGCTACAGGGGCGCCCCCTTTTCTTATTGGCTGCCCCGGTGTTCTCCGTTCAGGAGTCGATAAAGCTGCGGATACGCAGCTTCACTCCCAACCGGTCAGCGATATCCCGGCAGTTCTGGATCTCCTCTTGCGTCTTGTCCTTGTCCACGATAGTCAGCACTACATGGGGCACATAGTGCTTGGCCTCTCCGGCAAAATCCAGCATGGCCTGATAGGCCGCCTCCCCCTGAACGGGGTGGCACAGGGCGGTGTAGTCCGCCGCGTTGTCCGAGTTGAGAGAGATAGACAGGGTATCGATGCGTCCCTTTAGCTCTGGGCACACATCCCGGCCCAGAATCAGATTGGCGTGTCCATTGGTGTTGATACGCACTGGGGGCAGCTTATCCCCGAAACGCCCCTTCAGTTCGTCCACCAGCCACAAGATATCATCCAGGCGGTAGGTGGGCTCGCCATAGCCACAGAATACGATCTCCCGGTAGGAGCACACGTCCCGGCTCAGGAAGCTGTCCAGGGCCTCCTGGCGGGTGGGCTCCCGCTCCAGCCACAGGGAGTCCTCCGTGTAGATGGAGCCCTCCTTCTTCCCGTGGCGCAGGCAGAACTCGCAGTTGCAGTTGCAGCGGTTGGTGAGGTTCACATACAGCGCGCCCTCATATTCATAGGTGATGGTCATAGCCGTCACGCCTCCTTCAAATGTTAATGGTTCTGTTGTATTGTAAGCGGCCTGCTGTTTTGCCGCCTGGGACAGCGTTCAGGGGATGCGGAAAAAGCGCTTCCCATTTTCCAGGGTGATGCGGGCCGCCTCGTCGGGCTCCAGCCCCTTGATCTGGGCGATCTTCTCCGCCACCAGGTGGACGTGGCCGGAGTCGTTGCGCTTGCCCCGGAAGGGCTCCGGGGTCAGATAGGGGGAGTCGGTCTCGATCATGATCCGGTCCATGGGCAGCCACTCCACCACCTCCAGAGCCTTTCGGGCGTTTTTATAGGTGATGGTGCCGGTGAAAGAGATCATCCACCCCAGCTTGACCAGCAACTTGGCGTCCTCCAGGCTGCCGGAGTAGCAGTGATACACGCCCCGGACCTTGGGGTGGGCCCGGACCACCTCCAGGCAGTCGTGGTGGGCCTCCCGGTCGTGGACGATGACGGGCAGGTCCAGCTCCTCCGCCAGCTCCAGCTGTTTGTGGAACACCTGCTGCTGGTGCTCCCGGGGCGGGTTTTCCTTCCAGTAGTAGTCCAGGCCGATCTCCCCAATGGCCTTTACCTTGGGGCGGGCGGCCAGGGACCGCAGCTCCTCCAGCCAGCTGTCCTCCCAGTCCCCGCAGTCGGAGGGGTGGACCCCCACGGCGGCGTAGACGAAGGGGAAGCGCTCAGACAGCTCCACGGCGGTGCGGGAGGACTCCAAATCACAGCCCGGATTGACGATCAGTTCCACGCCCCGGGACGGCATGGAGGCCAGCAGTTCCAGCCGGTCGCCGTTGAATGCGCCGGAGTCGTAGTGGGCGTGGGTATCAAATACGTTCATAAGCGTTGCTGCTCCTTACAGGTGAAACTCATTTTCTCTATCATACTCCCGACGCGCCGGAATTGCAAGGCCGGAACCCGGAGCAAAGAAAAGAACCCCGTACCTGAATCACAGGTACGGGGCCGCAGTATGGCTTGGACTAGGGGAGGACCGACTCGCACAGGGTCTGGAGGACCGCGGCAAATTCCGCCCGGGTGACCGGCTCGCCGGGGGAGAGGAGGAGCGCGCCGTCCTCTGCGGTGCGGCCGGCCAGCAGGCCCGCCGAGACGGCCCACTCCACGCCGGCCCGGGCCCAGGAGGCCACCTGGCCGGCATCGTCGTAGCCGGACAGGTCCGCCCGGTCCCGGGTGTCCAGTCCGGCGTTCTGGGCGAAGCGGTACAGGGCCACCGCCAGCTCCTGGCGGGCGGGCGCCCGGTCGGGATTGAAGTTCCCGTTGCTGCCGTCCATGATGCCCGTCTCAGAGACCCAGGAGACGGCGGCGTAGCACCAGGAGTCGTCAGGCACGTCGCTGTAGTGGCTGACGCCGTTGTCCGGCTGTCCGGCCACCTGATAGAGGATCTGAGCCAGCATGCCCCGGGTCAGCGTGCCCTCGGGGGAGAACTGGCTCCGGCTGGTGCCGGACAGATAGCCGTGGGAGACGGCATAATCCACCGCGCCGTAATACCAGGCGTCCGCCGGCACGTCCTGATAGTCGGCGGCAGAGGGAGCGGGCAGCTCCTCATAGAGGCGCAGGTAGTAGCACAGCTCATACTCCGCGTCATCGGCGGAGGAGTGGTAGGTCACCGTCACCATATAGATGACCGACTCGGGCTCTGTGCTGGAGGCGCTGAGCCCGGACAGGTAGCTGGTGCTGCCGCTGGTGGTGCGGTCCTGAATGGCGGCGGTTCCCCGGCGCAGCAGGTCATCGGCGGAGATGGTATAGGTCCTGCCGGTGGTCAGGGCGGTGGAGACGCCGCTGCTGGCGGCGGCGAGGGAGCCCGAGGCGGTGAGCACGTCCCACACCGGGGTGTCCTCGCCGGTGAGCAGCTCATAGGCCCCGTCTCCGTTCAGGTCGGTGAGGTAGTCCACCGTCAAAGTCACCCGCTGGGCGTTGGGGGTCACATGGAGCTCCACGTCCTTGGTGACCCGGTTCACCGGCGTTGTAAAATCCAGAGTCTCCGTATATTGGAATGCCCCTGTGCTGTCCCGCTGGTAGAGGGCCAGCTGGAGGGCTTCCTCCGGGATGTCCGTCTCCTGGGCGGAAATCAGCACCTCCGCAAAGCCGCCGGAGGCGAGGGGGTCGGCGGCGGAGGCGGGCAGGGCCAAAGTCAGGGCCAGCGCCAGGGCCGCGGCGGCGGAAAGGCCGTGTTTCCATTGGTTCAGCATCATATCGTTGCTCCTCCCGAGGGTAAAATCTCGCCTGGAGCCCAACGAAAAGGCAGCGGCGGGACGTGCGGGCTCTGCCGCACGAAAAAACCGTATCACAGGTTCTGGAATGTACCTTATTATACCGAAGAAAACGGCGAAATGCAAGAAATACGGCTCGAACTTTTGGTGGGAACTTCCTGGAGGATTGTAAACAACAGAAAAAAGTAGTTGACAATCGAGGCGGCAAAATGTATACTGACGAGGAAGAAAGGTTTACGAACGGAGGGGCGGCCATGGAATCATTGGCGGAACAGATCATCAGCGGGGCGCGCCTGGGGCGGCGGGACGACCTGGGCGTGCTGTTGGAGACAGACCTGGAGGAACTGTGCCGGGCGGCGGATCAGATACGCCGGGCCCTGTGCGGGGACCGGGGAGAGCTGTGCACCATCGTCAACGGCCGCAGCGGCAAATGCAGCGAGGACTGCCGGTTCTGCGCCCAGTCCTGCCACTACCACACCGGGGCGGAGGAGTACCCCTTTCTCCCCGTCCAGGAGATCGTGGAGGAGGGAAAGCGGAACGAGGCCGCGGGGGTCCACCGGTACTCCATCGTCACCGCGGGCCGGGGCCTCCACGGCCGGGAGCTGGACCACGCCCTGGAGGCCTACCGCCGTCTGGGGGCGGAGACCGGCCTTGCCCTGTGCGCCTCCCACGGGCTCCAGAGCGTCGAGGAGTTCCAGGCCATGCGGGAGGCCGGGGTGACCCGGTACCACGCCAATCTGGAGACGTCCCGCCGGAATTTTCCCAACATCTGTACCACCCACACCTATGAGGACAAGCTGGAGAACATCCGCCGGGCCAAAAGCGCCGGGCTGGAGGTGTGCTCCGGCGGCATCCTGGGCATGGGGGAGACCTGGGAGGACCGGCTCGACATGGCCCTGGACCTGTCGGAGCTGGGGGTGGTCTCCATCCCTCTGAACCTGCTCACCCCCATTCCAGGGACCCCGCTGGAGGAGGCCGAGCCTCTGACGGAGGCGGAGGTATTCCGCTCGGTGGCCATCTTCCGCCTGCTGAATCCCACCGCCTGGATTCGCATGGCGGCGGGGCGGCGGCGCTTCGCCGACGGAGGAAGGAAGCTGTTCCGGTGCGGGGCCAACGCGGCCATCACCGGGGACATGCTCACCACCACCGGAACCGGCATTGCCGGTGACCGGGCCATGCTGGCCCAACTGGGCTATGAGATATGAAAACAGACGCCGCGACCCAAGAAAGGAGCACTCCCATGAATCAAGAAGTGACCCACGCCGCCCGCCGGGGCAAGACCTACCGCATGGCCATGACCGCCCTGATGGCGGCGGTGACCTGTGTGATCGCCCCCATGGCCATCCCCATCGGGCCGGTGCCCATTTCCTTCACCAATCTGGCCATCTACCTGTCCCTCTACCTGTTGGGCTGGAAGCGGGGGACGGTGAGCTATCTGGTCTATGTGCTCATCGGCGCGGTGGGCGTCCCGGTATTTTCCGGCTTTACCGGAGGCCTGGGCAAGCTGGCCGGAGCCACCGGGGGCTACATCGTGGGCTTTATCCCCATGGCGGTGATTGCGGGGCTGGTGATCGACCGGTACCGGAACCGGGGGCTCCAGCTGGCGGGGATGATCGTGGGCACCGCCGTGTGCTACGCCTTCGGCACCGCCTGGTTCTGCTTCGTGATGGACAGCACCCCCCTGGCCGCCTTGAGCCTGTGCGTGATCCCCTTTATTCCGGGGGATCTGGTGAAGATGCTCCTTGCCATGTGGGTGGGTCCCATGATCCGCCGCCGTCTGGTGCAGGCCGGGCTGTACCCGGAGCGCATGTGACGAACGCCCCAAAAAACCTCCGCGCCGCCGGCGCGGAGGTTTTCACGTGTATACAGGTTTAACCCTCGATGTCGCAGCACCGGCGGTCGCACAGGTACTTCTGGATCAGGGGGAGCACCGCCTGGTGCTCGGGGTGGTTCTGATAGAGGGGCAGATCGGAGGTCTGGGGCACCTCGGAGTAGAGGACGAAATCACAGCTGCTGCTGTTCAGAGGGGGGCAGAAGGCCTTCACCTCCAGGGCGAAGGGGATGAGCTCCTTCAAGGCGTTGACACGGGCGACCAGAAGGGCTCCGGCCTCCCGGCGCTCCTCCGGGGTGAGCTCGGGCTTGAAGTTCCAAGAGACAATGTGACGGACCATAGGGGGTTCCTCCTTAAAATAAAACTGGGTGCCCCTATTGTATCCGCTTTTCTGCCTCCCGTCAACGGAGGACCCGGTTGGAGGCGGTGCGGCGCAGCCCCAGCTCCTCCGCCGCGTCGGCGATCTCCGGCCAGGCGGCCAGGACGGTGCGGATGTCCAGGCTGCGGGCCACCTGGAGCTTTTTGGCCAGGGTGGAGGCGTCGTCGTAGAGGACGAAGTGGGCCCCGCTCTCCCGGCTCATATAGGTGAAGTACCGGGCGCACAGCTCATGGGAGAAGAAGATGGAGGGCTGCCGCTGCTGAATGCGCTCCCGCAGCTCCTCCTGGGTGAGGGGGGTGCCGCTTCCGGTGGGGGAGGGGAGGAAGAAGTCCTCCGCCACCCGCTGGAGGGCCAGCACCACCCGGTCCCGGCCGAAGCGCTCCTGGGCCTCCCGCAGCCGCTGGACCAGAGTGCCCCCGGACAGGGCGGAGGAGATGCACACCTGGGCGTGGGGGGAGCAGTGCCCGTACTGCTCCGGGACCAGGAGGGTCCAGCTGCGGCGGAAGCACTGGTTTCCCAGCTCCTGGACCACCTGCTCCAGGGGTGGGAGGCGGCCGGATTCAAAGTCACACACCACTCCGGTGAAGCCCCGAGCCATGCACTCCCGCAAAACCTCCTGGCAGAAGGGCGGGGTGGGACCCAGGCCGTCAAAGCTCCGGCAGTCCAGAAACATGAATCCGCCCCGGGGGGCGGCGCTTCCGCTGACCCGGAACAGGTGGGGGCCCTTCCCCATGCGGTAGGCCATGTGAACCGGCGTCACCGGGAGGTCCTGCACTTCCCGGAGGCGGTCGGGTGAGACGGTTACGAGGATGGATTCCATTGACATGACAGCTTCCCCCTTGTCCAAATTTTTCTCCCGTGCTATACTTGCAAGAGACAGGGAGCGGCAGCAGCCCGCTCCCGGGCTTGTCTCTCCCACTGTATGCGGGGAGGCGGCCCTTTAGAACAGACTAAGGAGGACACATCTGTGCCCATTTCACCCATTCCCCAGGGCGTGTACCCCTCGGTCACCGCTCTGGACCCCAAGGCCCTCCGGGCCAAAGGGATCACCCTGGTGCTGGCCGATCTGGACAACACCCTGGCCCCCTACAAGGTGCTGGAGCCCGACCCGGAGGTAGCGGCCTGGAAGGAGGCCCTGGAGCGGGAGGGAATCCAGCTCTTTATCCTATCCAACAGTCGCAAGCCCGGCCGGGCCCAGAAGTACGCCGAGGCCCTGGGGGTCCCCTTCCAGGGGCACTCGGGCAAGCCGAAAAAGGCGGGCTACCTCCGGGCCATGGAGCGCATGGGCCGGGAACCCTGGGAGACCGCCATGGTGGGGGATCAGATTTTTACCGATATTCTGGGGGCCAACAATGCCGGGGTGGTCCCCCTGCTGGTGGAGCCCATCCGTCTGGCGGGCAACCCGGGCCGGTATCTCCGCTATGCTGTGGAAACCCCCTTCCGCCTCCTGGGGCGGAGAAGGAGGTTCTTATGAGTGCGAAGTTCGGCCCGGCGGGCAACTCGGAGAGCTTTTCCAAAATCCACAAATCCTCCCTGGCCGCCCCCAAGTGGATCGCGGAGTTTGGCCTGGACTGTTATGAGTACCAGTGCGGCAAGGGGGTCCACGTGGGGGAGGAGACCTGCCGGAAGCTGGGGGAGAATGCCCGGGCGGCGGGGATCTCCCTGTCCCTCCACGCCCCCTACTTCATCAACCTGGCCAACCCCGACCCGGAGGCCGTCCAAAAGACCATCGGGTACGTCACCGCCGCCTGTCAGGCGGCTTCCTGGATGGGGGCGGAGCGGGTGGTCATCCACTCCGGGGCCCTGATGAAGCGCTCCCGGCGGGAGGCCCAGGAGATCGCCCTCAAAACCCTGCCCCAGGTGATCCGCGCCTGTGACGGCCAGGGGTTTGCCCACATCGCCCTGTGCCCGGAGACCATGGGCAAGATCAACCAGCTGGGGGACCTGGACGAGGTGCTGGAGCTGTGCACCCTGGACGAGCGGCTGCTCCCCTGCATCGACTTCGGCCACTTGTATGCCCGCTCTCTGGGGGCGGACGACGGCCCGGAGGTTTTTGAGCGGATGCTGGACCGGGTGGAGGAGGTGCTGGGCCCGGACCGGGCCGGCCGCTTCCACAGCCACTTCTCCCACATCGAGTTCACCCCCAAGGGGGGCGAGAAGTGCCACCGCACCTTCGCCGACGACGGGGGCTTCGGGCCCGACTGGACGCCCCTGGCCCAAGAGATCGCCCGGCGGAACTGGTCGCCTACGTTCATCTGCGAAAGCGCGGGGACCCAGGCGGAGGACGCGCTGGAGATGAAGAAAATTTATCAAAGATTTTTACCGGAGCAGTAGCCGGGCGCTTTCGCAGGGGGCCCCATCGCAGATGGGGCGGCGCGTTTGCGCCGTACAAGCATTTTTGCGCAGCAAAAATCTTGGCACAGGCGGAATTGATTTCCGCCGAGCATTTAAAAAAACAAGGGTCCCCATTCGATGGAACATCGAATGGGAGAAGCGCCGGGACCCAGGCGGAGGATGCGCTGGAGATGAAGAACATTTATCAAGGATTTTTACCGGAGCAGTAGCCGGGCGCTGATGATACTTTTTCCCAGCGGGGCACAGTTGAGGTGACACACCTGCCCCGCGGATTCCATTTTGATGCTTTTGGAGGTTTTATGACCGAGACCAATACACAAAAACCCAAGAACCGGGCGGTGCTGGTGGGCCTGTGGGCCTACCGCCTGGAGAGAGAGGAGAACGCCACCGAGGAGTCCATGGAGGAGCTCTCCGACCTGCTGAAAACGGCGGGGGGCGAGTGCGTGGGCACGGTGCTCCAGCAGAAGGACGCCCCCGACCCCCGCACCTTCATCGGCGAGGGCAAGGTGGCGGAGGTCCGGGAGCTGGTCCGGGCCATGGACGCGGACATGGTGATTTTTGACAACAGCCTGTCTCCCTCCCAGCAGCGGGTGCTGGGGGAGGAACTGAAGGTCCAGGTGCTGGACCGCTCCGCCCTGATTCTGGACATCTTCGCCCAGCGGGCGCGGACCCGGGAGGGCCGCCTCCAGGTGGAGCTGGCCCAGTACAAGTATCTGCTCCCCCGGCTGCTGGGCATGTGGACCCACCTGGAGCGCCAGGAGGGCGCCATCGGCACCCGCGGCCCCGGCGAGACCCAGCTGGAGACCGACCGCCGCCTCATCCGCCGCAAGATCCAGAAGCTGCGGGAGGAGCTGGAGCAGGTGCGGCGGGTGCGGGCCACCCAGCGCACCCGCCGGGAGAAGAACGAGGTGCCGGTGGTGGCCATCGTGGGCTATACCAACGCAGGCAAGTCCACCCTGCTCAACCGGCTGACCGGGGCGGACATCCCCGCCAACAACCGGCTGTTCGACACCCTGGACACCACCACCCGGACGTTGGAGATCAGCGACACCTGCACCGTGCTGCTCAGCGACACCGTGGGCTTCATCCGCAAGCTGCCCCACCATCTGGTGGAGGCCTTTAAGGCCACGCTGGAGGAGCTGAGCTACGCCGATCTGCTCCTCCATGTCATCGACGCCTCCAACCCCCTGTGGCGGGAGCAGGCGGCGGTGGTGGAGCAGCTCATCGTGGAGCTGGGGGCGGAGCAGACCCCCCGCATCGACGTGTTCAACAAGTGCGACAAATTTACCGGCGACATCCTTCCCCACGGGGCGGACATCGTGTCCATCTCGGCCAAGACCGGCCAGGGGCTGGACGAGCTGCTGGAGAAAATCGGCGGCCGCCTGGACACCGGCGCCTGCCGGGTGGTGCTCCGCCTGCCCTACGACCAGGGCGGCGTGGTGGACATGCTCCACCGGCAGGCTAAGGTGGAGCGGGTGGACTACGGCGAGGCCATCGAGGTGGAGGCGGTGTGCACCCCCGTCCAGCTTGGCCGCCTGAAGGACTATATCGTGTCGGGCTGGACGCCCCCCAAGGAGCCCTGGGAGGACTGAGAGGCGCCGTAAACGGCGCGATACCCCCTCCGCGCTCCGAGGGGGTTCAATGCTTGCGATATAAGGAGGAACCGCCATGCAGTTACTGGAGACTGACCGCCTGCTCCTGCGCCCCTTCACCCTGGACGATGCGGAGGGGCTGTACGCCTACGCCAGCCACCCGGAGGTGGGCCCCCCGGCGGGGTGGCGCCCCCACCGGAGCGTGGAGGAGAGCCGACAGGTCATCGAGAACATCTTCATCCCCTCGGATGCCCTGGCGGTACTCCGCAAGTCCGACGGCCGCCTGATCGGTTCGGCTGGCTTCGTGGACCGGCACCGCGCGGAGCTGGGGACGCCCAGCGAGGAGATCGGCTATTCCCTGGCCCGGGACTGCTGGGGCCAGGGGCTGATCCCCGAGGCGGTGAAGGAGATTATCCGCCACGCCTTCGCCGACCTGGGCTACCAGGCCCTGTGGGCGGCCTACTACGACGGCAACCGCAAGTCCAAGCGGGTCATGCAGAAGTGCGGCATGACCTACCGCCTCTCCCGTATTGAAGCGGTGGAGCAATTGGGCGAGACCCGGCTGGCCCACTACTTTGCCGTCACCCGAAGGGAGTGGGAGCGATGACCGAGTATTTCATCCCCACCGGAGCGTCCGAGACCGAGCTGGTGGAGAAGCGCTCCCGCTTTCTCGGCCGCGTCTGGCCGGTGGAGAGCGAGGAGGAGGCCAGGGCCCGCATAGAGGAGATCCGGAAAAAGCACTACGACGCCCGCCACCACTGCTGGTGCTACCGCATCCGGGAGGGGGGCGTGGAGCGCTACTCCGACGACGGGGAGCCTCAGGGCACGGCGGGCCAGCCCATGCTCAACGTCTTCCAGCGGGAGGGGGTCACCAACGTCTGCTGCGTGGTGACCCGCTACTTCGGCGGTATCCTGCTGGGGGCGGGAGGGCTGGTGCGGGCCTATACCCAGTCCGCCAAGGACGCCCTGGACGCGGCGGGTATCTCCGTGGTGCGCCGCTGGGTGGAGGTGGCCGTGCCTTGCCCCTACTCCTTCTTCGAGCGGCTCAAGCTGGAGCTGGAGGCCCACGGCGGGGTGCTGGGGGAGGTGGAGTACGCCGCCGACGTCACGGTGCACGCCCTGCTGCCCGAGGAGCGGGCGGAGGCCTTCTCCGCCCGGCTTACCGAGCTGGCCGCCGGCGGAGTGGCCGCCCAGGTGTGCGGCGAGTCCTTCCAGGCGGTGCCCGGGACACAAGTATGAACAAATCATGAATCTTTTGCAAAAAAGAAGGATTTTTCCGAGGAAAGAAGTATATAGTTACAGAGACTGCTGAGAGGTAGGTGGTATCTGTGACCCTGCGCGAACAGACCGAGGCGCTGGAGCGGGAGATGCTCTCCCCCTTTGCATGCCTGTCGTCCCAATCCCGGGGGCGGCAGACGCCGCTGGAGCCCTGTCCCACCCGCACCTGCTTCCAGCGGGACATCGACCGGATCATCCACTCCAAGGCCTTCCGGCGGCTCAAGCACAAGACCCAGGTCTTTCTGGAGCCGGAGGGGGACCACTACCGCACCCGCATGACCCACACCATCGAGGTCAGCCGCATCGCCCGCACCATTGCCCGGGGCCTGCGGCTCAACGAGGATCTGGCGGAGGCGGCGGCCTACGGCCACGATCTGGGCCACACCCCCTTCGGCCACGCCGGGGAGCGGGTGCTCAATGAAATCCTGCCCGGCGGCTTCGCCCACAACGAGCAGTCCCTGCGGGTGGTGGACCGGCTGGAAAAGGAGGGGGAGGGCCTCAACCTGACCTATGAGGTGCGGCGGGGCATCCTCTGCCACACCGGCCCCGACCGGGCGGAGACCCTGGAAGGCCAGCTCCTCCGGCTGGCCGACAAGATCGCCTACATCAACCACGACATTGACGACGCCATCCGGGGCAGGATCATCTACCCCATGGACATACCCCTGTCCATCTCCCAGGTACTGGGCTTCACCCACTCGGAGCGGATCAACACCCTGACGGTGGACATCATCACCCAGAGCGCCGGGCGGGACGCAATTCTCCAGTCCCCCGCCTGCCGGGACGCCATGGGCGAACTGCGGGCGTTCATGTTCGAATTTGTCTACCGCAATCCGGTGGCCAAGGGGGAGGAGGGGAAGGCCCAGGAGCTGCTCCGCCGCCTGTTCGACTACTACCGGCGGGAGCCGGACAAGCTGCCACCGGAGTTTCAGGACATCAGGATGGAGGAGGGCGTGGAGCGGGCCGTCTGCGACTATATTGCGGGCATGACCGACGTCTACGCGGTGGAGTGCTTCAACGCGGCGTTCATTCCGAAATCCTGGAGTGTGAAGTAGGCGCGGACAGGCAGGCCGCGCGGGAGGGTATAAGCCTGGTATATTGTGGAAAACATAGTCGGAAGGAGGGCGCGGCGTGCCGATTCCCGAACAATTCATCGACGAGCTGGTGGCCCGGAGCGAGATCTCCGACGTGGTTTCCTCCTATGTCCACCTGACCCGGAAGGGAAACAACCTGTGGGGGCTGTGCCCCTTTCACAACGAAAAGACGCCCTCCTTCTCGGTTTCGCCGGATAAACAGATTTACCACTGCTTCGGCTGCGGCAAAGGGGGCGGGGTGATCTCCTTCATCATGGAGATCGAGAACCTGCCCTTTCCCGACGCGGTGCGCCTGCTGGCCCAGCGGGCGGGGCTGGAGGTGCCCGACGCAGGCGCCGATGACGCCGGGCGCAAAAAGCGGGCCCGGGCCCTCGCGGCCAACCGGGACGCGGCCCGGTTTTACCACGACTACCTCAAGGGCCCCGGCGGTGCGCGGGTGCGGGACTATCTGGCCCAGCGGCAGATTGCGCCGCGCACCGCCACCCGCTTCGGCCTGGGGGCGGCTCCGGAGCAGTGGGACGCGCTGACCAGGGCGCTGACCGCCAAGGGATACAGCAAGATGGAGCTCATCGACGCCGGGCTGGCCGTGGCGGGCAAGAACGGCGGCGTGTACGACAAGTTTCGCGCCCGTCTCATGCTCCCCGTCATCGACGTGCGGGGGGAGGTGGCCGGCTTCACCAGCCGCATCCTGCCGGGGGAGGAGGGGGCCAAGTACCTCAACACCCCGGAGACCATTGCCTTCAAGAAGGGGCGGCTGATCTACGCCCTCAACTTTGCCAAGAGCACCAAGCGGCCCAATCTGGTGCTGGTGGAGGGCAACATCGATGTCATCACCCTCCACCAGGCGGGGTTTGACAACGTGGTGGCCACCATGGGCACCGCCCTCACCGAGGAGCACGCCCGGATACTGGCCCGCTACACCAAGGAGCTGGTGCTCTGCTACGACAACGACGCGGCGGGTAAGCAGTCCACCGACCGGGTGCTCAACATTCTGAAAAACGCCAACCTGAACGTCCGGGTGCTCCAGCTCCCCAACGCCTACGACGCGGAGGGAAAGCCCATCAAGCAGGATCCGGACGACTTTGTGAAGAAATTCGGCCCGGCGGCCTTTGAGAAGTGCCTGAATGGCAGCGCGGGCCAGAACGACTACCGGCTGGAGACCCTCCAGCAGAAGCACAGCCTGGCCGACGAGGAGGGGCGCATGGCCTTCCTCCGGGAGGCGGTAGAGACGGTGGCGGCGCTCCAGAGCCCCATCGAGCGGGAGATCTACGGCAACAAGGCCGCGGCCGCCGCGGGCATTTCGGCCGGGGCCTTTGCCCAGGAGGTGGAGCGGTTCCGCAAGAACCGGGCATGGCAGGCCCGCAAGAAGCAGGCCCGCCGGGAGCTGACGCCGGCGGCCCAGCTCCAGCCCCGGGAGCGGGAGCTGCGGTATGAAAACCTCCGCTCCGCCCGGGCGGAGGAGGGGGTGGTGAGGCTGTTGCTGCTGGAGCCCGACCTGTTCCCCCAGGTGGAGGGGCTGGGGCCGGAGCAGTTTTCCGCCCCGGTGCTGGCCAAGATCTACGCCCTGCTGTGCCAGCGCCACCGGGAGGGGCGCTCCACCCAGTTGGCCGCCCTCGCCGGGGCGCTCTCCCCGGAGGAGATGAGCCACCTGGTGAGCGTGATGGATCAGCCGGAGGCCCTGGCGCACAGCGCCCAGGCCCTGCGGGATTACATAGAGATCATTGAGACCGAGGCCCTCAAGCGGGGCGGGGCGGGCGCAAGCGACCCCCTGCTGGCGGCACGGGAGAAGTTCAGAGAAAGAAAAGCGTATGGAGGATAACCGCATGAGTGAAAAGAAGACCACCAGCAAGAAGGTACACACCCTGACCCTGGAGGATCAGACCAAGCTGGCCCAGGCCAATGTGAAGAAAATGGAGCAGGGCAAGATCGAGGTCATGAAGGTCGTCGAGGGCGTCCAGGGGGCGGAAAAGCTGGCGGAGCTGATCGAGCGGGGCAAGAAAAACGGCAAGCTCTCGTCCAGTGAGCTCATGGATGTGCTGGAGAACCTGGATCTGGAGAGCGACCAGATGGACAAGATCTACGATACCCTGGAGAACCTGGGCATCGACACCGTGGGCGACGACTATCTGCCCGAGCTGGCCGATGATATCATGCCCCCCCTGGAGGAGCTCAACGAGATTGAGGAGCTCCCTGAGGAGGAGATGGTGGACCCCAATACGCTGGTGGACTCCTTTGGCATCGACGACCCTGTGCGGATGTACCTCAAGGAGATCGGCAAGGTGAATCTGCTCACTCCCGATGAGGAGATCCAGTTGGCCCAGGATATGGGGGCCGGCGACGCGGCCAAGGAGCAGATGGAGGAGCTGGAGCAGGCCCGGAAAAACGGCGAGGAAGTCTCCCTCACCGAGGAGGAGGAGAAGGAACTGCGCCGCCTGGTGAAGCGGGGCGAGGCCGCCAAGCAGCGCCTGGCCGAGGCCAACCTCCGCCTGGTGGTGTCCATCGCCAAGCGGTATGTGGGCCGCGGCATGCTCTTTCTGGATCTGATTCAGGAGGGCAACCTGGGCCTCATCAAGGCGGTGGAGAAGTTCGACTACACCAAGGGCTACAAGTTCTCCACCTATGCCACCTGGTGGATACGCCAGGCCATCACCCGGGCCATCGCCGACCAGGCCCGCACCATCCGCATCCCCGTCCACATGGTGGAGACCATCAACAAGGTCATCCGCGTCTCCCGCCAGCTCCTCCAGGAGCTGGGCCACGACCCCTCCCCCGAGGAGATCGCCGAGGAGATGAGTATGCCCGTGGACAAGGTGCGGGAGATTCTGAAAATTGCCCAGGAGCCGGTGAGCCTGGAGACACCCATCGGCGAGGAGGAGGACTCCCACCTGGGCGACTTTATCCCCGACGAGGACGCCTCCGAGCCGTCGGAGGCCGCCTCCTTCACCCTGCTCAAGGAGCA